>OLWL01000477.1_pt1 | contig 28196 bp, 20 predicted proteins | sample 1674151 | NCBI WGS metagenome assembly OLWL01 (sample SAMEA103958148, study PRJEB25191) | human gut metagenome
GTATCAAAAATTCGGGCGTTTGTATAGGCTTTTTTGAGAAACTCCGAACTTTCTTTCCATTTTGTAACCTGAAATGTGGTCTGTGCAACTGCAAAAAGGGGTTTTTGGGGGTCAGACGGGCCGTTCCACGCCTCTAACTCGGCTAAATCGGCAAAAACGAACACCTCGCCCCGGGTGTGTCCCACAATACCCTGCACCTCCGGGTGGGTCTTATCGCCCGCCACCAGCAGCACCGCACCCTCTTTTTCGGCCTCGGCGGCAATGCGCTGGATCTTCTGCACAAAGGGGCAGGTGGCGTCATGGTACGGGATGCCGCGCGCTTCCAGTTCATCGTAAACGCTGCGGGGCACCCCGTGGCTGCGGATGACCACCTCGCACCCGGCGGGCACATCCTGCACGGTGTCCACTACCTGTGCACCCTTGCGCCGCATATCCTCCACCGCCTGCGGGTTGTGGATCAGCGGGCCCAGTGTTGCTACCTTATGCCCCTCGGCCAGCAGGCCGTAGGTCAGTTCCACGGCACGGTTCACGCCAAAGCAGAACCCCGCCGTTTTCGCCAAACGGATCTCCATTTTTACGCCCCCATCTTTTCCCATGCTTCCAGCAGTGCCTGCTTGTTGGCACGGAGCTTTTTGGTGTCCCGGCGGCCCTCCATGGCAAACTGCACTGCGGGCATCGGCTCGCCGTAGATCACCCGCACTTTGCAGAACAGGTGCATTCTTCCGTCCGGGGTGTCGTACAGGATGCGGCAGGGCACAACGTCCACCCCTGCCTCGGCGGCAATAACGAAAAGACCGCTCTTGGGGGGCAGGAGCTTGCCCTCCTTTTCGCGGGTGCCCTCCGGGAAGATGAGCAGGGTCTTGCCCTGCTTGCAGGCCTCCACCGTCTGAGAGATGACCGCCATCTCGTCCTTGGTGCCGCGGACGCACACGCCGCCGCAGCAGCGGAAGAACCACGTCAGGAAGGCGTTGATCTCGAACAGTTCCTTTTTGGCAAACACCACCATCCGCCTGCCCCACCGGGTGACAACGATGAACACCGGGTCGATGGCAGACACATGGGTGGGCGCAAGGATATAACCCTTCGTCTGCACCTTTTTCAGGTTTTCACGCCCCTCCACCCGGATGCGGAAACCGATGTGCCACACAAGCCATGCAAGGGGCACCAGAATATAATATAGTACCATTTTTTCTATTCCTGTCCTGTTTGTTTTATCCGCCGATCTTTTTGGCAATGATCTGCTTCATGGCGTCAAGGCTCTGCTCAAAATCCAGTTCCGAGGTATCCAGCAGCACGGCGTCCTCTGCCTGCTTCAGCGGAGCAGCGGCGCGGTGGGTGTCCTGATAGTCCCGCTGCTTCACGTCTGCCAGCACTTCCTCGTAGGGGGTGTCGATGCCCTTGGCCTGATACTCCTTCCAGCGGCGGGTGGCGCGTGCCTCCGGGCTGGCGGTCAGGAAGATCTTCACCGTAGCATCCGGCAGCACCACCGTGCCGATATCCCGGCCGTCCATCAGCACATCCTGCTTTTTTGCCATGCTGCGCTGCAGCTCCAGCAGAAATGCCCGCACGGCGGGGTTTGCACCCACGGCAGAGGCTGCCATGCCCGCGGCTTCGGTGCGGATGGCGGTGCTCACATCCTCGTCCTTCAAGTAGATGTGCTGCTCGCCCGCAATGGATGCCAGCCGCAGCTCGATCTGGGGCAGCAGAGCATCCACCGCCGCGTTGTCCTTGGGGTCCTTGCCCGCGCGCAGGGCGTACAGGCCGATGGCGCGGTACATTGCACCGGTGTCCACATAGATATAGCCCAGCTCTGCCGCCAGACGGCGTGCCAGAGTGGATTTGCCTGCACCCGCAGGCCCATCAATTGCAACAGATACCATGATATGTTCTCCTTATTTATATATAGTACACAGGAAATTGGCTGCGCTGTTTTTTACAGGTTATTCGCAAAGCTTTGTGCGGTGCAGAAAGCGATCTGCAGATTGTAGCCGCCGGTGTAGGCGTCCACGTCCAGCACCTCGCCCGCAAAGTACAGCCCCAGCGCCTTTTTGCTCTGCATAGTCTTGGGGTCCACCTCCCGCACCGATACGCCGCCGCTGGTGATGACTGCGTGGGCAAGGTCGCCCCGGGCGTCAATGGACACCTGCCAGTGCTTGACCAGCTGCACCAGCTCCCGCTTCTGCTCCCGGGTGATCTGGTTTGCCTTGGTGGCGGGGTCGATGCCCCAGCGCGCCACCATGACCGGCTGCATACTGGAGGGCAGCAGCTTGACCAGCGCACCCTGCGCCGCGTGGTTTGCCAGCAGCGCAAAGTCCCGGGTGATGCGGTCGTACAGCTGCTCCTCGCTCAGGGCGGGCTTCAGGTCGATCTCCGCAATGTACCTGTGCTTTTTCATATCCCCCAGATGGCTAGACGCGCTCAGGGTCAGCGGCCCGCTGATGCCAAAGTGGGTGAACAGCATCTCGCCCTGCTCGTCAAAAATGGCCTTGCCGTCCTCTAGCAGGGTCAGGGTGACGTTTTTCAGCGCCAGACCCATCATCTTTTTGCAGTCCGGGTCCCGGCTGACAAGGCTGACCAGACTGGGCACCGGCTCCACAAGGGTGTGCCCCGCCTGCTGCGCCAGCTTGTAGCCATCGCCGGTAGAGCCGGTGGTGGGGTAGCTTACGCCGCCGGTGGCCACCAGTACAGCGTCTGCCCGGTATTCCCGGCCGGAAGTGCCCCGCACGCCCACGCAGCGCAGCGCCGGGCCAGCCTTTTTCTTTTTGGGGTGGCGCGGGTTTTCCGCTGCCGCCGGGGCGGGTTCTGCCTCCGGCACGATGTCCTCCAGCAGCAGCTTTTTTGCGCCATCGTAGACGATATCGGCGTCCTGCGCATAGCGCAGCAATGCCTGCCGGATCTCCTCGGCCTTATCCGATACCGGGAACACCCGGCGGCCGCGCTCCACCTTCAGCTCCACGCCAAGGCCTTCGAACAGCTCCATGGTCTTTGCCGGGGGGAACGCCCCCAGCGAGGAGTACAAAAAGCGCGGGTTCGTGCGCACATGGCGCAAAAACTCCTCTGCCGGGCAGTCGTTGGTCACGTTGCAGCGCCCCTTGCCGGTGACAAGGATCTTCTGCCCGGGCTTCTCAGTATGCTCCAGCACCGTCACCTGATGTCCCTGCCGCACGGCGGCACCCGCCGCCATCAGTCCGGCCGCCCCGGCTCCCACGATCAAAACCCTTGCCATCTGTCCATCCTCCCAAAATCGCCTGTTGATTCTATTGTATCATACCAGAAACCCCGCGCAAAAGCAATGCAGCGCCGCAGGAAATGAATGGATTTTCGGTTCTCCCCCTCTTGACAAAGCCGCCGGGCTGCTGTATTCTTTTTACAGACCGTTAGTTTGTAAAAAAGGAGTATCCGCCATGCCGCGCAACAAATACCCGGAACAGACCGTTGAAAAGATCCTGGACGCCGCCGCCCTGCTCTTCCTCCAGAAGGGCTACCAGAATACCACCCTGCAGGACATCATTGATGCTACAAAGCTTTCCAAAGGGGCGGTGTACCATCACTTCCGCTCCAAGGAGGAGATCGCGCAGCGCGTCGGTGACCGTTTGGGCGACCAGATGTGGGAGCCGCTGCGCCATATCCGGGACGACCCGGCCCTGACCGGGCTGCAGAAGCTGCAGGCGGTGTTTGCAGCATCCTTTGCCGGGCAGCGGCAGCAGCAGATCGCGCAGACTTTGCCGCACCTGTGCAGCAACCCGCAGTTCCTTGCCATGGAGCTGACCAACATTGAAGCGCATCTGGCCCCGGAGTGCATTGCACCCATGATCCGGCAGGGCATGGCGGACGGCTCCATCCACACCGCCGATGCCAATGCGCTGGCCGAAGCGCTGTTCGTGCTGGCAGACATCTGGCTTTCTCCCCAGACGCGCCCCACCACACCGACCGAGCAGCGGGCGCGGAACGTCGTGTTTCAGCAAATGACCCATGCACTTGGGCTGGATCTTTTGACGGATGCACAGGCCGAACAGCTGGTGCAGCTGTGCACACCGGTCAAAGACTGAATTTCCCGGGCGGAACGCTCCGCCTTTTTTTGTATGTAAATACAGACCAACAGTCTGTAAATAAAAAAGCAGGAGGTTTCCATGAACACTTTTATCCTTATCGTCCTCGGACAGATCATCTCCCTGTTCGGCAATGCCGCCCTGCGGTTTGCGCTGCCGCTGTATCTGCTGCGGCAGACCGGTTCCGCTGCGCTGTACGGCGGCATCACCGCGCTGGCTATGTTGCCTGCTCTGGTCGGAATGCTGACCGGCGGCGCGCTGGCAGACCGTTGCCGTAAAGTCCGCCTGATGGCGCTGCTGGATCTGGTAACCGCCGGTATTGCGGCTGCAGCCGCTGCCGGACTGCCGCATCTGCCCCTGCTTCCGCTGGTCCTGACAGTGCTGGGCAGTCTGTACGCCATGCAGGGGCTTTACCAGCCTGTAGTACGCGCCTGTCTGCCCCTGCTGCTGAACGGCACCCAGCTGCTGCGCGGCAACGCAGTCATCCAACTGGTGGATACCGTGGACGAGCTTCTCGGTCCCCTGCTGGGTGCTGTTCTGCTGGAGCACCTCGGCATCCGGGGTCTGCTGGTGCTCTGCGGCTGCTGCTTTGCACTTTCTGCCGGGATGGAGCTCTGTCTGCGCATCCCACAGGACGTCCCCTGTGACACAAAGCTCTCCGTCCGTTCTCTGTGGGCCGACCTGCGGGAAAGTGCGCAGTTCCTCACCGGGCAGGCTGCGGTGCTGCGGTTAGCTGCCGCCATGGCGGCTGTAAACCTGCTGGAAGTCCCCGCCCTCACCGTAGGTGTTCCGGTGCTGGTGGTACAGACCCTGCAGAAAAGTGATGCCTCCCTTGGTCTTGTGCAGGCGGTGCTGAGCGCAGGCGGCATTCTGGGCGGCGTGCTGGCCGGAACCGTCTTTGTCCGTCATCCCATCCGCAGCGGCACACCTCTTTTGCTGGCGCTCAGCGGCGTGTGCGCCGCGCTGGGTCTTGCCCTCCGGGTGTCAGTGCTGCAGTTCGGCAGCATTCTGGTGCTGGGGGCCGTGTTTATGGCCGTGGCAGCGCTGTTCAATGTATGGTTCTTTGCGCAGCTGCAAGTGCTGGTGCCGCAGGCACAGCTGGGCAAAACTACCGCCTGTTGCACCGTGCTGGCCTGCCTGACCCAGCCCATCGGGCAGGCAGCCTATGGCATTGCCTTCCAGCACTGGGCCGCACACCCCACAGATGTACTGCTGGCAGCCGGGGTACTTTCGGCGCTGGTTCTCTGGCTGCTGCAAACGCGCCGTACCGCCTGACGCAGCAAAAAAGGAGCCGCTGTTGCAGCCCCTTTTATGGTATGCTTACTCCGGCAGCTTTGCCGGGTCGAGGTAGCTTTCGCCCTGCTTTACCTCCACATGGATGTGGCTTTCTTCGGCGCACTCGCAGCCGACAGTGCCCACCGTGCCAAGCTTCTGCCCGGCGGTCACGGTGTCCCCGGCCTTTACGGCAGGGTCAGCCACACCGCACAGCCGCCAAAGGCGGCCAGCGGCATCTTCCAGCACCACCACGGTGCCCCAGTTGCCCTCTGCCCCGGCAGACACCACCTTGCCCGCCACGGGTGCCGCCACCGCAGCGCCCTGCGTGCAGGCATAGTCCACACCGTTGTGGGTGCGCCAGTCGCCAAGGGTCTTGTTATACACCAGCTCATCGCCGCTGAAGGCGTTGAGCACGCGCCCCGGCATAGAGGGCGCGGCGGCAGGCTGCGCCGAACTGCTGGCAGGCGAGGATGCGCCTTGCAGTGCCGAGGGTTCGCGCAGCGAACCAGAGCCAGACTGCGCACCAGAGGATGCACCAGAGCGCTCCTGCTGCGGCACATCTGCCTTGCTGTTTGCAACGTCGGTCACGGGCTGCTGCCATGTGGTGTCCTCCTGTGCGTCCCAGTCCGGTTCTGTTTCCGGGGTGGTCTGTTGGGTGGTGCCGGGGGCGTTTAGTCCATCCAGACTTTTTTGCAGTTCTGCCCGCAGGGCACGCACCGCCCACACCCCTGCCGCAGCCGCAGCCAGCAGGCTTGCGGTCAGCAGCAGGGCAAAGCCCTTGCCGTGCAGAAATTTTTTGATCTGCTCCATGCTTGTTACTCCCATCTGTTCGTTTTGTGTACGGGAACTTTTCTGGGCTTAGTGTGGGACAGCGGCGGGCAGTTTATGCAAGGGGGCAAAAAAGACACGCAAAAAGGCTGAGCAGCCACTTTTTGCAGCTGCTCAGCCTTGCTGTATCCCGTTTTGGGTTACTTCCGTGCGATCATTTCGGTATAGGCCAGCACCAGCGGGCCTACGCCCTTGGCATCGTTGCAGACCACCGGCTCGCTGAAGTAGTAGGCCAGAGAACCGTCACGGTGATCCTTGCCGCCCAGACCTGCCACAAGGCAGATGCCGTCCAGCTGCAAGCTGCCGTCCGGGTTCTTGGACAGGTACCGGTCGCAGGTGCCGTAGAAGGCCTTCTCTGCCCATGCAGCCATCCGCTTAGGCAGGTAGCCCAGACGCACGCCCTTGAGCACTGCGTAGGCAAACAGGGCGGTGCCGCTGGTCTCCAGATAGTTGCCCTCGGCTTCCGGGTGGTCGATGACCTGCCAGAACATCCCGCTCTGCTCGTCTTGGAACTTGTGCATATCCTCCACGGTCTGCTTGAGCATGGCCATGATGCCGCGGTACTCGTTGTACAGCTGCTCGTCCATGCGCTCCAGCACGTCCACCATCGCCACAAGGAACCAGCCCATGGCGCGCAGCCAGAAGTTGGGGCTGCAGCCGGTCTCGGGGTCTGCCCAGTACATCTGGCGGCTCTCGTCGTAGCCGTGGTAGTACAGGCCGGTCTTTTCGTCCCGCATGTGCTTTTTGATGTTCATGAACTGCTTGTAGCTGTCGATGCAGCCCTGCATCTTGTTGAAGCGGGTCTCGTACTCCATGTAGAAGGGCTGTGCCATATAGGTGCCATCCAGCCACACCTGCCACGGATAGATGTCCTTGTGCCAGAAGTTGCCCTCCTTGGTGCGGGGCTGGGTGAGCAGCTGGCTGCGGATGGTGTCGATGGCCTTGCGGTACTTCTCGTCCCCGTAGATATCATACAGAATGAACAGGTTCTTGCCCTGATTCACGTTGTCCAGATTGTACTCCTTGGGGTCGTAGGTCTTGATGGAGCCGTCCGGCTGCACAAAGTAGTCGATAAACTCCTTGGAAAACTCCAGATACTTCTCGTCGCCGGTGGTCTTGTACAGGCTCAGGCAGGCGGTAATCATGCAGCCGTCGATGTAGTTCCACTTGTTGGGCTTGCCGCTGCGCACCTTCTCGATGTTCCACATCGGTGCCTCGGCGCTGGAATTGGCGATCAGGTAGTCCACATAGTCGCCCAGCATGGACAGGATCTCTTCATGGGTCATGGGTCAGTCCTCCTCAAAATGTCCTACGTTGGCAAAGTGCAGCCGCTCGCCCTCGTAGCCCTCGATCTTCACGTTGTGCAGGTCGATCTCCTTGACGTTCTCGGCATAGATGGCCAGCTTTTTCACCAGCGGACGGTTGTCGGCCATGGCCGCCTGTCCCTCCTTGGCGTTGGGGTCAAAAGTGATACTCACATCCCGCATGGTTACCCGCTCAATAGGCTGCTCCGGCAGGCCGTCGAAATAGCAGCCCGCAAACTGGGCATCGGTGGCCACGATGTTCTCCATGGTCAGGCTGCCCAGCTTGGGGGTGTACTCGTCCACCGGCATCGGCTCGCGGCACTGTACATAGGGGCCGTGGCCGTCCGGGTCGCAGAAGTAGAACATATTGATGACAAAGGGTGCTTTGACGCCCCGCATCTCCACGTTGCGGAATACCAGCCCGTCGATGACGGCGGTGTTGCCGCGGCCCCGGCGGGTCTTGACGCGCAGACCGCGGTCGGTGTGGTCCATCAGGCACTGGGTCACTACCATGTCCTTCACGCCGCCGCTCATCTCGCTGCCAATGACGATGCCGCCGTGGCCCTTGTCCAGCAGGCAGTTGCGGATGACGGTATGCTCACAGCTGCGCTTCAGCTTCATGCCCAGAAAGACCTTGCTGGCCTTCATGGCGATGCAGTCATCGCCCACATGGATGTTCATGCCGATGATGCGGATATACTCGCAGCTCTCGGGGTCGATGCCGTCCGTGTTGGGGGCGTTGTAGGGGTTGTTGATATTGAAGTTGAGCAGGTCGAGGTGCTTTACATAGATGGGGTGGATGGTCCACGAGTAGCTGTTCTGCACCGTGATGCCGTGCAGGCAGACATTCTCGCTGTCCACCGCAGCCACGGCGCGGGGACGCCATGCGATGCGCTTGACCTTGGGGTTCACCCACCAGTCGCCGTTTTCGGCATCGCAGTCCAGCGTGCCCTCGCCGGTCACCACCACGTCATGCACCTGCGTGATGTTCAACAGACCCGCAAAGCTGTCCAGCGGGTTGCCCTCCCAGCCGGTCAGGTAGTACTCGTCCACCTCGTTCTCGCTGGGCAGCACGCCGGGCAGGATGGGGTAATGGGTGCGGTCGTTGTCGCCCAGCAGCACAGCGCCCTTTTCCAGATACAGGGTGGTGTTGCTCTTCATGAACAGGCTGGCGGTGCGGTAACGGCCGGCAGGCACATACACTGTGCCGCCCTTGGGGCAGGTGGACAGCGCCGCCTGCAGCCGCACGGTGTTGTCGGTCTCGCCATCGGCCACCAGACCATAGCGGGCAGCATCCACAAAGAAGGTCTCGGCCTCGGTGGTGAAATCCAGCTTCAGGGTCTCGCCCTCGGCCTGCACCTCCACCGTATAGGCGGTGCCGGGCAGCAGGGAGAACAGGGAGAACACGTTGGTGTTGCAGGCTTCGTATACCGTCTTGCCGTTCAGGGCAACGGTAAAGGGGTGTGCCGGACGGTAGCACAGCTCGTTTTCCAGCTCAAAAACGGCGCTGCGGGTCATGGAACGGATCAGGGTCAGATTCATGCGAAATAACCTCCTGTGAGTTTGTCTTGCCCCCACGGGGCAGACGTGGTATCATGAGGAAAAGCGCTCTCCCGGCTACCGGGAGGGCTGTTTCCGGAAAGGATGCGCAAGATGAAAGCGGAACGGGAAAAGATCCATGCAAAGGTAAAAGCGGACACCGTGCGGCTGAACGGCAGCAAGCTGGAGCTGACGGCAGACGAGGAGACGTGCACCTTTCTGCTGGTAAGCGAGGGCAGCTGCACCCTGCAAATGGGGGAAAACAGCCTGCTGGTAAACCCCGGCAGCGCGCTGCTGCTGGGCGCGGGGGATGCGGTGCTCACCGCCGCCGGTGCAGCCGTACCGGAACTGGTGGGCTGCCGCTTCCCGCTCAGCGCCCTGCACGAGCTGCGCAGTGCCACCCAGCGGGATTTTGCCCGGCTGTTCGTACCCGGGGAGGTAACGGTGCTGTACGGCCCGGTGCCGTGGGTTCGCCGCCTGCGCACCCTGCTGGAGATGATGCGCGCTGCCATGCCGGAGCAGGACTACCCCGGCGGGCTGTACCTGCTGCTCATCCTGCACTATGTAGAGCAGGAGTGCCTTGCCGAGAGCAGCGCCGCAGCGCGCCCCCGCAACGAGACCATTGAGCAGGTGTGTGCCTACCTTGCCGCCAACTACCGGCAAAAGTTCTCCCTTACCGAGGTGGCGGCGCGGTTCTACCTTTCCCCCTACTATCTCAGCCGCCTGTTCCGGCGGGTGACCGGGCAGTCCATCGTGGACTACCTGAACAACCGCCGCATCGAGGCTGCGCAGAAGCTGCTGGAGACCACCGAGCTTTCCATCAGCGCTATTGCCGAGCAGACCGGTTTTGCCAGCGCAGCCCACTTCCGCCGCGTGTTCCGCGAGGTGATGGATATCAGTCCTTTGCAGTACCGCAAGAAGCAGACGAAATGATGTATCAACCAAAACACCCCCTGTGCCATCCGTTGGGAGCAGCACAGGGGGTGTTGGTCTTGGTCAGATGTTCTTATGGCGCATTAGCCCTTGACGGCACCTGCGGAGATACCTTCAACGAACTGATCCTGTGCACAGAAGAATACGATCAGCTGCGGCAGGATGGAGATGAGGGACAGAGCAAGGATCTTGTTCCATGCAAAGCCGGTATCACCGTCCATGGACAGCTTGACGAACAGGGACATGGGGTATTTGCCGGGGGTGCTGACGTAAAGCAGCGGGCCCATAAAGTCGTTGCAGCTCCACATGAACTGGAATAGTGCGCAGGACACCAGAGCGGGTCCCAGCATGGGCACGATGACCTTGTACAGGGTCTGGAAGGAGGAGCAGCCGTCAATGGCGGCAGCCTCGTCCAGATCACGCGGGACGTTGCGCATGAACTGCACCAGCTGATACACGAAGTAGGTCTCGGTAGCAAATGCGCAGTGCACCCAGATGGCCAGATAGAAGGGGCTGTCCACCCAGCCGAACTTGTTGTACAGCAGGTACTGGGGCACGTTCAACACGACCTGCGGCAGGAACAGGGTAGCCAGCATGATGTTGAACAGCAGCTTGCGGCCGGGGAAGTCGAAACGGCCAAATCCGTAAGCGGCAATACAGGCAGACACCACAGTGCAGATCACCTTGGGGATGACATAGCTGTAAGTGTTGAGCATGGCCTGCAGGATGTTGATGGAGCCGCCGAAGTTGTTCAGGGCGTTGCGGTAGCCATCTAGCGTAGGCTTTTTGATCCACAGGCTGATGCCTGCAAAGATCTCGCTGTTGTCCTTGAAGGTAGCGCTGATCATCCACAGCAGAGGATAGATCATGATGACACCAACCAGGATCAGCACGAAGTACTTAAAGAAGGTTGCGATCTTATTCGATGCTTTCATTCCCATATTGGTCACCTTACCTTTCATCCGAGTAGTAGACCCACTTCTTCTGGCTGGTGAACGCAATGATCGTCAGGATGCAGACGATGATGAACATGATCCACGCCAGAGCAGAAGCCATGCCCATGTCGTAGGACTTGAATGCGTAGTTGTAAACCAGCAGGGAGATCAGGGTAGTGGAACCACGGGGACCACCGTTGGTGATGATGTAGGGGCCGTTGAACTCCTGGAAAGCCTGGCAGATCTGAGTGACCAGGTTGTAGAAGATGATGGGGGTGATCATCGGAACGGTGATGGAGAAGAACTGACGCCACTTGCCGGCGCCGTCGATGGTAGCAGCCTCGTACAGGTCTGCGGGCACGCCCTTCAGTGCAGCAAGGAACAGCACCATGGCGGAGCCGAACTGCCATATACGCAAAAAGCAGATGATCCACAGCGCGTAGTTGGGGTCAGACAGCCACTCGGGGCCCTGCACCGCACCAAAGGTGACAGCGCGCACCACGGTGTTCAGCAGACCGTCCACGCTGAACACAGCCTTCCACAGCACGGCGATCGCCACAGAGCCGCCCAGAATGGAGGGGATGTAGTACACAGTGCGGAACAGGTTGACGCAGGCGATCTTGAAGTTCAGGATATAGGCAATGAACAGCGCGAAGATCAGCTTCAGGGGCACGGTGATAAAGGCGTACTTGAAGGTGATGATCAGCGCCTTGGTGATCTTTCTGGTGTGGAATGCGGTAATGTAGTTGGCCAGACCAACAAAGCTGGTGCCGTCCTTGAAGAAGTTCATATCGGTGAAGCTGTAATACAGCGACTGACCGAAGGGAAACGCCTTAAAGACGAGAAAGCCGATGATCCAGGGGATCAGATAAAACAGACCCTGATACTTATCGACCCATTTCTGGAACGGAGTTCGTGCGCCGGCGGGCGCATTACTTTTTTTCATCCGAAATCCTCCTTTTACAGGATTTGAAGCAGACAGTGCAGCAGGTCACAGACCGGTAACAATTCTTTCAAGGTTTGATAACCATTCTCCGATAAAACAAGGGCACCTGTCGTACGGGCGGCAGATGCCCTTATTTATTTCAGATACTGAATATCCGGTTCTGACCGCTGTCAGAGAGAGGTAAGCTTAGCCGATGGTGTAGCCGACAGACTCCATGCCGTCCAGCAGAGTCTCGACAGCCTCTTCAGGGGTCTGATCGCCGTAGTCGATGTTATCGAACACTTCCTGATAGATGCCGGTGCCGGAAGCCTTCAGGTCGTTGTTCTCGAACAGGGGATCCAGCTTGTTGGTGGTGAAAGCCATGACCTTGGCGTTTGCCTCAGCAACCAGGTCCTTGACAGCGCCGGCGTCCTGAGCGAACTTCAGGCCAGCCTTGGAAGCGGGGATGCCGCACTCAGAACCCATGATGGAAGCGCCCTTTTCCTCGTTCAGCAGGAAGTTGATCAGGGTAGCAGCCTCGGCAACGTTCTTGCAGGTCTTGGTGATAGCCAGACCCATGGACACCTTGGAGAAGCCGCCGTTGTTATCGCCGAACTTGATCTCCTCGCCGACGGTGAAGCCGTCCTTGTTGCTGTCGTCCAGAGCGGAAGAGTACTTGCTTGCAGCGGAATCCCACTCGAAGATGCCTGCGATCTTACCGGTGATCCACTCGTTGGACTGGTGGGTAGCGGTATCGGAGTTTGCAGAGTAGTAGGTCTTCAGGTTCATCATGACGTGGTTGTCCACCAGGCTCTTGATGAAGGCCAGACCCTCAGCGATCTCCTCCTCAGTGTAGTTCAGGGTGGAGGTAACGGGATCTGCCCAGTCCTTGCCGTACTTGGACTCGAGGTAGAACACCATCAGGATCATACGGTCGTATGCGCCCAGGTGCATGGGGTAGTAATCGTCGCCCAGCTTCTCCTGGAAAGCCTTACCGGCAGCCATCAGATCGTCCAGAGACTTGGGGACCTCGGTGATGCCAGCCTTATTAAAGGTGGTCATGTTCCAGTAGAAGATACGGCCGGTCATGGAGACGGGCACGCACTGCTGGCTGTTGGCCACATAGCAAGCGTCCATAGCAGCGGCATCCCACTGGGTCAGGTCGATAAACTTGGAGGTGGTGTTCAGGTCCACGAACTTGCTGCCATCGGCAGAGTAGTTGTACAGCCAGTTCCAGTTCACCTGGCAGACATCCTGAGCGTTGCCTGCGATGAAGGCAGCGGCCATCTTCTCTTCCCAGCCGGACCATGCGGCGAAGGTGGGCTCCACGGTGATGTTGGAGTGCTCAGCCTGGAAAGCCTCCAGAGCGCTCTGGTAAGCAGCGTGACGGCTGTCGCCGCCCCACCAGCTGATGCTCAGGTTGACGGGGCCGTCAGACAGGGCCAGGCTCTCGTCTGCGGAAGCAGCGGGGGCCTGAGAAGCAGCGGAAGAAGCGGTGGAAGAAGCAGCGGGCTTGCTGCCGCAGGCAGCCAGCAGACCTGCAGCACCGACAGCGCCGGTAGCCATCAGGAAGTTACGACGAGAAATTGCCTTGCTCATTTTTGTTCTCCTCCTAATAGAAAACATCTTCATGCAGGGGGCCTGCACATGCCCCCTTGTATACAATTATGATAACAAAAGCCACCAAAAAAAGAAAGATGCAATTTACAGTGATACATGATGAAAACGTACAAATATTGCTCTTGTTTTTGAAAGAGATTCGACGTCCTTGCCGAAATGAATAAACTTGCGCTGAAAAACTGTGCAACTTGTATACTTCAATGACTTGCATAAAAATCTGGGATGCAACATGGGAAGAACGGCAAAAATTTCAATAATTTCTGTTACATTTACCGTTCCGCCTGTAATTTTTTATGCTCTGCCGCCCCCGCTGCTCTCTTCTTCTCCCATTCCCGCTCCCCTCCGGCAAGTAACTGCCCGGTCTGAACTGATATATCAATAGCGCAAAAAACGTGCGAATTCCGTCCGGTTGATATATCAGTTTCTCTCACAAAATGCAACAAATTGATATATCAGTCTGTATACAGCCTGTTGGAGACTCTGGCGAGTGTAGCGAGACTGAGGGGGTAACTCTTCCGCAAATCACGCAAAAAAGCCGCTGCACCCGGCGCGGTACAGCGGCTTGTATATAATATAAAAGTATCTCAGTTTTTCCTTGCAGCGTAAAACGCCCGCCGTGCCTTGAAGTAGCACTGGGGGCACATGCTGACATACTGCACATCGTTTTCAAGGTCGATGGCTACCTGCTCGCCCTCAAAGACGAACTGTCCGTTCACCTTGCGGCAGTTGCAGATGGCCTTGCGCCCGCAGGTGCAGATGGTCTTCATCTCCTCGATGGTGTGCGCCAGCTCCAGCAGACGGGTAGAACCCGGGAAGCCCTTGAGGGAAAAATCTGCCCGCAGACCGTAGCAGATCACCGGGATGTTCAGATCTACCGTGATCATAAACAACTGTTCGGCCTGCTCCGGGGTAAAGAACTGGCTCTCGTCGCATAGTACACAGGCCAGCGGCCCGGAGGCAGCGTTTGCCGCCTGCACAGCTTCGAACACGTCCAGCTCCGGCGGGATCAGCAGGTCTGCCTTGCGGCGCACGCCCAGACGGCTCACCAGCTCCCCGCCGCCCTTGGTATCCACCTGCGGCTTTAAAATGAGCACCTTCATGCCCTGCTCTTCGTAGTTGTGTGCCACCTGCATCAGCGCTGTGCTCTTGCCGCTGTTCATGGCACCGTAGCGGAAATACAATTTTGCCATGCCGTCACTCCTGATTGCGCAGACGGTAGCCCAAGCTCATCAGGCTGTCGCCCAGATGGACGTTTTCCACCACCACATTGGGGTACGACACCGACAGGTCATAGTGGGAGAAGTTCCAGAAGCCCTCGATGCCCAGATCCACCAGCCGTCCGCTGACCTGCTGTGCACCATCACGGGGTACACAGAGCACCGCCACCTTGGGCTTGTTTTCCTCACAAAAAGCCTCCAGCTCGTCAATGTGCCGGATGCGGATACCGCTGATCTCCTTGCCTACCTCGTTCTCGGCCACGTCAAAGGCCGCGATCAGCTTGTAGCCGTTGGTGTCGGTGGTGATAAAGCGGCTCACCGCCTTGCCCAGGCGGCCGCAGCCGATCAGAATGGTGGGCAGACGGTCGCCGTTGCCGAACAGCAGACTTTCCAGAATGGAAAGCAGGTTCTCCACCGAGTAGCCGATGCCCTGCCGTCCGTTCACGTCACCGATGCAGTTAAAGTCCTGCCGCACCTGCGAGGCGGTGGTGCCCATCTGAGAGGCCAGCTCCCGGGAGGAGATGCTGGTAATGCCATCGGCCTGCAAGGAGCGCAGATACCGGTAATATTTGGGGAGACGCTTGATCACAGGGATCGATGCTTTCTGGGGGGTGTTCATAGCAAAATTCTCCTTTCTGCCCAACGCGCTGCAGCTTCTGCCGCCATGCAAGGGGCTTCTTTGCGCGCAGAGAGATGTTCCGTTTTATCCTGTTATATTATTTAAAGTATACAGCATGAAAGGCGAATGTCAAATACCTATTTGTAAAAAAGCAAAAAATTCACAAAGTTTTTTGTATTCGCGCTCCTGCATACTTCCCCGGCAGCCGGGGGATACTGACCCCACAAAGACCCTGCTACGGAAGGAGAACGCGCATGGATACGGCAAAAGACACCCCCGCAGAGCAGCACCGGATGGAAAAAGAGGATATCGAGGATCTGGGCACGGTCACCCTGAGCCGGGGCGGTCATGTCATCCACTGCCTGACCGTCATCGGCCAGATCGAAGGGCACACTGAAGCGCCGCAGGGGCAAAAGACCACCAAGTACGAGCACGTCATCCCCCAGCTGGTGGCGGTGCAGGAGGACCCCCGCATCGAGGGGCTGCTGGTGCTGCTGAACACGGTGGGCGGCGATGTGGAGACCGGCCTTGCGCTGGCAGAGCTGATTGCCAGCATCTCCAAGCCCAGCGCCACGCTGGTGCTGGGCGGCGGGCACTCCATCGGCATCCCGCTGGCGGTCAGCGCGCGGCACAGCTTCATCGTCCCCACCGCCACCATGACGGTGCACCCGGTGCGGCACTCCGGGCTGATCTTAGGCGTGCCGCAGACCATGCACTGCTTTGAGCAGATGCAGCAGCGCATCACCGGCTTTGTGGCCGCCCACAGCGGCATGCCGGAAAAGCGCTACACCCAGCTGATGCTCCACACCGGGGAACTGGTCATGGACATGGGCACGGTGCTGGACGGACGCCGTGCCGTAAAGGAAAAACTCATCGACGAGCTGGGCGGTCTTTCGGACGCGCTGGCGTGGCTGTATAAGGAAATCGAACGGGGGTAAGGCCTTGCGTCTCCCCCGCCGGACGATTTGAACTGCGCTCCGCGTTCGCTTTGCGCAGAAGCAGCGGAATTATTTTTTATTTGCAGTTCCGAAACGCCTGCAGGCGTTTCGGAACTGCCTTTTCACGAGAGGGGCTGGGTTCGTTCCATTTTCCTCAGCAAAAACAACATTATGGTTTGCCATTTTTGCCCTTGCGTGGTACAATAGTAGAATCAATTATTGTGTCTATGGGAAGTTGGGGAACAGAGTAGAATGGCAACAAAAAAACGAAAATCAACGAAACGGCGTACTGCTGCCCGCCGTAAAAAGGCAGAACAGCGGCTCCCGGCAGGGCTTGGCACCCTGTTCGGCGGCCTGCTGCTGATGGTGCTGGCCTTTGTGCGGGGCGATTCCGTATGGCGGGTGCTCCATGATGTGCTGTTCGGGCTGTTCGGCTGCGGCAGCTTTGTGCTGGGTGCAGCCGTGTGCTGTCTGGCCGTTTTGTACACCCGGGGCGAGGAGCTGCTGTCCCGCATCCTCAAGCTGGTGCTGGGGCTTGTCTTTGTCTGCGGCACAGTCATCGTGTTTTCCGATATCCAGCCGCAGGGGCTGTCGGCGCTGCAAATGCTTTCCGCCTGCTACGCCAATGGCGTCAATGCATGGCTCTCCGGCGGCGCAATGGGCTTTGTGCTGGGCGGCGTGCTGCTTTTGCTGTGCGGTCGCCCAGCGGCAAACCTTATTATGATCGTGCTTTTGTTGTGCGGCAGTCTGTACATTTTTGATGTCACCCCCGCCGAGGTCTGGGTCTGGCTGTGTGCCGTCACCGGCGGTATCCACGCCCGCGGCGCTGCCTTTGCAGAGCAGCGCTCTGCCCGCCGCGCCGAGCGCGCCGCCATCCGGCAGGCAGAGCGGGAGATCGACGAGGAATACGACGAAATCGAGGACGAGCCGCTGGACGAGGAGGACGAGCCTGCCGGGCTGCATCTAGGGGTGCCGGACTGGATGTCCGGTGTGCTGCGCTGGGGACACAAGGTAACGCAGGAGATGGAGGCAGACGCTGCCGAAACTGAGGCTGCGCCCGCCGCCCCTGCCCAGCCGGAGCCTGCCGCGCCGCCCATCACCCCGGTGCGGGTCAGCGTTGCCCATCCCCGCGCGGCCTTTGACGTAGACCTTGGCCCCGACCACACCGCCCTTTCCGAGGGCGGCAGCGAACCCATTGAGCCGCTGATCGTCGGGCCGGGCGGCACCTTCGGGCAGGACCCGCTGCGCCCTGCATCCAAGCCCACGCCGCCGCCCATCGTGGCAGACCCGGTAGTCGCCTCTGCGGCAGATTTCTTTGCCAAAGATGCCCCCCAGCCGGAAGAGCCTGCCCCCGCTTTTGATACGCCCATCGTCCAGCCGGCAGCGCCGGTGGTGCAGCCGCAGATGCCCACGCAGCCGGAGGCTGCGCCTATCCAGCCCGCCGTGCCCCGGGTGAGCGCCGAGAACGCCGTGGCGTTCCGCTCTGCGCCGGACGAGGACGGCTGGATCAGCATCACCGCCGAGCCGGTGGAGGAAAAAGACATCAACTCGCTGGTGGCAGCGGCCATGGAAAAGCCCGCTGTCTCCGAGCAGGCAGCCGCCACCGCACCCGCCGAGGAGACCGAGCCGGTGGACCGCTACGAATACCAGTACCCGCCCATCGAGCTGTTTGAAAAAACGCAGGAGGAGAGCGACCTCGGCGCACAGGAAGAGCTGAAGGCCAACGCCCAAAAGCTGGTGGACACGCTGGAGAGCTTCGGCGTGCGCACCCGGGTGCTGGATATCTCCCGCGGGCCCTCTGTCACCCGATACGAACTGCAGCCCATGGCGGGTGTGAAGATCAGCCGCATCACCTCGCTGGCGGACGATATCGCCCTGAACCTTGCGGTGGCAGACGTGCGTATGGAAGCCCCCATCCCCGGCAAGCCCGCCGTGGGCATCGAGGTGCCCAACCACAAAAAGACCGCCGTTTCCATCCGCAGCATCTTTGAGAGCCAGAGCTTTCTGCGCATGACCTCGCCGCTGGGCATCGCCCTTGGCAAGGACATTGCCGGTGTAGCGCAGGTGACCGACCTGTGCAAGATGCCTCACCTGCTCATCGCGGGCAGCACCGGCAGCGGTAAATCCGTGTGCGTGAACAGCATCATCATGAGCCTGCTGTTCCGCTCCAGCCCGGAGGACGTGAAGCTGCTGCTCATCGACCCCAAGGTGGTGGAGCTGGCCGAGTATAACGGCATCCCCCACCTGCTGATGCCCGTTGTCACCGAGCCCCGCAAGGCCGCCGGTGCACTGGGCAGCGCGGTGCAGGAGATGGAGCGCCGCTACCGCCTGTTTGCGGAGAACAATGTGCGCGATATCAAGTCCTTCAACAAGCTGGCTGCCGAGCAGCCGGAGCTGGAAAAGATGCCCTACATTGCCATTATCATCGACGAGCTGGCCGATTTGATGATGGTGGTGGGCAAGGATGTGGAGGATTCCATCTGCCGCATCGCCCAGAAAGCCCGTGCCGCCGGTATGCACCTGATCGTTGCCACCCAGCGCCCCAGCGTGGACGTGATCACCGGCCTGATCAAGGCCAACATCCCCAGCCGCATCGCCTTTGCGGTGTCCAGTCAGGTGGACAGCCGCACCATTCTGGACGGTGCCGGCGCAGAAAAGCTGCTGGGTCAGGGCGATATGCTCTTTATGCCCGTGGGCGCACCCAAGCCCACCCGCATTCAGGGCACCTTTGTGCGGGATGAGGAGATCAGCCGTGTGCTGGACTTTATCAAGTCCAGCGCCACCGTGCAGTACGACGAGGCCATGATTGAGGCCATGGAAAAGCACGCCATTCAGGACGGCAAAAAAGGCAGCGGCGGTGCCGACGCCGAAGAGGACGCAGGCTCCGACCCCATGTTCAAGCAGGCCGTGGATGTGGTCATCGACGCCGGTCAGGCCTCCACCAGCCTGCTGCAGCGCCGCTGCAAGCTGGGCTACGCCCGCGCCGCCCGCATCATGGACGAGATGGAGCAAAAGAGCATTATCGGCCCCTACGAGGGTGCAAAGCCCCGCGCCGTGCTCATCAGCCGCCAGCAGTGGCTGGAAATGCAGATGAACCAACCGGAGGAATAATAAAGGAGCATTATGGAACATTCTACTCCCCAGATCTACACCGAATTTCTTCCCATCAGCCGGGCGGACATGGAAGCCCGGGGCTGGGAGCAGCTGGACTTTGTGGTGGTGGGCGGTGACGCCTATGTGGACCACCCCAGCTTTGGCACCGCCATCATCAGCCGCCTGCTGGAGGCCGAGGGCTACAAGGTGGGCGTGCTGGCACAGCCCCGCTATACCGACTGCGAGGACTTCAAGCGGTTCGGCAAGCCCAAGTACGGCTTTTTCATCGGCGGCGGCAACGTGGACAGCATGGTCAGCCACTATTCCGTGGCAAAAATTCCCCGCGCCGAGGACGAATACTCCCCCGGCGGCAAGGCCGGTGCCCGCCCGGACCGCAGCGCCACCGTGTACACCAAGCTTGCCAAGCAGGCTTACCCCGACCTGCCGGTGATCTTAGGCGGTCTGGAAGCCAGCCTGCGCCGGTTTGCCCACTACGATTACTGGCTGGACACCGTGCTGCCCAGCATTGCCGAGGACTCCGGCGCGGATCTCATCAGCTTTGGCATGGGCGAGCACCAGACCGTGGAGATTGCCCGCCGTCTGGCCGCCGGGGAGCCGGTGGAGACCATCACGGACGTGAACGGCACCTGCTACCTGACCGATTTCGACCACCTGCCCCAGCGGTATGTGGAGTGCGCCGGTTTTAAAAAGGTTGCCAGCGATAAGACCGCCTACGCCAAGGCCTGCCGCATCCAGATGGACAATCAGGACGTGGTCAGCGGCCAGATCATCGTGCAGAAGCAGAGCGAAAAATATCTGGTGCAGAACATCCCCGCAAAGCCGCTGGTGCGCGGAGAGCTGGACAAGGTGTACGCCCTGCCCTATACCCGCCGCTACCACCCCATCTACGAGAGCATGGGCGGCGTGCCCGCTATCCGCGAGGTGCAGTTCTCCATCATCCAGAACCGCGGCTGCTTCGGCGGCTGCAACTTCTGCGCCATCCAGCTGCATCAGGGCCGCCGGGTCACCAGCCGCAGTGCCGACAGCATTGTGGCCGAGGCCGAGCGGATGACCCATGAGCCTGATTTCAAGGGCTACATCCACGATATCGGCGGCCCCACCGCCAACTTCCGGTTCCCGTCCTGCCGGGAGCAGATGCTGCGGGGCATGTGCAATGGCGGCAAGCACTGCCTGGCCCCCACCACCTGCTCCCACATGATCGTGGATCACAGCGATTACCTCAAGATCCTGCGCCGTGTCCGGGAACTGCCCGGCGTGAAAAAGGTGTTCATCCGCAGCGGCATCCGGTTCGATTACCTGATGGCTGACCCGGACGACACCTTCTTCAAGGAGCTGGTGGAATACCACGTTTCCGGCCAGCTGAAGGTGGCCCCGGAGCACTGCGCCCCCAATACACTGGCCTACATGGGCAAGCCGCCCATCCAGACCTTCAACAAGTTCAAGGATAAGTTCTACGAGCTGAGCAAGAAGGCGGGCAAAAAGCAGTACCTCGTGCCCTATCTGATGTCCAGCCATCCGGGCAGCACCCTGAGCGACGCCGTCTATCTGGCCGAGTATCTCTACAAAAACCACATGCGCCCCGAGCAGGTGCAGGATTTCTATCCCACCCCCGGCACGGTGAGCACCTGCATGTTCTACACCGGGCTTGACCCCTACACCCTCAAGCCTGTGTTTGTGGAAAAGACCGCGGAGGGAAAAGCGCTCCAGCGCGCCCTGCTCCAGTATTACGAGCCCCGCAATGCCGAAAAGGTCATCAAGGCGCTGAAAATGACCCACCGGGAGGACCTGATTCCGCTGCTGGTGCCCGCCGAGGGCCGCCGCGCTGTCCAGCGCTCTGCCCGCCGGGCCGAGCCTGCCGAGGTGACCATCCACAACGACGGCACTTATACTGTCCGCCCCAACAAAGGCCGGGGAGGCAGGAATCAGAGCCGCGGAGCCGCTCCGGCCCGCACCGCAGGCGGCCGCCAGCCCAGCCCCGGCGCACGTTTTGCACCCAATGGCACGGCACCCCGTAAGCCGAAGAATGATCAACAGAAAGAGAATACATTGTGGAAAACTTCAAAAAAGAAAAAGTAAGCCTCTGGCGGCGCATTGCCGCTCTGGCCCTGGCGGCGGCGCTGGCCCTTGGCCTTGCCGCCTGTGATGCCTCGGCGGTGGTGCCGGGCAGCAGCACCCCTACGGTCAGCACTGCCCAGCCTGCCGGAGACGGCCAGACCGCCAACTTTGAGATGCACTTCCTGGATGTGGGGCAGGCCCTGAGCGTGCTGGTGGAATGTGACGGCCAGTATATGCTCTACGACGGCGGCAACGTGGACGATGGCAGCTATGTCGTCTCTTACCTGCAGAATCTCGGCGTGGAGGAGCTGCAGTATGTGTTCTGCTCCCACGCCCACGAGGATCATGTGGGCGGCCTGTCCGCTGCGCTGGCCTATTTCCCGGCAGACCATGTGTACAGCCCCGTGGCGGAAGCCTCCACCAAGTGCTTTCAGGATTTCGTCAAGTACACCCAGCAGCAGGGCCTGCAGGTGGAGGTGCCCGCTGCGGGCACAGTCTGGCCGCTGGGCAGTGCCACTGTGACCATGCTGGGCCCTGTGGCGCAGTATGACAACACCAACGATACCTCCATCGTTCTGCGGGTGGATTACGGCTCCACCAGCTTTCTGCTCACCGGCGATATGGAATCGGATGCGGAGCGCGACCTCGTGAACAGCGGTGCCAACCTGAAGGCAGATGTTCTGCAGGTGGGCCACCACGGCTCCAGCACTAGCACGAGCTACATCTTCCTGAACGCCGTCCTGCCCGAGATGGGAATCATCTCCTGTGGTGTGAACAACAAGTACGGCCACCCCCACGAGGAGACCCTGAGCATCCTGCGGGATGCGGGCGTGGATGTTTACCGCACGGACCTGCTGGGGGCCATCGTGATCGGTTCCGATGGACAGAACTATACCATCCGCACCGAGAAAACGGCCACCGATGCTGAGCTCAACCCCACCGACCCGGCGGCAGCGTCCACCGCGCAGCAGGGGTATATCGGCAACGTGAACAGCAAAAAGTTCCACCTGCCCAGCTGTGCCAACCTCCCTGCGGAGAAGAACCAGATCCTCTTCTCTAGCTACGAGGAGGCCATTGCGGCAGGGTACAGCCCGTGCTCGAGCTGCATCAAGTAAAAAGCATATCAAACAAGCAGCGCCCTGCCGGGGTAAATCGGCAGGGCGCTGCTGTTTTCTGGGATCATTTTTTTCGCTTCTTGAAATCGACCGGCAGCGTTGTCCACCGCTTCCGGAAGAGATACGCCGCATCCTTGGGCTGGCGCTGGCGGGTAAAGATGCCTTTTTTGTTGCCGTCCACCCGCAGGATGCCCTCGGTGGTCTGGAAATCGGCAAAATTCCACACCAGCTCACCCTGTACGAAATCGTAGTGGTCGAACACGGCGTGGGTCATCTCCAGATATTCATTCTGGTACTCGGCACTCCACATCACACTGGGGAGCTTGTGTGCACCGCTCAGGTTGTCGGTGCCGTACTCAGTGAAGATGAGCGGGCGGCCATGCAGGACTTTTGCCCAGCCGTCCATTTCATGGCGGAAGGAGGCTTCGGCATCCGCCAGCCCGGCCCCGCCCAGTACATACCAGCCATAGTAGCGGTTCAGGCTGACGAAATCGGCAAAGCGCTGGCCCTTGCTGGTGTCGGGCAGGCTGGTCATCAGGACCGTATAAGTACGGGGGCGCTTCTGGGGGTCGAGGCGGCGGGCCAGCTCGAACAGGGGCTTGAAATATTCCTGAGTGCCCGCGCTGGTGCACTGAGGCTCGTTGAGCAGGCTCCATGCGATGACCGAGGGGTGGTTTTTGTCCCGGTCGATCATATCGGTCAGGGCTGCCTTGTGGTTTTTGAGCAGCGCAGGCGTGGTCTCCTTCTCAAAAAAGCCCTGCTGCCTGCCGTTGCCCTGATTGGCGGCCAGGAAGTTGGCCGTGCTCTGCATAAAGCCTACGGCGGGGACTTCGTCAATGATAAGGAAGCCCTCCTCATCGGCCATCTGGTAGATCTCCTCGGCGTAGGGGTAGTGGCTGGTGCGGAAGCAGTTTGCGCCGATCCACTTCATCAGCTCAAAATCCCGCTTGACGGTGGGCAGATCAAGCCCACGGCCCCGGATGTCGGCATCCTCGTGCCGGCCGAAGCCCCGCAGATAGACCGGGCTGCCGTTGAGCAGGAAACGCCCGTGCCGGATCTCAAAGGTGCGGATGCCGATCCGGTCCAGATACTCGTCCACCACCGCGCTGCCCTCGTGGATGCGGATGACCAGATCGTAGAGATAGGCGGCGTGGACATTCCACAGCTTGGCGTTTTTGACCACCAGCGTGCCGGTGGTGCCGGAGCTTTCGGCCACCCGGGTGGTGCCGTCGTAAAGCTCCACAGTCACGGGGTGGGGGCCGTTGGTGGACACGGTATAGTCGATCTCGGCCCCGGTCTCGGTCAGGCGGTATCGTGTGGAATAGTCCAGCACCCGCTCCTTGGGCAGGGCCATCAGCCAGACGGGCCGGTGGATGCCGGCGTAGTTGTAAAAATCAAAGTAGGGTGCGGCGATCTTTCTGCCATCCGCAAGGGTACGGGTGGTGCCTGCGGGCAGCATCGTCTCGCTGAGCTCGTTATTCGCCAGAACACTGAGCTTGTTGAACTGGTTGTAGCGCACGATGTTGGTCAAGGTGGCATCAAAGGGCAGGAAGCCGCCCTCGTGCTGGGCTACCTCCACGCCATTGACGAAGACCCGGGCCCGGTGGGTGACCGAGCCAAACCGGAGAACGATGTCCCAACCGCTCCATTCCGCAGGGACAAAAAAGCTGGTCTCGTACCAGAAATCACCGCAGTATTCGCGGGAGGCCTTGTCGGTGAACAGGTCGCAGAAGGAGGCGGGCACCGGCATGGAAAGAGAGGAGGGCAGTTCGAGCGCCCATCCGGCCTCCACACCCTTGCTCTCGGGGTCGAAGCTGAAACGCCACATCCCGTCCAGGCCGATGAGACGGCGGGTGGTGGTAGCGCGGGGATACAGCAGGGAGCGGTTCATCAGGATGACCTCACATTCATCAGCCCGGCGGCATTTTGCGTGCCACAGGGGCGTTTATTGTCTTTGTACCAAGTATGACAGAAATTTTATAAAAGGGATAGAAAGATTTTTGAATAAATCCAGACTTTTTTCAGGAAAACAGGCGCTGCTCTGGGCAGAATACCTATTATCTCCGTCCGGGTTTGAAAACTTCCGTAAAGAGTGCCACAAAAAGTGAATGCTGGGAAAAAGAGGAAAAGAAGAATGTGAACGAACTGTGAAAATGTACAAAAACAATACCTTAAAATTGTACGAATTCACCTAAAAAATATTCTAACATTTTTTGATAAAAGTTTGTCATAATATTGGAGTACAAACTTGGATACAGCAGAAGGGACGCTGTACCGTTTTGAATTGACCACCGAAGGAGAATACAATGGCAAATGAAATGCAAAAGACCACCCCGTTTGGGATGCGGGACAAGGTCGGCTATATGTTCGGCGATTTCGCCAACGATTTTACTTTTATCCTGTCGTCCAGCTTCCTGATGAAGTTCTATACCGACGTGATGGGCGTGAGCGCCGGTGTTGTGGGCATGATCATGATGATCGCCCGCTTTGTGGATGCCTTTACCGATGTGACCATGGGCCAGATCGTGGACCGCTCCAACCCCACTAAGGACGGCAAGTTCCGCCCCTGGCTCAAGCGGATGTGCGGCCCTGTGGCCATCGCATCCTTCCTCATCTTCCAGTCCGGTCTGGCCGGGATGTCCTACGGCTTCAAGGTGGCATGGCTCTTTGTGACCTATATCCTGTGGGGCTCTATCTTCTACACCTCCGTCAACATCCCTTACGGCTCCATGGCTTCCGCCATCTCTGCTGACCCCAAGGATCGCGCAGAGCTGTCCACCTGGCGTACCATCGGCAGCACCCTGGCCAGCCTTGTGATCGGCGTTGGCACCCCCATGGTGGCTTACGTCACCGTCAATGGCCAGACGGTCCTCTCCGGCAGCCGCATGACCATCATTGCAGGCGTTTTCTCTGTCTGCGCCATCCTCTGCTATCTGCTCTGCTTTAACCTGGTGCGTGAGCGTGTGGACGTGCCCGCCAACAACAGCAAGATGGACATTGGCAAGATGCTCAAGAGCGTGTTCACCAACCGTGCCCTGCTGGGCATCATTGCTGCCGCCCTCTTCCTGCTGCTGGCCATGCTGACCATGCAGGGCATGGCAGGCTATGTGTTCCCCAACTTCTACGGCAGCGCCGCCGCCCAGTCTACCGCTTCTCTGCTGAGCAGCGTGCTGATCCTGCTCGTCTGCGCACCCTTTGCCTCCAGGCTGGCCAGCCGGTTCGGTAAAAAAGAGCTGGCCACTGTATCCTGCATCGTGGCCACGGTGCTGGAGGTCATCTGCTTTGTTCTCAAGCCCGCCAATGTCTGGGTCTATGTCGGCTTCTACTGTGCCGCCTTCATCTGCCTGGGCTTCTTCAATACCATCATCTGGGCAATGATCACCGATGTCATCGATGATTCCGAGGTCCGCAACGGCATCCGTGAGGACGGCACCATCTATGCGGTCTACTCCTTTGCCCGCAAGCTGGGTCAGGCATTCTCTTCCGGCCTGACCGGCGGCCTGCTGACCATGATCGGTTACAGTGCTGCCACTGCCTTTGACCCGGAGGTCACCATGGGCATCTTCAACATCTCCTGTATTGCCCCCGCCATCGGCTTCGTGGCCGTGGCCCTGAGCCTGTTCTTCATCTACCCCCTGACCAAACAGAAGGTGGAAGAGAACGTGGCCGCACTGGCACAGCGCCATAATAAGTAAGGAAACGGATCAAGCCGCCCACGGGAAATTCCTGTGGGCGGCTTGTTTCTGCTTCAAAATTGATGTATACTAATATATCAGGAATGATACAACGGCACGAGCGGAACAACAGGAAAAAGGAGCGGTGTACGATGCGGGTGGATCCTTTGCAGATCCTTACAAAGCTGGCAGCGGTGCAGAATATCCCGACCCGGCGGGTCACCCCGCCCTTTGAGGGGTTGGAAGAGTTTGACTACGGCCTGCGGCGATCGCTGGACCCCCAGTTCGACTGGCAGGAGTTCGGCCAGCTGCTGCTGGACAGCACCCCTGAGAATACCCTGCTGCTGGTGGAGGGCACCTTTGAGCTGCACTTTGCCCTGTTCCGCATCCCCGATGAAAAAAACACGGTCTTTCTCATTGGACCCTGGACGGTGGGCCCCCGCACCCAGAGCGCCCGCAAATGGGTCAGGCGCTATCTGGGGGAAGCCGGAGAGGCCGCTGTGCAGGAGTACTACAACGGCGTGAAGATCCTGGAGGCCAGCGATTTCTATGGAGCTTTGCGGGTTGTGGTGGATACAATGTTCGGCTGCACTGTCCCGGTGCAGGAGCTGAAGGAATTTCTGCCCTTCCAGTTCCACCCGGATACCCGCTATTTCCACGAGCCGGAGTTCCAGAAGGAGATCCCGGTCACCATGCTGGAGCAGCGGTATGAATCGGAGAACCGCATTCTGGACGCGGTGGCCCGGGGCGATGAGGAAGCCGCCATCGAGGCCATGCACCAGCACTCCCGCTTTACCTATGGCGGCCGGTTCGAGGGGACGCTCTACCAGCAGAAGAACAAGATGATCGTGCTGAACACCCTGCTGCGCAAGGCCATTGAACCCAGCAAGGTGCATCCCTATTATATCGATGCCATTTCCAGCAAGTACAGCCGCATCATTGAGGAAGCCAACGAGGTGCCCAACGAGATGATGTGGCAGATGACGCGGGATTACTGTGCCTATGTCCGCCGCTACTCGCTGAAGGAGTATTCGCCTGCGGTGCAGAAGGTGATGAACTACGTCAACCTGAACGTGGCCGAGCCGCTGACGCTGAAAAGTCTGGCCGCCATGTGCTTCATCAGCCCATCGTACCTGTCGGCATTGTTCAAGCAGGAGACCGGCAGCACTCTGATCGATTATATCAACACCCAGCGCGTCAACCGCGCGGCCCAGCTGCTGGTGCAGAACAACCACACCATTGCCGCCGTGGCCGAGGAAGTGGGCATTCTGGACGTGAATTATTTTACAAAGATCTTCAAAAAGACGCTGGGAGTCACCCCCACCCGCTACCGCCGCGAACACAAAGAAAAGTGAAAAATGAAAAAAATGCCCGGTTTTTCCCGGAAATGTACGTTTTGTGCAAAACTCCCGGGAAAAAACGGGCATTTTCTGTACAGAGAAATTTGTTGCATGAACAGAACGATGTTGTAACCATTTTGAAAGGATTTATGGATTTTTGGCATGGAATTTGGATGTATGTTGCATTTTCGACTGATTTTGTACTTGATAGCAAAAAGAACGTTGTACACAACAATATCAACTGTGAAGAGTGCACAAAGAAATGACCGGAATCTTGTGAACTTGTCCCATTGCGAATGATTTTCCAGACGGTTATAATACAAACAGAAACCATGGAACATACATGTAAGTATATTCCATGAGATGCTGTGATATGCGAATGAAGGAGAACAAGATTATGAAAATGATTTCCCGTCGTGACTTTATGAAGGCTTCTGCTGTTGTGGGTGCTGCCGGCGTTCTGACCGCCTGCGGCGGCTCCTCCAGCTCCACTGCTGCTTCCTCTACCGCCGCTTCCTCTGCAGCTGCTTCTTCTGAGGCTGCAACCGGCAGCGCAAACGTCGGTGTCTGCATCTATCAGTTTGCTGATAACTTTATGACCCTGTACCGCACCGATCTGGAGGAGTACCTGAAGGATAAGGGCTACGCCGTGACCATCGTTGACGGCAAGAACGACCAGAACACCCAGACCGAGCAGATCAACACCTTCCTGCAGC
>OLWL01000479.1_pt1 | contig 28121 bp, 28 predicted proteins | sample 1674151 | NCBI WGS metagenome assembly OLWL01 (sample SAMEA103958148, study PRJEB25191) | human gut metagenome
GGCCACCGCCATGCCCGGCCCCACCATGGCCGAGCACAGGCCGCCGATGGTGTAGGTCACGGCGCCCTCCCCCTTGCCCAGGGTGACGATCACCTCCGTCAGAAATCCGATATGAAGCTGCTGGCCCAGGGTGTTGAGAATGGTGCCCACCAGCAGGGTGCAGAACAGGCCCTGGGCCATAGCGCCCATGGCGTCGATGAAATACCGCTTGGCCGAGAAAACGATGTTCTTCCGGGCCAGGAACTTGCGAACTGCTTCCATAGCTTTGACCTCGCATATGTAAAAAGAATGTTATACAGGTGTCATGACACCTGTATAACATTCTATCACGTCTTTTTCGTTTGTCAACCGGAACTTTACTCCGCCAGGAAGCCCAGCTCCCGCAGGCGGGCCTTCAGATGCTCATAGGACGCCTCATCGGGGCAGGAGAGACTGTGCAGATGGATACCGTCTGTCAGCTGGGACAGGGGGGCGGCCCCCTCCATGCGGGCCATGAACTGCTCCACGTCCAGGCGGCTGCGCAGGTGCAGCGGGGCGGACAGCTGGCCATAGACCGGGTGGTCCACGATGACGTCCACAACGGTGCAGCCGCAGTCCACCATGGCGTTGAGCTCGTCCCGGGTGCCGGTGCCGTCGTGGCGGCAGGCCACCTGGCGCGGCAGACCCGTCTCCCCGGCGTCGGGGATCACATAGCCCCGGGCGGTGGCGGTGATGGCCTGGCCCGCGGCACGCAGCAGGGCCACATCCCCCACGATGATCTGGCGGCTGACGCCCAGCTCCTTGGCCAGGGCGGTGGCGCTGATGGGCTGATGGGCTTCGTGGAGCCGGGCGCTGATCCGGCTCCGGCGTTGTTCGGCGGTCATGAGGAGGATTCCCTTCGTTTTTTCTTCTATCATACACGATTCCCCGGCCCATGGCAAGTTTTTTTCATGAATTTCGCTGCCCTCTTGACAGATGGGCCGCCGGATGGTACACTATGGACAGAAAAAGAGAATACATTGCGCAAGTGCCTGCGCCGCCGGGTGGGCGGCACGGGAGAATAGTGAATCAGGTGAGAATCCTGAACGGTACCGCCGCTGTATACGGGGAGGCCGCGCACAGGGACGAAAGTCCGTCACTGGGAAACCGGGAAGACCGTGCGCCTGCTGCTGATCCGTCAGTCAGAAGACCTGCTTGCCGCCATGTTGCCCCCGCTGCGCGCCATACGGCGGAGGATAGCTTCAATCGCGGGAAACCGGCCGCGCCAATTTGACTATTGGCGCGGTTTTTTTGCAAGCCTGAGCGCGGCACTGCCGCAGCTTTCCATGGGGGCGGGCAGGAGCAGCCACTCCCGCTCGCCCCCTTACCTTATGTGAAATTTGCCGGTAAACGCCTGTAGGGGCCGGGTTCTACCCGGCCTGAAAGCGCCGGAATAGCGGGCGAGGCAGAGCCCACGCCCCTACGGGCCCACAACCAGCCTGCGGCTGGCTCGCAATGACACCACAAGAAGATTTCCGATAATTGGCCGCACACACGGGATGGCCGAATCAATATTTCCATCAAGAATCCGTATGATCTATCAGGAGGACGACATATGCTCATCAATTGGTTCCGGGACCAGGACCACCTGGTCTATATCAACGGCGAGACCCAGCTGGCCCAGCTGGAAAAGACCCTGCGCTTCCCGGGCTTGCAGGAGGCGGCGGAGGCTCTGCGGGACAATCCCAACCCGGAGGGCTACACCATCAAGGGGCCCAAGCGCACCTGCGGGCGGCTGTTCGTGCCGGATCTGACCTTCGGCAAGCACATCGAAATGGGAGAAAACGTCTTTTTCTACATGGGCGAGATGGCGGAGTGCTATGTCATCTACTGGCCCGGAAAGCCGGTTACGGAGGTGCACCATGGAGAAATGTGAAGCCCTGTCCACCAAGCCCGAGGAGTGCCGCTACTCCTTCTTCCAGCACACGGCCTGCGAGTTTTTCCCCTGCCACGAAACCGCCCATCCGGAGGACTTCAACTGCCTGTTCTGCTACTGTCCCCTGTACGCCTTAGGGGACCGGTGCGGCGGCAATTTCCGGTATATCGGCGACGGCATCAAGGATTGCAGCGGCTGTCTGCTGCCCCATGGCCGGAAAAGCTATGGCTACGTCACCGGCAAGTTCGGCGAGATCGCGGAGCTGGCCAAAAAGAACCGCCATACGGAGGAATGATAAATACCGTCTGTATTTTTCTTCAAGAAAACTACAGACGGTATTTTCTTATCGCCCCAGGATGGTCTCGGCGAAGCCTTTGGCAAACAGCCGGGCGGCCCGGAGGGCCTCGTCCAGCGAGTTCCCGGCGGCCCCCACCTCCACCAGCAGGCTGCCCGGGGCGGCAAACTGGTTATAGCGATAGTTCAGCAGGGTGATGGGCCGCATCAGGGTGGGGGACTGGCTTTCCAGCTTCTCCTGAACGGCGATGGCCAGGCGCAGATTGTCCTGCCAGCCGTCGTGGGCCACGCCCATGATCAGGCTCACCTGGGCGGCGGCGGGGTCCTCCGCCGTCACCAGCTTATACTGGGTGCCGTTGGCGTCCTGCACCGCGTCCCGGTGCAGGTCCAGCACATAGACGATGGAGGGGTACTTGGCCAGGTAGCTCTGGATAGACGCCAGACTGTTTTCATAGGCGTCGTTGTACGACTCCCCGTCGTGGAGGGTGCGGTCGTGGACCACGGAGATGCCGTAGGACGACAGCTCCGCCGCCAGCTCGTCCCCCACCCGGACCATGTTGCAGGAGCGGTCCGCCGTGCGGAAGGTGCCGGAGGGGACGTACTCCTGCCCCGGGGGCATGGTATAGGACTCGCTGGCGTGGCTGTGGACGATGAGGACCTGGGGCCCCTGCTGGGGACAGGCCACGAACTGCCGGTCCCCCAGCACCGCCGGGTCCAGGGTCCGGCTGGACTTGTTTTTGATGTACACCCCGTTGATGATGCTGTAGCCGTCGGTGGAGCGGGGGTCCACCGTCTGGGCCGGGACGCCGTTGTCCGCCCCGGGCTGGGGGGCCGGGTCCTCCGACGGGGCGGGGTCCTCCTGCACCGCCAGGGACCGGCCCGCCAGCAGCACCGGCGACTGGCCCAGGGCCAGCACCGTGGCGGCGGACAGTCCGTCCAGCCCCAGAAGGTCCCCCAGCTCCCACCGCAGCAGTCCCCGGGACAGATGGGGGCGGCGGGACACGGACTGCCACAGGGCGGCGGCGCTGTCCGCCCCGGCTCCGGCCAGCACCGTTCCCAGGGCTGCCGCCGCCAGCAAGAGCGCCAGCCCCCGCCGCAAAATTGCCTGTTTCAAAGCGTTCACCTCTTTGAGACAAGCCTATGCGGCGGGGGACGGGATTATGTCACGGTTCCATCACCGGGGGGATATCCACGATCTGCAGGCCCCGGCGCATGGCGTATTCCATGGTGCGGCGGGTGCCGCCGGGCTGGCCGTTGTGGACTGCCAGCAGCAGGGCGGCGTGGTCCACCATATAGCGGTTGCGCCGCTGCATGCAGCCGGGACTGTAGGACGACTGCACCAGGGTCTCGTAGTCGCAGGCCGCCACCAGGCGGCGATAGCGCTCCTGCTGGGCCCGGGGCCAGCCGTCGGCCTGGGTGGGACAGGGGATGGCCGCCTCCACGCTGACGTCCCCGTGCCGCTGCCGCAGGGCCAGGGCCAGCTCACAGAAATACAGGTCGCAGCCCTGGGCCATGCCGCAGATGAAGTGCCGGTATCCCGCCTCATAGGCGGCGTCCAGCGCGTCCCGAAGCCGGACCTTCAGGGCCCGGCACCGGGGATCGTCTTCGTTTTCCCCCCAGGGGAGCTTGGCCGGACGGTGGCCGGAAAAGCAGCAGCTGACAGGCCGTGCGCGCATGGCATCGCCCTCCCTTCAAAGATACTGCCACCATTATAGAACATACTTTCTATTTTGTAAAGAGGAATTTCCCTTGCAAGCGGGGTGCAAATCCGGTATACTGGGGAAAAAGGGAGGTGCATCCGATGAAGCTGTATTTCAAGCAGCGGTTTTTCTCGTGGTTCGACAGCTATGACATCTATTATGAGGGCGGCAGCGTGGCCTATACCGTGGAGGGAAAGCTCTCCTGGGGTCATTGCCTGCACATTCTGGACCCCTATGGGGAGCACATTGCCACGGTGAAGCAGCAGGTGCTGACGTTTCTGCCGAAGTTTGATCTGTATGTGGGGGAGCGGTGCATCGGCACCATCCGCAGGGAGTTCACGTTTTTCCACCCGTCCTTTACCATGGATTTCTGCGGCTGGACGGTGGAGGGCAGCTTCATGGAGTGGGACTATACCATCCAGGACGGGCCCCGGACGGTGGCCACGATCAGCAAGGAGCTGTTTAACTGGACGGACACCTATACCATCGACGTGGCGGACCCGGGGGACGCCCTGTATGCCCTGATGGTGGTGCTGGCCATCGACGCGGAGAAGTGCTCACGGAGCGATTGATACGGAATAAAAAAAGTGCCCCCGGCGGGGGCACTTTTTTTGTTCATGGAAACGGGCTGTCAGGGGATTTCCCGGCTGTCGGCGGCGGAGGAGGCGTTTTCGGCCACACGGCTGGCGGCCTTGGCGTCCTCCTGACCGGCGGCATAGGCCCGGCTGCGGGCATCCTCCAGTTCCTTCTGCCGGGCCTTTTCGTCCCGCTCTGCCTGGCGGGCGGCCCGGCGGACCGACACGCTGCGGCGGGTGGCCTTGATCACCTGCCACGCCGTCAGCAGCACCACCGCCGCCAGACCGATCCATCCGGCGGTGCGGATCTGCCAGAAGTCCCGGATGGTGAAGGCGTCGTTGTACATGCCCAGATAATACAGGGCCACGCCGCCCACGATGCACAGAAGCCCCAGCACCAGGTCCAGCACCGCCCGGACCCGATGGGCCCCACGGCGCACAAAGAAACACACGATCAGCGCCAGGGCGCACCAGAACAGCGCCGGGGACTGACAATACAGAACGCTCATACGGCTGCCTTCTTTCTCATTTCCCGGTTACAGGCTGCACTTGCCCCGGGGGATATATTTGCCGTCGGGTCCGGCCAGAACGAAGCCGTCCTCCACCGCCAGACGGCCCCGCAGCCACACCTGGTGGATGCCGCCCCGGATGGCGAAGCCCTCATAGGGGGAATAACCGGCCAGGCTGGCCATATCCTCGGCCCGGAGCACATGGTCCGCCTGGGGATCGTATACCACGATGTCCGCGTCGGCCCCGTCCTGGAGCACGCCCTTCCGGGGGAACATCCCGTAGAGCTTGGCGGGGTTTTCCGACAGCACCCGGCACATGGTGGCCAGGCTGATCTTCCGGGTGGTGACGCCGTAGGTATACAGCAGCTCGCCCCGGGTCTCCACCCCCGGCAGGCCGCCGGGAATCTTGGTGAAGTCCCCCCGTCCGGCGTCCTTCTGCTCCAGGGTAAAGCTGCAATGATCCGTGGACACGGTCTGGATCTCGCCCTTGCGCAGGGCGGCCCACAGGACCCGCTGGTCCTCCGTCTTGCGGATGGGCGGGGCGCAGACATAGCGGGCGGCCCGGGAATAGTCGGGGTCGTCATACACGCTGTCGTCCAGCAGCAGATACTGGGGGCAGGTCTCCACATACACCCGCTGGCCCCGTTTGCGGGCGGCCTCCACCTCCCGCAGGGCGGCGGCATTGGTCAGATGCACGATGACCACCGGGATATCCACCGCCTGAGCGATGCGCAGCAGCCGGGACACGGCCTCCGCCTCCAGGAAATCGGGCCGGGTCCGGGGATGGGAGCCCACGCCCATCTCCCCCGCGGCCTTCTTTTCGGCGATCAGCGCGTCGATGACGCCGCTGTTTTCGCAGTGCACGCCGCAGATGCCGCCCTTTTCCTTCAGCTTCTTCAGGGCGTGATACATGGCCTCGTCGCCGATCATCATGGCGGGATAGGTCATGTACATTTTGAAGGAGGAGATACCGGCGGCGTACATATCGTCGATCTCCGCCTCGATGCCGGGATTCCAGTCGTCGATGGTCATATGGAAGCCGTAGTCACAGCAGCAATTGCCGTCGGCCTTCTTGTGCCAAAGCTCCAGCCCCTGGTGCAGGGTTTCGCCCTTGTTGGGGCAGGCGAAGTCCACCACCGTGGTGGTGCCGCCCCGCAGAGCCGCCCGGCTGCCGGAGAAAAAGTCGTCCACCGTGGTGGTGCTGCACACGTCCAGGTCGAAGTGGGTGTGGGCGTCGATGAAGCCCGGCAGCAGAAGCTGCCCCTCCACGTCGATGACGGCGGCCTCCGGCGCGGTGATGCTGCGGGCCACCCGGAGAATCTTCTCGTCCTCCACCAGCACGTCCGCCCGGCGGGTCCCCCGTCCGGACACCACCGTGCCCCCGCGAAACAGATATTTCATGGAAATGCCCTCCTTTTCCGGATCATATGGCTTGATTTTTTATTATACCACGGAACGGGCAGAAAAACATACTGTTTTTCCCGGTTTTTCCCTGAGAAAATCCAACAAAAAAGGGGGAATATTTTTGTATACCTTGCAGAAGGAAAAAGAATTTCCTTTTCCGGAAAAATCATGTATGATAGAAGTACCACAGAACGCATACTGCGCTCTGAAAATGAAGGAGGAAAGATACCATGCGGAAATTCTTAGCGACTCTGCTGGCGCTGGTCATGACGCTGGCGCTGATGGTCCCGGCTTCCTGGGGCGAGAACAAGGAGACGTATCAGCTCCCTGACTCCCTGGCGGGCAAGACCGTCATCCTGCACACCAACGACGTTCACGGCGCCATCGACAAGTACGCCAAGGTGGCTGCACTGCGGGACGAGTGCTACGACAAGGGCGCTCACCAGGTGATCCTGCTGGACGCCGGTGACTACAGCCAGGGCTCTCCCTACGTCAGCCTCAGCAAGGGCGCAACCGCCCTGGACATGATGGCCCTGGTGGGCTATGACGTCATCACCCTGGGCAACCACGAGTTTGACTATGGCTTCCCCCAGCTGATGGAGAACCTGAAAAAGCACCAGGGCGATTTCATGGTCGCCTGCAACAACCTGGTGGACGATGAGGGCGAGCTGATCTTCGCCCCCGGCGGCACCGCTCCCATCTATGCCGACGACACCTATGAGACCGAGCTGTTCCGCATCGCCATTGTGGGCATGGCCACCCCCGAGACCCAGACCAAGGCCAACCCCGCCCTGATGAAGGGCCTGAGCTTCATCGGCGGCAAGGATCTGTACAAGGTCACCCAGGAGGATGTGGACATGGCCCGCAGCGAGGGGAATGCCGATATCGTCATCGCTCTGGGCCACCTGGGCGTGGATAAGTCCTCCGAGCCCAACTGCTCCTATAATGTGATGCAGAACGTCAAGGGCATCGACCTGTTCATCGACGGCCACTCCCACACGGTGATGACCGCCAGCAAGGACAATAACATGGTCCAGTCCACCGGCACGGGCCTTGCCTATGTGGGCGCCATCGTCATTGACAACGCCACCAAGAGCATCGAGAGCAACGGCCTCATCGACCTGTCCGCCTACACCAAGGAGGACGCCACCGTGAAGGCTGCCGCCGACAAGATCATCAGCGACATCAACGCCGAGTACGGCAAGGTTTTTGCCAGAACCGACGTGGAGCTCAACGGCGCCAAGGAGCCCGGCAACCGCACCCAGGAGACCAACCTGGGCGACCTGATCACCGACTCCATGCTGTGGGCCATCCGCAAGGACGCTGAGCTCACCGTTCCCGCCGAGAACGTGGTGGCCATCACCAACGGCGGCGGCATCCGGGCCTGGATCCACAAGGGCGACATCTCCAAGCTGGACGTGAACACCGTGCTGCCCTTCGGCAATACCGTGGCTGTGGTGTATGTCACCGGCGCCGAGCTGCTGGAGGCCCTGGAGGCTTCTACCTTTGCCCTGCCCGACTCCCTGGGCGGCTTCCCCCAGATCGCCGGCATGAACATCTCCATTGACGCCACCAAGAAATACGATCCGCAGACCACTCCCTATCCCAGCGGCAGCGGTAAGGCCACCTACTATGGTCCCGCTTCCATCAACCGCGTCACCATCAACAGCGTCAACGGCAAGGCCTTTGACCCCAACAAGACCTATGCCGTGGTCACCAACAACTTCTGCGCCGCCGGCGGCGACACCTACTATGCCTTTGCTGCCGCCTCCAGCCAGTTCGACACCGGTCTGCCTCTGGACGAGGTGCTGATGGACTACATCACCACCGAGCTCAAGGGCGTTGTGGGCGAGCAGTATGCCCAGCCCCAGGGCCGCATCACCATCACCCTGCCTGCCGAGGAGCCCACCACTCCCACCAAGCCTGAAAGCCCCAAGACCGCCGATACCGGCGTGGTGGTGTACGGCCTGGTGGCCGTCATGGCAGCCGGCGCTGTCGTGGTGATGACCTCCAAGAAGCGCAAGGCCATCTGAGCGATCTCCTTTCGCTGACACAGCATTTCCCCTGCCCCGGCGGACAAGCCCCGCCGGGGCTTTTTCTGTCATGGCGCTATTCTGCAACTAAAATTACGCCAACCACTTTTCAAATCCGGCGGGATATGCTATGATACAGTTTAATAAAGAAGAATTACGAGGGCTTATGCCAGATATCGCGGCTTCTTATTTTGCTGAGGAGGACACCATTCATGGCTGAGGTTGGAAAACGGGAGGTCCGGGTGGACGCCTTTGACAAGGCCACCGGACGCACCAAATATTACGAGGATCTGATGCCCCGGGACGCGCTGTATGTGCGCATCAAGCACTCCACCATTGCCCACGGCTTCGTGAAGTCTGTGGACACCACCGCTGCGGAGGCGATCCCCGGCGTGGTGAAGGTCCTGACCTGCTTCGACGTGCCGGAGCACCCCTTCCCCACCGCCGGTCACCCCTGGTCCATGGACCCGGGACACCAGGACGTGGCGGACCGGCATCTTCTGAACCGGCACGTCCGCTACTACGGCGACGACGTGGCCGTGGTCATTGCGGAAAACGAGGTGGCCGCCATGCAGGGCGTCCGGGCTTTGCAGGTGGAGTATGAGGAGCTTCCCCTGGTGCTGGACGCGCAGGAGGCCATGAAGCCCGGTGCGCCCCAGCTCCACGAGGCCTTTCCCAACAACATCCTCAAGCACACCGACATGAAGAAGGGCGACTATCAGGCCGCCATTCAGGAGCCGGGACTCATCCGGGTAGAGGGCTGGTACGATACCCCCACGGTGCAGCACTGCCACATTGAGAATCACGGGTGCTTCGCCTATGAGGAAAACGGCCGGATCACCGTGGTGGCCTCCACCCAGATTCCCCACATCATCCGCCGGGTGGTGGGCCAGGCCCTGGGCCGCCCCTGGAGCGATATCCGGGTGGTAAAGCCCTATATCGGCGGCGGCTTCGGCAACAAGCAGGACGCCCTGTACGAGCCTCTGTGCGCCTGGTGCTCCACCCAGGTCCAGGGCCGCTGCGTCCGCATCGACTGCTCCCGGGAGGAAACCTTCGTCTCCAACCGGGTGCGCCACGCCATCCGGTTCCACATTGTGTCCTGGCTCCGGCCGGACGGCACCTTTGCCGCCCGGAAGGTGGAGCTGTTCTCCAACCAGGGGGCCTACGCCTCCCACGGACACAGCATCGTGGCCAAGGCCATGGGCTCCTTCCCCCAGCACTATCCCTGCGACAACATGGAGTGCGACGCCTGGACCGTGTTCACCAACCGGCCCGCCGCCGGCGCCATGCGGGGCTACGGCATGCCCCAGGCCTCCTTTGCCGACGAGTCCAACGTGGACGACTGCGCCAAGGCCGTGGGCATGGACCCCCTGGCCTTCCGGATGCAGAACGTCATGCCCCAGGGGTACGAGGACGGCTTCTCCCACAACGTGAACTATGACGATTCCTTCCGCCAGTGTTTGGAGGCAGGCAAGAAGTACATCGACTATGACCGCAAGGTGGCGGAGTTCGCCAAGGACACCGGCCCCATCCGCCGGGGCATCGGTATGGCCACCTTCTGGTACAACACCGCCGTGTATCCCATCTCCCTGGAGACCTCCTCCAACCGGATGCAGCTGAACCTGGACGGCAGCGTCACCATGCAGTGCGGCGAGACGGAGATCGGCCAGGGAGCCGACACCGTCTATGCCCAGATGGCCGCCGATGTGGTGGGCCTGGGGGACTATCGCAGGGTCCACGTGGTGTCCTGCCAGGACACGGACATCACCCCCACGGGCCTGGGCGCCTACGCCTCCCGGCAGACCTATGTGGCGGGCTTCTCCATCCGCCAGACGGGCCTGCTGCTGAAGGAGAAAATTCTGGACTACGCCGGAAAGCTCACCCGCCAGGCGGTGTACAACATGGACATCGTGGACGGCAGCATCGTCCGCACCACCGACGGCAAGGTGCTGATGAGCCTGTCAGAGCTGGCCATGCACGCCCAGTATAACCCCAACGACTCCCAGCATATCACCGCCGAGAGCACCTATACCATCCGCAACAACGCCTATTCCTTCGGCTGCACCTTCGCCGAGGTGGAGGTGGACATCCCCATGTGCAAGGTGACGCTGAAGGACATCATCAATGTCCACGACTGCGGCAAGCTGGTGAATCCGGCCCTGGCGGAGGCCCAGGTCCACGGCGGTATGTCCATGGCCATCGGCTACGGTCTGTCCGAGCAGCTGCTGTTCGACGAAAAGACCGGCCGTCCCCTGAACAACAACCTGCTGGACTATAAGCTCTCCACCATCATGGACCACCCCCATCTGGAGGCGCAGTTCGTGGAGAATGCCGAGCCCACCAGCGCCTTCGGCACCAAGGCCCTGGGCGAGCCCCCGGCCTGCTCCGGCGCTCCCGCCATCCGCAACGCCATCTACAACGCCACCGGCGTGGCCATCGACCAGGATCCCATCACCCCCCACGTCCTTTTCCGGCGCTTCACGGAAGAGGGCCTGATCCGGGACTAAGGAGGAAACACCGCTATGTATGATATGTCAGCGCTCTACCAGGCCCAAAGCGTCCAGGACGCCATCCGCCTGCGGCTGGAGCATCCCGAGGCCCAGATCATCGCCGGAGGCACCGACGTGCTGGTGCAGATGCGGGAGGGCAAGCGGGCCGGAAAGGCCCTCATCAGCATCCAGGGCTGCCGCGAAATGCGGGGCGTGTCCCTGGATGAGGAGGAGAACCTCCGCATTGGCAGTCTCACTACCTTCAGCCACATCACCGCCGATCCCCTGATCCAGCTGTATATCAACGTCCTGGGCGAGGCCGTGGACATGGTGGGTGGCCCCCAGATCCGCAACGCCGGAACCATCGGCGGCAACACCTGCAACGGCGTTACCTCCGCCGACTCCGCCTCCACCCTCCACGCCTGGGAGGCCATCGTGGAGATCACCGGCAAAAACGGCGTCCGCCGGGTGCCCATCAAGGAGTTCTATCTCAAGGCCGGCGCCGTGGACCTGCGGGCGGAGGAGGGCGAGATCCAGACCGCCATTCTCATTCCCAAGGCGTCCTATGACCGGACCTTCGGTCACTATATCAAGTATGCCATGCGCAACGCCATGGACATTGCCACCCTGGGCACCTCCGTCAACGCCCGGCTGAGCCCGGACAAAAAGACCTTTGAGCGGGTGCGCATTGCCTTCGGCGTGGCAGGCCCCGTGCCTCTGCGGGCGCTGAACGCCGAGGCCTTCATCAACGGCAGGGAAGTCACCCTGGAGAACATCCAGCAGTTCGGCCGCACGGTGCTGGAGGATATCCACCCCCGGGATTCCTGGCGGGCCAGCAGGGCCTTCCGGTCCCACATCGCCGTGGAAAGCGCCAAGCGGTGCCTGATGGAGTCCGTGAAGCTGGCAGGAGGTGAGCTGTAATGGCAAAGAATCAGTATCAGCTGGTGACGTTCTTCCTCAACGGCAAGGAAGTGGAGAAAATGGTGGACGTCCGGGCATCCCTGACGGATATGCTCCGCGACGACTTCTCCATGACCTCCGTGAAGAAGGGCTGCGAGGTGGGCGAATGCGGCGCCTGCAACGTGCTCATCGACGGCGAGTGCTACAACTCCTGCCTGTACCTGGCCGTGTGGGCCGAGGGCAAGCACATCACCACCCTGGAGGGGCTTATGGGCCCCAACGGCGAGCTGTCCGACATCCAGCAGGCCTTTATGGAGGAGACGGCCATTCAGTGCGGCTTCTGCATCCCGGGCTTTATCATGACGGCGGTGGAGATCCTGGACCGGGGCGTGTACTATACCGACGACCAGCTGCGCAAGCTGCTGTCCGGCCATCTGTGCCGCTGCACCGGGTATGAGAACATCTTCAAGGCCGTGAAAAAGACCATGCTGCGCCGTCTGGGCCGCCTGGACGATCCCTTCCTGAACACCTGAACCTTCACTGCCCCCGGCGCGATGCGCCGGGGGCAATTTTTCGACACGCGCCGGGGGCGATTTTTCAACACCTCGTATTGACATTCGCCGGGGGATTTGCTATACTGAATGAAAATTAGTTTGGTGTGCTGAATTTTTTTGGCCACCGTTATCCTTGATTGGGAATATCGACAGGGAGGAGACTGTCGAGAAACCCGGAAATCTTCCGCCATCGGAAAGGAAGATAGTTACGAAAGAAACCCATCAGGGGTGTCTTTCGTTTGCAATCACAGGTTTTTCAGAACTTTTTAAGTTCTGAAAAACCGCACGCAGCTTGTCAAAAAAAGACTTTTTTGACAAGCTGAGGGAGGACGCCATGATCTTCTATACCGCCGACCTGCATTTTCACTATGAACCCTTTCTGCCCTCCCGGCCCTTCGACACCGTGGAGGACATGGACCGCCAGCTCATCCACCGGTGGAACGAGGCCGTTTCGGAGGAGGACACCGTGTATGTGGTGGGGGACGTGGGCTATAACCGGGGCCTGGTGCCCGGGGACGCCCTGTCCCGGCTCCGGGGCCATAAGCACCTGATCCGGGGCAACCACGACACCGGCTTTGAAAACGCCGGGGAACTGTACCGCTATTTTGAAACCGTCACCGACTTCAACGAGATCGACGACGGAGAGGTTCACATTATCCTCTGCCACTATCCCATTCTGTACCGCAAGCGGGGCTATATGATCCACGGCCACCTGCACCAGACCCGTGGCCCGGAATACGACATCCTGCGCCAGATGCCCCGGATGCTCAACGCCGGGGTGGACGTGAATTTCTACCGCCCCGTGACCCTTCCCCAGCTCATCGAAAACAACCGCGCCTTCTACAGCGGGGAGAATGATGCCCTGATCCCCCCGCCCCCGCCGCCCCGGCGGCGGGGAGGTGACGGCTGGCTGCCGGGCCAGCCGGACTTCCGGCCCCTTCCGCCCCGGCCCGATTTCGATAAGGAGTGACCCATGAAACAACGTCTGCTTGCTTTTTTTCTGGCTCTGTGCCTGTGTCTGCCCCTGGCCGCCTGCGGCAAAAAGCAGGGCTATGACCCCCTGGAGGGGGTGAAGACCCGGGTCATCACCGACTCCGCCGGCCGCCAGGTGGAGATCCCCGCCGATATCCGGCGGGTGGCACCCAGCGGCTCCACGGCCCAGATGATCCTGATGCCCATTGCCTATGACCTGCTGGCGGGGCTTTCCAGCAGTCCCAGCACGGCCCAGATGCCGTATTTTCCGGAGGAGGTCCGGTATCTGCCCACCTTCGGCCAGTTTTATGGCAGCAAGGCCAACCTGAATATGGAGTCTCTCATCGACGCCCGGCCCCAGATCATCATCGACCTGGGCGACGCCAAGGACACCATCGCCGACGATATGGACCGCATCCAGAAGCAGACCGGCATTCCCACGGTGTTCATCGAGGCGGACCTGGACGATATGGCCGCCGCCTATCGGATGCTGGGGGATATCCTGAACCGGGCCGGCACGGCGGAGCCTCTGGCCCAATTCATTGAGAAAAGCGTGGCCATGGCCCAGGAAAATTCTGCAAAAATTCCGGAGAGCCAGCGGCTTTCCGTGCTGTTCGGCACCGGCTCCACGGGCCTTGCCTGCAACGCCGCCGGGTCCGTCCAGGCGGACGTCATCGACCTGGTGGGGGCCGTCAACGCCATCATCCCGGAGGAGGTCAGCAACCGGGGCGGCGGCACCACCGTCAGCCTGGAGGAGGTATACGCCGTCCAGCCGGACGTGATCCTCCTGTCCACCGGCGGCCCCTACGACACCCTGACCCAAGGGGAGTGGTCGGGCCTCACCGCCGTTCAGAACGGGCGGTATTACGAGATTCCCGGCCTGCCCTATGACTGGATGAGCTCCCCGCCGTCTGTGAACCGGGTGCTGGGCATCTGGTGGCTGGGGAACCTGCTGTATCCGGAGCTGTACGACTATGACATGGTGCAGGTGGCCCAGGAGTATTACCGGCTGTTCTGGCACTATGACCTGACGGCGGAGGAGGCCGAGCGTATGCTCAGCCGTTCCACCCTGAAATGAGGAACGCTATGAGGAAAATCTGCCGCGCCCTGGTTCTGTGTATGCTGCTGCTGGCGGCCTTTGACACCACCATCGCCGGACTGATCGCCGCGGTGGATAAGGACCACGCCGTGACCATGACCGACGCCGAGACCGGCACCTATTACATCGTCCGGGACAGCCGAAGCAGCGGGGGCAGCAGATGACCGCGGCGGATAAGCGCTATGCCCGGCGGTTCGCGGTGCTGGGGGCTGTTTTCCTGGCGGTGCTGCTGGGGTCGCTGCTATTAGGACGGTATGCCCTGTCCCCGGGGCAGCTGCTGCATATGCTGTGGACAAAGGTCACCGGCGGCGCGGCGGACTGGCCCCTCAGCGACGATAAGGTGGTGTTCGCCGTGCGGCTGCCCCGGGTGGCGGCGGCGGCCCTGGTGGGAGCGGCGCTGGCGGTGTCCGGCGCGGCGTATCAGGGGATGTTCCGCAACCCCATGGTGTCGCCGGACATTCTGGGGGCCTCCACCGGCGCAGGCTTCGGCGCGGCAGTGGCCATCCTGCTGGGGGCGGGCTATTTCGGCATTTCCGCCGCCGCCTTCTGCTGCGGTCTGCTGGCCGTGGCGGCGGCGTGGCTGGTGAGCCGCCTGTCCAGAACAAACCAGACGGTGGCCCTGATTTTAGCGGGCATGATGATCTCGTCCCTGTTTTCGGCGGGGACGTCCTTTGTGAAGCTGGTGGCAGATACCCAGCAGCAGCTGCCCGCCATCACCTATTGGCTGATGGGATCCCTGTCCTCCATCAAGGACAAGGACGTGCTGTTTCTGTCCATTCCGGTGACCCTGGGGATGGTGCCGCTGCTGGTGCTCCGGTGGCGGATGAACCTGCTGACCCTGGGGGAGGAGGAGGCCCAGTCCATGGGCGTGAACACCCGGCGGCTGCGGGGCGCGGTGATCGTGTGCGCCACGCTGCTGACCTCCGCCAGTGTGGCGGTGTCCGGCATGATCGGCTGGGTGGGCCTGGTGATCCCCCATTTCTGCCGGATGCTGTTCGGCTATGACTACCGGCGGCTGATCCCCGCCGGGGCCCTGTTCGGGGCGGCATTTCTGCTGGCAGTGGACGACATTGCCCGGCTGGTGACCACCGGAGAACTGCCGCTGGGCATTCTCACGGCCTTTGTGGGCGCGCCGCTGTTTGTGTATCTGATCGTGACGGGAGGTGGCCGCCGTGTCCATTGACGTGAGGGACCTGTCCTTTGCCTACGGGAAGCGGCAGGTGCTGCGGCAGGTGAGCTTCCGGACCAGGCCCGGGCAGCTGGTGGCGGTGCTGGGCCCCAACGGGGCGGGAAAGAGTACCCTGTTCCGGTGCATCCTGGGCTTTCTGCCCCGGTACCGGGGGGAGATCGCCCTGTGCGGACACGATCTGCGCTCCCTGGACCGCCGCAGCCTGGCCCGGCTGGCGGCGTATATCCCCCAGTCCAGCGCCCCGGTGTATAATTACACCGTCCGGGACACGGTGCTGATGGGAGCGGACCCCTTCCACGGGCCGGGGCCGTCCCAGCAGGAGACGGCGGACCGGGTGCTGGAGACCCTGGGCATCCGGGACCTGGCGGCCCGGGGCATTAACGAAATTTCCGGCGGCGAGCGGCAGCTGGCCCTGATCGCCCGGGCCATGGCCCAGCAGGCGAAAATTCTGATGATGGACGAGCCCACCGCCAGCCTGGATTACGGCAACCAGTTCCGCCTGCTGCGGCAGGTGCGTCAGCTGGCCGACAGCGGGTACACGGTGCTGCTGTCCACCCACAACCCCGAGCACGCCTTCCGGTTTGCCACGGATGTTCTGGTGCTGCGGGAGGGCGGCGTGCGGGCCTTCGGCCCGGCGGCGGAGACCCTGACGGAGGAACTGCTGCGGGAGATTTACCGCATTCCCCTGACGGTGGCGGACATCCCCGTCCCCGGCGGCAGCGTGAAGGGCTGCGTATACGATACGTGACCGGGCGGTGGCTTTTGGGCGGACAGAGTCGTCCGCCCCTACGGATTGTGCACCGACAGAATATCCTGTAGGGCAGGGCCCGCGTGCCCTGCCGCATATACCGTCGCACCCAATGGCGGGGCTATGCCCCGCTTTTGCGGGGATGCGTTATCCTCAATTGAGGTGCACGAGGGACGGAAATCCGGGTTTATCAACGTATAAAATCCGGATGAAGGCTTTTATAAATTACAAGAAGCGAAGCAAATCTCCAAGCGCGTTTCGGCGGCCTTGCTGGCGGTTCTGATGGTGCTGAGTCTGCTGCCGCAGACGGTACTGGCTCTGGACCCCGGCCAGCGGCAGGCGGAGCGCCGGGAGGGCTATGACGTGGCCACCGTCTCCGGCGGTCACAGCACCTATGCCAACGGCGGCGTCGGCAGCGTCGTGGGTCAGTTCGGCGATGGCAGCATCGCAAACAGCTATAACTATGGCAATGTGACCCTGGGCGAGGGCCTGGTGTGCAACAACCTGGGCGGCGTCATCGGCCGCGACATGAAGCGAAGCGCCGCCCGGGTGGAGAACGTCTACTACCTGGACAGCAGCTGCGCCAATGCCTCCACTAGCGGGGCGGATGAGCGCGTCACCGCCGTGTGCGGCCAGCTGCTGGCCCGGGGTCAGGTGATCCCCGCCAAGGGCCACGACTATCAGGACGGCAAGTGCACCGTCTGCGGCGCGGAGGACCCGAACTATCAGCCCGAACAGCCTGACCAGCCCACGCAGCCCGAAAATCCCGGCGTCAAGACCGGCGATGAGAGCTATGTGGTTCTGTGGAGCGCAGCTCTGCTGCTGGGCGGCGCAGCCCTGGTGCTGCTGCCCCGGAAAAAGCGGAGCTGACACAGGACGAAAATAGGATAAGCTCAAAAAAATGGCGTGCGCTGCGGCGCACGCCATTTTTCGCGGGGCGGCTTTCCGGCGGGGTGGAAATCCGCGAAAGAGTGTGATATACTGGGAAAATCAGCAACCCCCTGCCGCGGTATGTGATGGCTGGGGGATATAAGGAGATCACCATGGAACACAGATTTTTACGGACGGAAATGGTCCTGGGGGACCGGGCACTGGAGAAGCTCTCCCGCTGCCATGTGGCGGTGTTCGGCCTGGGCGGCGTGGGCAGCTATGCCGCCGAGATACTGGCCCGCTCCGGGGTGGGGGAGCTGACCCTGGTGGATCAGGACACCTTGAGCCTCACCAACATCAACCGCCAGCTGTACGCCCTGTCCTCCACCGTGGGGGAGTATAAGGCGGAGGCGGCAGCCCGGCGGTGCCGGGACATCAACCCGGACATCCGGGTCCACCCCCTGTGCGCCACCTATGATGCCGCCCACCGGGAGGACTTTTTCGCCGGGAAATTCGACTATATCGCCGACTGCATCGACCTGGTGACCTGCAAGCTGGACCTGATCCAGCAGGCGGGGGAGAGGGGCATCCCCATCATCTCCGCCCTGGGCACCGGCAACAAGCTGGACCCCACCCTTTTGCAGGTGACGGACATTTCCAAGACTTCCGTGTGCCCCCTGGCCCGGGTCATGCGCCGGGAGCTGCGGGACCGGGGCATCCGGCATCTGCAGGTGGTGTACAGTCCGGAGCCTGCCGCCGAGACCCGGCAGCTGGAGGCTCCCTCCCCCGGGCGGCGCAGCGTTCCGGCCAGCGTGCCCTGGGTACCCTCCACGGCGGGGATCCTGATGGCCTCCGCCATCGTCCGGAGCCTGATAGCGAATGAGGAAGAATAGCATGGATATCATACAGGAAATCAAAAATTATGTCCCGCTTTGTCCCCAGGAACAGCGGGACAAGGCCGGGATACTGCGGTTTTTGGCGGGAAATCCAGACGCATTTGAACGGGAAAATCTCACCGCCCACATGACCGCCTCCGCCTGGGTTTTAAGCCCGGACCGGCGGCAGGTGGTGATGGTGTATCACAACCTCTATCACTCCTGGTCCTGGACCGGCGGACACGCCGACGGGGACCGGGACCTGCTGGCGGTGGCCATGCGGGAGGTAACGGAGGAAACGGGTCTGCGGCAGCTGGAGCTGCTGCATCCGGGGATCTTCTCCCTGGAGTGCCTGACCGTGGACGGCCACGAAAAGCGGGGGCAGTATGTCCCCAGCCACATCCACATGAACGTCACCTATCTGCTGGGGGCCATGGACCACGAGCTGCGGCAGAAGCCCGATGAAAACAGCGGCGTGGCCTGGTTCACGCCGGAGGAGGCCCTGAAGGCCTCCACGGAGCCGTGGATGGTCCAGCGGGTATACAGCAAGCTGACCCAGCGGGCCGCGGCCTATATGGCCCGGTAAGGAGGCAATTTTTCATGGCAAAACGAAAGCCAGACACCGGCGCGATCTATATTTCCCCAAGACTCCGGGCCAGCCTGGAGCCGGTGGGCCGCTGCGCCCTGACGGTGGTAACGGCCCCCATGGGCTACGGCAAGACCACGGCGGTGAACTGGTTCCTGGGGACCCAGCCCCCGGGCTGCGCCATCCGCGTCAGCATCTATTCCGACAGCCTGCCCGCCCTGTGGCAAAGCGGCCGCCGGGCCTTCCGGGACGCGGGGCTGACGGCGCTGGAGGGCTTCGAGTGCCCCGGGGATCCGGCGTCCGCCGGTCTGCTGGCCGACACCCTGTGCCGGGAGCTGCGGCGGCAGGAGCCATGGTATGTGTTTCTGGACGACCTGCACCTGATGCCGGACCGGCGGGTGGCCCACTTTTTGTGCGAATTGGCGGCAAGACTGCCGGATAATGTGCATCTGATCGCCGCCAGCCGGGACAAGGTCCTGTCCGGGGACCGGGTGCTGCGGCTGGGCGGACGGCTGCACCGCATCGGCGCCGGGCAGCTGCGGCTGGAGGGCGATGAGCTGGCGGCCTATGCCCACCGGTTCGGCGCGGCCCTGGACCGGGAGCAGCTGGCGGAGCTGCAGCAGGCCACCGAGGGGTGGATGGCCGCCGTGTATCTGCATTTGCAGGCTCTGGCGGACCGGGGGACCGCCCCGGCGGAGACGGCGGACATCTATGATATGTTCACCGCCGCCATGCTGCGGCCTCTGCCGCCCCGGCGGCAGAAGTTCCTGGCGGTGATGGGCCTGGCGGACGAGTTTACCGGGGAGATGGCCCAGTTTATCACGAAGGAACCGGACACGGCGGAGATTTTGTCCGATCTGACGGCCAAAAACGCCTTTGTCACCCGCCTGCCCGGCGGGGGATACCGGTTCCACCACATGATGAAAGCCTGCGCCCAGCGGGACTTCGATGCCCTGCCGCCGCAGGAGCAGGCGACGTATCAGGCCCGGTACGGCCACTGGTACGCGGAAAACGGACAATATTTGCAGGCCCTGGCGGCCTATAGTAAGGCAGGCCGGTGGGACGACGCCCTGGAGGTGGTGCAGCAGGACGCGGGCATTCTGCTGGCGGCCCTGCGGCCCCAGCAGGTGCTGGAGCTGCTGGACCGCTGCGGCGACCAGGTGCTGATGGAGCACCCCACGGCCCTGCTGGTGCTGATGCGGCGGATGTTCACCTGGGGGCAGATCCCCCGGATGCAGCAGCTGAAGGCGCTGCTGCTGGAATCCGTCCGGAATCACCCGGACATGACGCCCCGGCAGCGGGGCAATCTGCTGGGAGAGTGCGACCTGATCGAGAGCTTCCTGCATTACAACGACATCACGGAGATGAGCCGCCTGCACCGCAGCGCCAGCCGCCAGATGACCGACCAGGCCGTCAGCATCCAGAGCCGCGGCAGCTGGACCTTCGGGTCGCCGTCGGTGCTGATGATGTTCCACCGAACCCCGGGGCAGCTTTCCCGGGAGCTGGCGGAGATGGACGACTGCATGCCCCACTATTACAAGATCACCGGCGGCCACGGCATGGGCGCCCAGCGGATCATGGAGGGCGAGGCGGCCCTGGCCCAGGGGCGCCTCAACGACGCGGCCATTGCTCTGGAGCGGGCCCGGGCGGCCATCAGCGGCAGCGGACAGGAGAATATGGCCCTGTGCTGCGACTTTCTGGAGATGCAGCTGCACATGGCCGCCGGGGAGGCGGTGGGGGTGGACCTGCGCCGCCGCCGGCAGCTGTTGCAGCAGCACAATGCCATGTGGCTGCATATTTTCGACAGCACCGCCGCCTATTGTCAGGCGGTGCTGGGCCGGGCGGACGATATTCCGGAGCTGTTCCGGGAGCATCGGCTGGATACCGTGAATTTCCTGGGGCCGTGCCTGCCTATGATGCAGATGATCGAAAATCAGGTGTATCTGGCCCAGGGAGCCTATGCCCGGGTCATCGGCGGCAGCGAGGGGCTGCTGGCCCTGTGCCGGGGGATGCACTATGCCCTGGTGGAGCTCTATGTGCTGGTGCAGACCGCCGCGGCCTATGAGAAGCTGGGCAAGCGCCGGGAGGCGGCGGAGCTGCTGCGCCAGGCGGCGGCCCTGGCCCAGCCGGACGGCCTGGTGACGCCCCTTGCCGAAAATGGGCGCTATCTGCGGGAGCTGCTGCCGGAGTACGGGACTCTGGGCCGGGAGGCTGCGGAGCTGAGCCGGATGCTGGAGCAGGGGACCAAGCAGGAGCAGCGGCCGGAGGCCTTGGCCCCCCTGACGGAGCGGGAGTGGGCCGTGGCCCAGCGGATGGCCCGGCGGCTCAGCAACCGGGAGATCGCGGGGCAGCTGTTCCTGACCGAGGGCACCGTGAAGCAGTACATCAACCAGATCTATTCCAAGCTGCACCTGACCGGCGACGTCCGCACCAAGCGCCGCCGCCTGGAGGAGCTGATGGGGGAGTAGGAATTTCAGGGGCGGACAGGCCGCCCCTTCGGACCCTCTCAGTCGGCTGCGCCGACAGCTCTCCCAGAGGGAGAGCCAAGCTCATAGGGGCCGACGTCCCCGGCGGGCCGGGCAACGGCAGGCGGAGGCGGCGGGAAATGGTAGGGATGAAACACAATTTTCTCTTGCAAATGGGGAAAAATGTGGTATACTGTCAGCTGTCACATTTGTGTGAAAAGTATGAATTTGCGAGGTGGGCGCATGGCCGGAGGAAAGCACATTCTGGGCAAGCCGAAAAGTCACCGGATCTTTGGCACGGCCCGGGTGGGAGAGCGGGGACAGATCGTGATCCCCAAGGAGGCCCGGCAGTTTTACGACATACGGCCCGGGGACACGGTGCTGGTGCTGGGCAGCGGCGAAAGCGGCCTGGTGCTGTCCAAGCCCGAGGTGCTGGACCGGGTGGCCAGGCAGATTTTAGAAGATATGGGAAGGAATGAGGAGAAATGACGGATACCAATTCCATTTATAACCGGCTGGGCGTCAGCGATCAGGTGCTGCGCTTCGGCCAGGAGGTGCTGGAGGGGCTGACGGACCAGTTCCGGCACATTGACCAGGTGGCGGAGTTCAACCAGGCCAAGGTCATCGCCGCCATGCAGAAAAACCGGGTGAACGCCACCCATTTCAACCTCTCCACAGGCTACGGCTATGACGACGAGGGCCGGGACAACCTGGAGCGGGTATATGCCGACTGCTTCGGCGCCGAGGCGGCCCTGGTGCGGCCCCAGATCACCTGCGGCACCCATGCCCTGGCCCTGGCCCTGGGGGCCAACCTGCTGCCCGGGGACGAGCTGCTCAGCCCGGTGGGCGGACCCTATGACACCCTGGAGGAGGTCATCGGCATCCGGCCCTCCCCCTGCTCCCTGAAGGAGTACGGCGTTTCGTACCGGCAGGTGGATCTGCTGCCGGACGGCGGGTTCGACTATGACGGCATCCGGGCGGCCATCAACGAAAAGACCAGGCTCATCACCATCCAGCGCTCCAAGGGCTACGCCACCCGGCCATCCTATTCCGTGGAGGAGATCGGAAAGCTCATTGCCTTCTGCAAGGAGTGCAAGCCCGACGTGCTGTGCATGGTGGACAACTGCTACGGCGAGTTTGTGGAGACCCAGGAGCCCACCAACGTGGGGGCCGACATGGTGGTGGGCAGCCTCATCAAGAACCTGGGCGGCGGTCTGGCTCCCACCGGCGGCTATGTCTGCGGCAGGAAGGAGTGCATCGAGCGCTGCGCCTACCGGCTCAGTGCTCCGGGCCTGGGCCGTGAGGTGGGCGCTAACCTGGGCCTTTTGACCAGCTTTTACCAGGGGCTGTTCCTGGCGCCCACGGTGGTGTCCTCCGCAGTGCGGGGCGCGGTGTTTGCCGCCGGGTGCTATGAGAAGCTGGGCTTCCGGGTAGTGCCTGGCAGCGGCGAGACCCGCCGGGATATTATCCAGGCGGTGGAGCTGGGCAGCCGGGAGGCCATGGTGGCCTTCTGCAAGGGCATCCAGTCTGCCGCGCCGGTGGACAGCTATGTGACCCCGGAGCCCTGGGCCATGCCCGGGTATGAGTCGGAGGTCATCATGGCTGCCGGAGCCTTCGTCCAGGGCGCGTCCATCGAGCTGTCCGCCGACGGGCCCATCCGCCCGCCCTACGCGGTGTATTTCCAGGGGGGACTCACCTGGTTCCACGCCAAGCTGGGCATTCTCATGAGCATCCAGAAGCTGCTGGATGCAGGAATCATCGAAATGTAATTGTAAAATTGTAAAAGGAGAAAAAATCACATGTGGTTCTGGCTTTCCCTGATCGCTCTGCTGTGCTGGAGCGGATCGGACCTGTTTTCCAAAATCGGCTGCCAGTCGGAGACCGATAAATACAGCCACCTGAAAATGGTCACGGCTGTGGGCGTGGTCATGGGCCTGCACGCGGCGTATGAGATCTTCATCGGCGGCACCCAGGTGACCTGGGAGATCATCTGGACGTATCTGCCGGTGTCGCTGCTGTACATCTCGTCCATGGCCATGGGGTACATCGGCCTGCGGTATATTGAGCTGTCCATTTCCTCTCCCATCTGCAACTCCTCCGGTGCGCTGGTGGCGGTGCTGTGCCTGATCACCGGCGGCATAGGCGAGCTGGTACCTGCCCAGCTGGTGGCCACGGCCCTGGTGTGCGTGGGCGTGGTGGGCCTGGGCATAGTGGAGGCTCATGAGGACGAGGATCTGCGCCGGAAGCGGCAGGAGGCGGCCAACCGCCGCTATGCCAAGTCCGCCCTGGCCCTGCTGCTGCCCATTATCTACTGCATACTGGACGCGGCGGGCACCTTTGCCGATTCCCGGGTGCTGGACAAGCTGTCTGCCCGGGCACTGGCAGAGGGGATGTTCGCCACGGCGGATGAGTGCTCCGACTACGCCGCCAGCGCCGCCAACTGCGCCTATGAGCTGACCTTCCTGCTGGCGGGCATCGTGTGCTTTATCTATGTGGTGCTGATCCGGAAGCAGAAGCTCATCGCCCGGCAGGAGGCCCCCAAGTATGCCGGCGCGGCCTTCGAGACGGCGGGCCAGTTCGCCTATATCTTCGCCCTGTCCGACACGGCCCATGTGGCTATCTCCGCCCCCATCATCTCCGCCTACTGCGTGGCGTCGGTGGTGTGGAGCCGGATCTTCCTGAAGGAGAAGCTGTCCCTGAAGCACTATCTCATGATCGCCCTGGTGGTGGCGGGTATCGTCATCCTGGGCGTGTACGATGGATAAAACATATGCCGCCCTGGGGGGCGGCATATGTTTTATCCGGGGCTGTCCCAAAAGGGCTTTGCCCTTTTTGGAGAAGCTGAGGGCGGCCAGCGAAATTTTATTGAACCATTCGGCGTTTTTGCATTGACGGGTCCGGGGCGGCGCTGTATAATATGGTCAGAATAGCATACGGGACAGACGCATTTTTTATGGAGGAATACAAGGAGGAAAGCAGTATGATCAAGACCATTGATGGCATCATCGAGGCGGCCCGGGGCGGGGAGCCCGGGATCATCGCCGTGGCCGCCGCCCATGACCGGCCGGTGATCCAGGCGGTGGCGGAGGCCCGGCGGGAGGGCATTGCCGTTCCTGTGCTGGTGGGCCACGCGGACGAGATCGCCGCCATGCTCAGGGAGCTGGGGGAGGACCCCGCCGCCTATGAGATCATCCCCGGCGACACGGACACCGACTGCGCCGCCAAGGCCGTGGCTCTGTGCGCGGAGGGCCGGGCCAATTTCCTGATGAAGGGCATCCTGGGCACTGCCGACCTGATGCGGGCGGTGTTCAATAAGGAGCACGGCCTGCGCACCGGCCGCCTGACCACCCACTGCATGTTCTATGAGATCCCCGCCCTGGGGCGGATGATTATCCTCACCGACGGCGGCGTGAACACCTTCCCGGACCTGGAGAAAAAGGCGGACATTCTGGAAAACGCCGCCATGTGCTTCCAGGCCCTGGGCTATGAGACCATCCACGCCGCCTGCATCTGCGGCGCGGAGCAGGTGAATCCGAAAATTCAGTCCACCGTGGACGCCGACGCCCTGGCCCATATGACGGACCGCTGGGCCAAGTATCACATGAACGTCTGCGGGCCGGTGGCCCTGGACCTGGCTGTCAGCCCGGAGGCCTGCCGCCACAAGCACTACAGTGCCCCCGGCGCGGGCATGGCGGACATCCTGCTGGTGCCCAACTATGAGGTGGGCAACGGCATCGGCAAGGCCGCCACCCTGTTCGGCGGGGCCAAGAACGCCGGGGTCATCCTGGGGGCTAAGGTGCCCATCGTGCTGGTGTCCCGGTCCGACAGCGCCTATTCCAAGCTGGCTTCCATCGCCGCCGGCAGCGTCCTGTCCCGGCGGATGCACCTGTCCTGACCAAACCGCGTACATAGAGGAGAGTATGTTATGGTAAACCAGAAATTCTATCAGCTGGGCACCGCGCCCTCCGTGATCCGGGAGCTGTTTGCCTATGGCCTGGAGCAGGCGCAGGTGGTGGGGCCGGAGAACGTGTTCGACTATTCCCTGGGAAATCCCAGCATCCCCGCCCCGGCCAAGGTCAATCAGTCCATCCACGATATCCTCAACGACACGGACTCCATCCGGGTCCACGGGTACTCCATGGCCTGCGGCTTCGACGCGGCCCGGGAGGCCATTGCCGCCAATCTGAACCGCCGGTTCGGCATGGAGCTGAAACCCGGGAACCTGTTTCTCACCTGCGGCGCGGCCCCGGGGCTGATTGCCGTCATCAAGGCGCTGCTGGCGGAGGAGGACTCCGAGATCATGGCGGTGGCGCCGTTTTTCCCGGAGTACCGGCCCTTTACCGAGTCCAACGGCGGGCGCCTGGTGGTGGTGCCGGCGGACACCCGGGCCTTCCAGATCGACCTTTCCCAGGTGGAGCGCCGCATCACGCCCCGGACCCAGGCCATCATCATCAACTCACCCAACAATCCCTCCGGCGTGGTATATACCCGGCAGACCCTGGAGGGCCTGGCCCGGCTGCTGGAGCGCAAGGGGGCGGAGTACGGCCACCCCATCTACATCATCGCCGACGAGCCGTACCGGGAACTGGTATACGGCGGCGTGGAGGTGCCCTTCATCCCCACGGTGTACCGCAATACCATCGTGTGCTACTCCTATTCCAAGTCCCTGTCCCTGCCCGGCGAGCGCATCGGCTATATCTGCGTGCCGGACTTTGTGGAGGACCACCAGGCGGTGTACAACGCCATCGCCGGGGCGGCCCGGTCCTGCGGCCATGTGTGCCCGCCCACGCTGATCCAGCTGACCATTGCCCGCTGCGCCGACGAGCTGCCGGACCTGGCGGCCTATGACGAGAACCGGCAGCTGCTGTACCGGGAGCTGACGGAGATGGGCTATCAGTGCGCCAAGCCAGACGGGGCCTTCTATCTGTTCGTCAAGGCCCCCGGCGGCGACGACGAGGCCTTCTGCGAAAAGGCCAAGCGGGAGCACAACCTGCTGGTGGTGCCCGGCACGGGCTTCGAGTGCCCGGGCTTCGTGCGGCTGAGCTACTGCGTGTCCAACGACATGATCCGTCGGAGCCTTCCGGCCTTCCGGGCCTTGATTCAGGCATACGAAAAGTAAAAAACAAGCAAAACAGCGGCCCGGACGCATGCGTCCGGGCCGCTGTTTTGTGATAGGGGAAGGTTACTTGACGATCTTGCGGGCCTCGATGTAGTAGCGCTTATCCTGGGCGTGGCCCATGGAGAAGGTCTTGCGGGGCAGCACGCCGTCGGCCATGACGGTCTTGAACAGCTGCTCCTTGCCCATGGCGGGCAGCAGGAAGCCCATGTTGCCGGGCTTGGAGCCCAGCTCACGGGTCACGTCGTCGCCGTGGATATAGTCCACCTCGCCGCCGTTGTCCTTGAGGTACTGGTCGATGACGCCCTGGAGGGTGCCCACGGCCAACTGGACCTTGGGATCGGGGACGGTGATGAAGTGGCTTTCGCCGTTCCAGACGAACTCGATGGTGTGGCCATTGCCCTGGCCCTCGTAGGCGTTGGGATAGGCGGCACGGAAGGCGTTCATGAACTTCTCGTGGTCCACGCCGAACAGCACCCGGTGGATGGGCTCAAACTGCAGGGCGTCGTCGTGGTTGTTCACCACCTCCACCAGGGCGAAGCGGGAGGGCAGGGCCAGGTACTCCTGGGGGGTCTTGCCCTTCTTCTGCTCCTCGTAGCAGGCCTTGGCGGTGGCCAGGGAGTGGTTGCCGTCGCCCACGGCGAACAGCAGGGGAGCCACGCCGGAGACACCGTACTTCTTCTGCATGGCCTCGTCGGTGGTGAGGTCCTCCAGGGCGTCGGCCACGGCGTTGACCTGGCGGTCGGTGAGCTTGTAGCCGCGGATGTGGCCGCCGTTCTGCATCAGGTCGAAGTCATACAGCTTGTCCATCTCGCCGGAGGCGGCGGTCAGAGGCTCGATGACGGTCTTTTCGGGGTCGTCGATCAGCAGCATCACATGGGGCAGCTCGATGGGGGCGTTGCGGCGCACCCGGGCCCGGGGCGGGATGCGGTCCAGCACGGTGCCCTCGGTGGCGCGGATCAGGGCACCGGAGCCGGGGGTGAAGTCGTAGGCGTCCAGGTCCACCATGCCGATGAGGCCGTGACGGATGCGGCCGTCGGACTGCTGGCGCTCGATATACACCAGGGACTCGGGCAGCACCTGGAACACACCGCCGGCCAGGTACTTATCCATGGAGGCGTTGATGTCGGCGATGTACTCGTCCACATTGGGGGCCTTCAGGTTGGCCTCCGGCAGAATCAGACGCAGGGTGGACGGGGCGTCGCCCACGGTCTGCTCCACGGCCTGCCAGTATTCCGGCTCGGACGTGAACTGGTCGCAGGCCACCACGGCCCACTTGCGCATGTCCTGATCCTTGGGCAGCAGGATGTCAGCCGGGTAGAAACCCAGCTTCTCGAATTTCTTGTTCATGAAAAAACTCCTCCTCTTTTGTTCCGAAAGGTTCGGTAGGTTTCGCTCATATGCCCTATTATACATATTCCCGCCCCGGATTGCAATCCGAAACGGCAGAAATTAGAAAAATCTTCAGCCTGGCAAAAATTTTTTGTATATCCCGGCCAGGGGCGGGCATGATAAGGCATATATTCCGGGAAAAAGGGAGGGAGTCTCTTTGAAGATCATAGACCGCATTGCGCTGATCCTGGTGATCGTGGGCGCGCTGAACTGGGGAAGCGTGGGCTTTTTCGCCTTCGACTGCGTGGCGTGGCTGTTCGGCGGCCAGCTGGCGGCCGTGAGCCGGGTCATCTATGCCCTGGTGGGGCTGGCGGGCCTGTGGTGCATCACGCTGCTGTTCCGCCGGAAGGAATCCCGCAACAGCTGAGCAAACATACCGCCGGGGCCTCCCCGGCACGATACCGGCGGCAGTCTCCGGACTGCGCGCCGGTTTTTCCATGCCGCTTCCGCGTCACGC
>OLWL01000482.1_pt1 | contig 27929 bp, 25 predicted proteins | sample 1674151 | NCBI WGS metagenome assembly OLWL01 (sample SAMEA103958148, study PRJEB25191) | human gut metagenome
GGCCTAAGCCCCTCCGAAACCGACAAAAACAATCGGCAAGCAAAAAAAGCCGCCAAAAAACCCGCCTGACAACCAGCCCCAATCCGGCAAAGACCCCCGAAAAATCCGGCATACAACAAAAATCCGGCATAATACAACAAAAATCCCCGCCAAGGCGGAGATTTTAGAGGATTATTATCGGGTACACGCCCCGAAACTACAAAATATATACGACGATAAACCCGTCGGCGCGCTTAAGCGAAAGCCGCAGCGGCTCCCCGTCCGCGATACGCCCCACGACGACTCCGGCTTCGAAATCGACCGCCTCGACATGCAGGTCGTAGAGCATATCCAGCCCCGGCCGCCCGGCATATTTGTACAGGGTCTCCTTCGCGCACCAGACTGCGGCCGGCAGCAGCGGATCGTCAGAAAGCGCCCGCTCGGCAGGCGACATGTAACGCGGCGCAGCACGGCTGAAATCCCGCGATTCGGGTTCGACATCGACGGCGCACGGCGCATCCGATATGCAGACCGCCACCCGGCCCGGACAATGCGAAACCCCGATATGCACCTCGCGCCCCGGAACAACGGGCGCTCCCGCCTCATCATAGGCGATCGGCACGTCGTCCCCCAGCTCGCGGCGCACGACGGCGCGCCATGTCAGGAATTCCCTGCGGCGGCGTTCGCGCAGAAACTCCTGCGCGGCGGCCCGCTCGCCGGGCGTCACCCGCGCGGCGGCTTCCGCCTCGGTCATCGGCGGCTCGATGAAGAGCCTCTTCGTCATGCCAGCAGATCTACACGGATTTTGTCGATACGGTGCCCGTCCATCTCCTGCACCGTAAAACGGATGTCGTGCGACGTGAAGACGTCGCCCTTGCGGGGGAAGTCGCGCTTGAGTTCGAGCATCAGCCCGGCCAGCGTCTCGGCCTCGCCCTTCACGTCGTTGAAAATCTCCTCGTCCAGCCCCAGCACCCGTTCGAAGTCGCCCAGATGGCTCTTGCCGTCGAAGATGAAACATTTTTCGTCGAGCCGCGTGAAGAAACTTTCGTCGGCGTCGCTTTCGTCCGAAATCTCGCCCACGATCTCTTCGATGATATCCTCCAGCGACACCAGTCCCAGCGTCGAGCCGTACTCGTCCACGACGATCGCCATATGGATCTTGTTGGACTGGAAGTCGGCCAGCAGGTCGTTGATCTTCTTGTGTTCCGGCACGAAATAGGGCTTGCGCACCAGCTGCTGCCAGCCGAACTCGCTGCCGTGGTTGATGTAGGGCAGCAGGTCCTTGACATAAAGCGTTCCCTTGATGTTGTCTATGTCGTCCTCGTAGACCGGGATGCGCGAAAATCCCGACTCGATAATGGTCTTCTTGACCGTCTCGTAATCGTCGGTTATGTTGAGCACCGTGATGTCCACGCGGGGCTTCATGATCTCCTGCACCTCGGTATTGACGAAATTGACGATTCCCGACAGCATCACATGCTCCTCAGGACTCGAACTCTGGGTCATGTCCACCGCGTCGGCCAACTCGTCGAGCGAAATCTCGCTCTTGTGCGAAGCCTTCTCGCTGATGCGGCTGCTCGTCCGCACGAGCGCATAGGAAATCGGATAGAAAATCCACCGCAGCACCGTGAGGGGCCGCGCGGCGAACTGCGCGAAGCGCACGGGAATGGTCTGCGCCAGCACCTTGGGCAGTATCTCGCCGAAGAGCAGCAGCAGGAAGGTCACCAGTACGGTCTTGAAGAGGAATTCGAACCGCAGGAAGGTGAAAACCGAATCTATGATGCTCGACGTGAGAATGACGATGCAGATATTCACCAGATTGTTCACCACGAGAATCGTCGCCAGCAGCAGGTCCACGTTCGTCAGCAGGCGGAGCACCGCCTCGGCCGACGCCGTCGTGCGTTTGCGCAGGCGGCGTATATCGTTGTGCGACAGAGAAAAAAACGAAGTTTCAGCGCCCGACACGAGCGCCGAAACGCACAGCAGGCCCAGCGTCACCGCACACAGCACGGCGATATGGGCCGAAAACCCGTTAAACGTAATCCACGAAGTTGTAGTCTCCTCCAAACCGGCGGTCTATTAGTTAATCAAAAAGCGATCCGCCCTGCGCATCCTGCTGCGCCTGCTGGCCGGCATCGTTCTCCTCCTTCAGCACCTCCTTGCGTCCGCCGGGCATCTGCACGACGAATTTCGAGTTGCGCGACTGATAGGCGGGCTTGCTCAGCAACAGTTCGATGTTGCTGTAACGCGTCGATTTCGCCCCCAGCATCACCTGTTCGGGCGGCCGCTGCACGGCGGCCTTGGGCGGCACGACCGGCTTGATCGGCTCCAGCACGGGAGCCACCGGGTCCTTCGCCGGCTCGACGCTCCGCACCGGAGGAATGATCTGCTTCATCGTCCCCGCCGCCGATACGTCGCCCGCGAATCCCGTGGCCACGACCACCAGCTCGATGGCGTTGCCCAGCTGGGGCTTCTCGCTCGTACCCCATATGATATTGGCGTTGTGAATCACGCCGTTGTCGTCCTGCACGCTGGCGTGCGCCTGAATGTACTCCAGAATCCGCACCACCTCCTCGTACATCAGGCCGTCGGCATCCGCGACCGAGATGTTGAGCAGGATATTCTTCGCCCCCGAAATCAGGTTGTGGTCCAAGAGCGGCGAGCGCAGCGACGCTTCGGCCGCCGCTTCGGCGCGGTTGTCGCCCTCGGCCGTCGCCACGGCCATATGGGCGCGGCCGCTGTCACGCATGACCTTCGACACGTCGGCGAAATCGACGTTCACCAAGTCGCTCTCCACTGTGATGATCTCGGCGATGCCCTTGGCCGCCGAACACAGAATGTCGTCGGCCTTGCCGAACGCCTGCTTGAGCGACAGGCGCCCGTATATTTCGAGAATATTCTCGTTATTGATGATCAGCAGCGAATCCACGTTCTGCCGCAGCTCCTCGATGCCCCTGAAAGCCTGCTCGTAGCGGATCTTGCCTTCGACGGCCAGCGGCGAAGTGACGATCGCCACGGTCAGCAGTCCCATCTCCTTGGCCAGCTTGGCGATGACGGGCGACGCGCCCGTACCCGTTCCGCCGCCCATGCCCGCCGTTATGAAGAGCATGCGCGTCCCCGACTCTTCGAGGTGCTGACGAATCTCAGGCAGCGACTCCACGGCCGCGCGGCGGCCGTTTTCCGGGTCGTTTCCGGCCCCCAGTCCCTCTGCGCCGAGGCGTATCTTCAACTCCACGGGACTCTTGTCCAGCGCCTGCTGGTCGGTGTTGCAAACCAGAAACGTCACACCCCGGATACCGAGGTTCCACATATGGTTCACGGCATTGCCGCCGGCTCCGCCGACGCCCACCACCATAATGATCGAACCGTCCGTCTTCGGGGCTTTGATCTCCGACATCAATTCGTCTGTCATATCTCTAACTCCTTTCTCCACATTCTTAACTATAAATCATTCCCGCAGCCGGCTCTCCGTCCGCAATCCGCAGCATTCACAAAAACCGCCGCCCGGCTTCCCGTCCGCAGCTCCCGGCATCCGCGGCATCCGCCGTCCGAATTTCCCCCGGCTGTCCGCCACATCTGCAGAAACCGCTCCCCGGCCGAAACCGGTGTAAACCGCGGCCGCATCGCCGGACCTCCGCATCGCCGGACCGCCCCCGCAAACACGAAATTCATGCCGCAAACACCGCTGTAAGACCGCTGCGTACGGCCGGAAAGCGGGGCGCGGCAAATTATCCCTTAAATCTCTTCGTCCTCGGCCGCCGTGAAGCTGCTGTTGATTTTGTCGAAGGTCTTCTGGAAAATCGAGCTCCAGTTGCGCTTGCGCTTGGATTCGATCACCGGAGTCTCCTCACCTCCCGAAGCGGCGGCATCCTCCTCCGCCTCCTCCGCCGCCGGAGCTGCAGGCGGCGCCTGCACGGGCTGCTGGAAGCGCGGCGTGTGACGGAACTCAGGAGCGGGCTGCGGCTGCGGGGGCCGGAAACCCTGCTGTTCCGCAGGCCGGGCCGCGGGCCGCTCGACGAACGCGCAGGCGCCCTGCTCGGCGCCCTTAAGCAGAATGCCGACCGCCGTGGCATAAGCCGGATCGGCTGTCTTCTCTTTCGACTCCTCGGCAATCCCGGTCTCGGCCGACGCGACGCGCACATCCATGCCCGTCACCCGGCGGAACAGTTCGTCGAGGTCCTTCAGCTTGGCCGAACCGCCCGTCAGGACGATCCCGTAAGCCAGCTTGCCGATGTATCCCGAATCCTTGATCTCCTGCAGTACGAACTCCGCGATATCCGTGGCGCGGGCTTCGATCACCGTCGCCAGATTGCGCAGCAGAATATCCTTCGCCTCGCGGGCCGTACGGCCGTTCACACGGATCAGTTTGTCTTCGGGAGCCAGCTCGGCCACCGCCGAACCGTATTTCTGTTTGAGACTTTCCACATGCTTTTCGGGCACGCTCATCGTGCGGATGTCGCGGTTGATCGCCGTCGCCCCCATCGGAATCGTGGCGATATAACGCACCACGTTGCGGTAATACACCGCCACGTCGGTCACGCCGCCGCCGATATCCACCACGGCCACGCCCTCCTCCTTCTCGTCGGGCAGCAGCACCGCCTCGGCCGTGGCTATGGCGTTCGACGTAACGCTCAGCATCTTGATTCCCACCCGCTTGAGGGCCATGTCGAGCCGCTGCATCGGGGTCTTGAGACAGAGGATGAAGTTGAACGTGGAAGAGAGCTTCTTGCCGAACGACCCCACGGGATTCTTCACCTCCTGATTGTCGTCCACCACATAGTTCTGGGGTACGCGGTCCATGATGGTTTCGTCGTCGGGCGCCTGCACGTTGCGCATGCGGTCGAACAGCGCATCGACGTCCTTCTGATTGACACCGTTCTGCGGATCGTAGACGAAGACGTGGTCCATATGCCGCGCACAGCGCACGAAGTCGCCCGAAATACCGGCATAGGCCTCGGTGATGCGGATTCCCAACTGCTCCTCGGCCTCCGACACGGCTTCGCGGATGGCGCGGCTCACCAGTTCGATATTCTCGATCCGGCCCGCATTGACTCCCTCGACGGGCTTCGTGACGACACACGCCACGTCAAGCAGGCCTTCGGGCGTCTTCTCCCCGACGGCCACCACGACCGACGAGCAGCCCAAATCGACGGCAACGGTATAATTCTTTCTTTCCACGGTATAATCCTTTTATTTCTTGCAAACCACCTGATCGTTGTATCTGATATCTATTGTCCGGTACTCTCCCCAACCGATGTTCATAAGACCGCTGCGGTAGAAACACAGCAATTTGTCGAATTTGCGCTCCACCTGCTCGATACGTCCGAAGACGATGGTATGGCGGCCGCTCCGGGGCACCAGCTCCACCTCTAAAGCTCCGCTGGGGGTCGTATGCGCCGCAATCTGCACCACCTCCGACCTCCAGAAGTCATCATCTTCGATGAACTCTACAAAGGTAAGCAGTTTCATGAAATCTTCGTAGCTTTTCTCCAACTTTTTTTGTTTCAGCCTTTCGGCCTCCTGCCGCTGCGCGATGCGGTCTATTCCCTCCTGCACCAGACGCGCTTCGTAGCGGTATTTGCGCCGCAGCTCCGCCTTGCGGGCGCGCAGCTCTTCGACGCGCGCATCGAACGCCGCGGAGCTTTCCATCCGCCACCACTGCTTCTTGATGCGCATGCGGCGCAGCGCCGATATGTTGCGGTCGTTCTGCAGTTCGCGCCGGAAGAAGGGGTACTTCTCACGCTCCAGCTCCGCGATCCGCTTGTCGATCTTCGCCCGTTCGAGGTCGATATGCCCACGCACGGAGCCGACGAACGACGCGGGAAACGGCGGACGGTAAGCCCCCGTCACCACCGGCACGTAGAGCGACGAGGCGCGCGGCGCGGCGAAGACATAGCCTTCGGGCGTGACGTACGAATCCACGCCGTCGGTCAGCAGCCGCAGCAGGGGCCTGCGCTGGCTGATGTCGATATGCAGCACGCCGCCGTAAGTCACATAGGCGTCCACGCGCTCCACGAATCCGTTTTTGGCGATCAGGGCCTCGATGGCCGCCAGCTCTACCGCATCAACTGCCGTGCCGTTCGTCTTGATTCCGCTGTGCGCGATCCACTCGCGCACCATGCGGCCCGACACCAGATAACCCATCGACGAGCTGTCCACCACCTCGATCTCGACCCTGCCGACCTTCTTCCCGGCACGCAGCCTCCCCGCCGCCGTCCCCGCATAAACGACATATGCGGCCACAGCGCCCCACAAAAGCGTGAGCAGTGCGTATCGGAGGTATTTTCTCAAAATCGTCTTTATTCTCTAATTATCCGTCGTTTCGTCTTCTGCGGTTTTTACATCCGGCCCGGCGGACATGCGCCCCGGCCGCCGTTCTCCCGGCTAACTCTTCGCTTTCAGCTTTTCGGCGATCGCCCCGCAGCAGGCGTCGATGTTGCCCGCACCGAAGCTCACCACCACGTCCGTGTCCATCGCCGCCACCGTATCGGCCAGCGCCGCCCGCTCCACGATGCGGCACGGCACCGTCACGCCTTGGGCGATGATCTCCGACGTCACGCCTTCGATCGGCTCCTCGCGCGCCGGGTAGATCGGCAGCAGCACCACATCGTCGGCATGCGACAGCGCCTCGGCGAACTCCCTGTAAAGGTCGCGCGTCCGCGTGTAGAGGTGCGGCTGGAACAGCGCCGTGATGCGCCGTCCCGGAAACATTTTGCGCACCGACGTCAGCGTCGCCGCCAGCTCGCGCGGATGGTGGGCGTAGTCGTCCATGTAAACCTGCTTCGGCGTATTGACATAGAATTCGAAACGCCGCTTCACGCCCGCAAACGACGCCAGCGCCTCTCTCAGCCGTTCCGCATCGAGCGTCGTGCCTTCGGCCTGCGCCGCGCACCATACCGACGCCGCGGCCGCCACCGAATTCTCGATATTGACCCATCCCGGAATGCCGAGCGTGCACCCCTCGACCACGCCGCCGGGCGTCACGATGTCATAGCGGTAATGCCCGCCTTCGAGCAGCTGCACGTTGCGGGCGTAGAAGTCGCACGGCACGTCGTACGAATAGCGGTAAACGGTGATCTGCGGATTGTCCAGCACGATATCCACCCCCTCTTTGATAATGAGGAACCCGCCCGGCCTGATCTGCCGCACGAACTGCGAAAAAGCCTCCTTCACCGCCTCGTGCGTCCCGTAAATGTCGAGGTGGTCGGCGTCGGCCGACGTAACCACCGCCACATCGGGATAGAGCCGCAGGAACGAACGGTCGAACTCGTCGGCCTCGACGGCCAGCCGCCCGCCCGGAAGGCGTGATCCGGCAGCGGCGCATCCCTTCCCCGCGGGGGGGCGCATCCCCTGCACCCCGCAGCCGTCCAGCACCAGGTTGCCGCCGAAATTCTTCGAGATACCGCCCAGAAAGGCACTGCCGCCACCCGTCAGGGCGCGGTTGAGCCATGCCACGAGCGTCGACGTCGTAGTCTTGCCGTGCGTCCCCGCCACGGCCATCACGTACTTGCCTTCGGCGAGGTGCCCCAACATCTGCGAGCGCTTCTCGATACGGAACCCGTGGTCGGCGAAATAGCGGTACTCGCCGTGCTCCTGCGGCACGGCCGGGGTATACACCACCATCGTCGCCGCCGGGTCGAGAAACTCCGCGGGAATCCGCCGCACGTCGTCCTCGAAATGGATCGCAGCGCCTTCGGCCGCCAGTTCGTCCGTCAGATGCGAGGGGGTGCGGTCGTAACCGGCCACCCGCTTGCCTTCATGCAGGAAATAACGCGCCAAGGCGCTCATGCCGATGCCGCCGATTCCCAGAAAATAGATATTTTGAAACTCCATCCGATTAAGTTTTATCGTTCTCCGCACCGCTCCTCCCTCCGCACGGCCCCCGCCGCATTCATCGCCCGCACGGCAAAAACACCCGCCGCGCGGCGCAGGGGAAACGCCGGAAGCGGCGCTATTTCATTACCTTTTCGATTTCATCCACGATCCGCTCCGCCGCATCGGGGCGCGCCAGCTTTTCGAGGTTTTCGCTCATCGTCCGCAAAGCCTCCTTGTCCGAGAGCAGCTCCATCGCCCGCCTCATGGCCGCCGTCCGGGCCTCGGCATCGGGCACCACGACCGCCGCGCCCTTGGCTTCCAGCGCCTTGGCATTCTTGGTCTGATGATCCTCGGCCACATTGGGCGAGGGCACGAACAGCACGGGCTTCGCCACCAGACACAACTCCGAGACAGTCCCCGCCCCGCTGCGCGAGAGGACCAGATCGGCCGCCGCATAGGCATAGTCCATGCGGTCGATGAAGGCCCCCTGCCAGATATTCGCAGCCGGATGCGCCGCCAAGAACGCCTGCATCTCGCGCTCATAATATTTGCCCGTCTGCCAGATCACCTGCACGGGAGCGTCCGCGCCTTCGAGCGCGAGTATCCACGCCTTCATCATCTCGTTCAGCGACCGCGTTCCGAGCGATCCGCCCACGACCAGCACCACCGGAAGATCGGGCGTAAAGCCGTAATATTCCAACGCTTCGCCCCGGTCGGCCCCCTCTTTCGAGAAACGGCCCCGCAGGGGATTGCCCGTCATCGTGATCCTGCCGGCCGGAAAGAAACGCTCCATCCCCTCATAGGCGACGCAGATGCGCTTCGCACGCTTGGCCAGAATCTTGTTGGTCAGCCCGGCATAGGAGTTCTGCTCCTGAATCACTGTCGGCACGCCCAGCCGCTGCGCGGCCCACAGCACCGGGGCGCTGGCATAGCCGCCGAATCCCACGACCGCATCGGCCCCGAATTCACGAATGGTCTTCTTGGCCATCGAGACGCTCTTCAGCACCTTGAACGGCACCGCGAGGTTGTGCCAGTCCATACGCCGCTGCAGGCCCGCTATGGGCAGTCCCACGATACGGTAGCCCAGCGCGGGCACCTTCTCCATCTCCATCTTGCCCTCGGCGCCCACGAAGAGAATCTCGACCCCGTCGCCGAACCGCCGTTTCAACGCTTCCGCAACAGCCACGGCCGGATAGATATGTCCGCCCGTTCCGCCGCCCGAAAGGATGATTTTCCTTGTCATGCTATTTTATCTTTTTTACTTACAATCAATATCTTTCAACCCCGCCTCCGACAGCCCGAAGGCCCCGATAACTCAAAGGCCCGACCGCGGTACCGCCCCGGCGGCCCGGCCCAAAGCCCCGACAGCCTGCTAACCCGGCGGTCCTAAGACCCGGCGATCCGAAAACCGGGGTGCCGGCCTCCGCCCCGGACAACATTCCAAGGCAAGCCGCCTGCAAAATTACGAATTCTTCCCGTTCGCCGCCCTTTCAACCTCCTTTTACCGCCCCCAGTTTCCCCGGTCCAGCGAGCGGTAGTTGATCGCTTCGGCCACATCGGCCGCCGCTATGGTTTTGCGCCCCGCCAGATCGGCGATCGTGCGGGCCACTTTCAGAATGCGGTCGTAAGCCCGCGCCGAAAGCGACAGCCGCTCCATGGCCCGCTCCAGCAGCGCCGCCGAAGCGGCGTCCGGCCGACAGTATTCGCGCAGCATCGCCGCGTTCATCATGGCGTTGGTATGCACGCCCTCCGTCCCCGCGAAACGCGCCGCCTGCACCTCCCGCGCCCGCACGACCCGCTCGCGGACCGCGGCGCTCGGCTCGCCGGGCGCCGTCGCCGAAAGTTCGGCCGCCGGCACGGGCGTCACCTCCACATGCAGGTCGATCCGGTCCATCAGCGGTCCCGAAATCCGGCTCATATAGCGATGCACCGACCCCGGCGAGCAGACGCACTCCTTCGCCGGATGGTTGTAATAGCCGCACGGACAGGGGTTCATCGCCGCCACCAGCGTAAAGTTGGCGGGATATTCCACACTGTATTTCGCCCGCGAGACGGTCACCCTCTTCTCCTCCAGCGGCTGCCGCAGCACTTCGAGCACGCTGCGCCCGAATTCGGGCAGCTCGTCGAGAAACAGCACCCCGTTGTGGGCCAGCGACACCTCGCCGGGCCGCGGCGACTGTCCCCCGCCGATCAGCGCCGCCTGCGAAATCGTATGGTGCGGCGCCCTGAAAGGCCGCCGCGCCAGCAGACCGCCCGCCGCCATATTCCCGGCCACGGAGTGTATCTTGGTGGTCTCCAGCGCCTCTTCGCGCGACAGCGGCGGCAGGATGGTCGGCAGACGCCGTGCGAGCATCGTCTTGCCCGAACCCGGCGCCCCGATCATCAGCACGTTGTGACCGCCCGCGGCGGCTATCTCCAGCGCACGCTTCACATGCGTCTGGCCCTTCACATCGGCAAAATCCTCTTCATAACGGCCCGACTCCGCCCCGAACGGCTCCCCGTCCGCAGGCACCGCCGGCGTCATCTCCCGTTCGCCGTTCAGCAGTCCGATCACCTCCTTCAGGCTTCCGGCCCCGATCACCTCGACGCCTTCGACCACGGCCGCCTCCGCGGCATTCGCCGCCGGCAGCACCAGCCGCCGCAATCCCTCTTCCCGCGCGCGCACCGCCATCGGCAGCACGCCCCGCACGGGTTTCAGCGTCCCGTCCAGCGACAGCTCCCCGGCGAACATCGTCCCGGCAAGCGTTTCGGCGTTCACCCGCGACATCGCCGCGAGAATCCCGACGGCGATCGGCAGGTCGAACGACGCACCCTCCTTGCGCAGGTCGGCCGGAGCCAGACTCACGACCACCTTGCGGCCCGACATCCGCTCCCCGGAGTTCTCGAACGCCGCACGTATGCGCTGCTCGCTCTCCTTCACGGCGCTGTCCGGCAGCCCCACGAGGTACATTCCCAATCCGCCGCCGGCGATATTGACCTCGACGGTCACCGCCGCGGCGTCGATCCCCACGATCGCTCCTGCATAGGTCCGGACAAACATCTATCAGAAAAATATTATCAATTAACCATTCTGTTACCTGCCTCTTTCACAGTCGGCCGCACTGACCGCACTGCCTGCATCGCCTGCACCGACCGCCTCAGCCGCACCGACTTCTCCGACCATATCGGCCGCACCTTCCGCTCCGGCCGCAGCATCCCTCCAAAACGGCGCCCCTTCTAAAACGGCGCCTCGTCGTTCAGCGCGGGCGGATTGGGGTCGAACTCCCCGCCGCCGATTCCCGCGCCCAGTCCGCCGCCGATTCCGGCTCCCGGCACGGCGTTCGAACCGCTGGCATAGTCGTCGTAGGCCTGCTGGCTGTCAGCCGCCTGCGACGGCGGCAGCATCGTGTCATCCACGTCGGCGAAACGCGCCTGCTCCTTGAGAAAGCGCAGGTTCACGTCGCACACCGCGCCGTTACGGTGCTTGGCGAGGATGATCTCGGCCATACCCGCCGTCGGCATGCCGTTCTCGTCCTGATTGATGCCGTAATACTCCGGACGGTGGATGAAGGCCACGATGTCGGCGTCCTGCTCGATGGCGCCCGACTCGCGGAGGTCCGAGAGCTGGGGACGCTTCGAGCCGCCGCGCATTTCGGTGGCGCGGCTCAGCTGCGACAGCGCGATCATCGGCACGTTCAGCTCCTTGGCGATCGCCTTGAGCGTACGCGAAATAAAGGCCACCTCCTGCTCGCGGTTTCCTTTCGAATCCTGATTGCCGGTCATCAGCTGCAGGTAGTCGATGATGATGATCTTGATGTCGTGGTGTATCTTCAGACGGCGGGCCTTCGAGCGGAATTCGAAGACCGAAAGCGCCGGCGTGTCGTCGATATAGAGCGGCGCACTGCCCAGCGGCTTGGTCGCCGACTCCAGATGCCGCCACTGTTCGGGCGTCAGACGGCCCGACTTGACGTCGTTTCCGCTCAGTCCCGTCTCAGCGATAATCAAACGCATCATCAGCTGTACGGCGGACATTTCGAGCGAGAAGAACGCCACGCCCTGCTCGTGATCGACCGCCATGTTGCGGGCCATCGAGAGCACGAACGCCGTCTTGCCCATCGAAGGGCGTGCGGCGATGATGATCAGGTCCGAGAGCTGCCAGCCCAGCGTCACGCGGTCGATGGCCATGAAGCCCGACGGCACGCCGTTGAAGGCGCTCGTATTCTTCGACGCCTCCTCGATCTGCATCAGCGCGCGGGCCAGAATATCCTTCGACGCCTGCACCGACCGCTTGACGTGTCCTTCGGCCACCTTGAATATCTCGCCCTCGGCATATCCGATCAGCTCCGTCACGTCGGTCGATTCGTCGTACGACCGCTTCTGAATCTCGGTCGCCGAGCGGATCAGCTCGCGCTGCACGTACTTCTGGGCGATGATCTTGGCGTGGAATTCGACGTTTGCGGCCGAGCCGACCTTCTGCGTCAGCTGCGCCAGATACGACGCGCCGCCCACCTTCTTCAGCTCCTTCTTGGCCTTCAGCCGCTCGGTGACGGTATAGAGGTCGATCGGTTTGAGCTCCATCGAAAGCTCCTCGATCGCGCGGTAGATCGTGCGGTGCTCCTCGGTGTAAAAAGCGTCGGGCGTGACGTACTCCTGCACGGCGATGATGCTGTCCTTTTCCAGCATCAGCGCGCCGAGCACGGCTTCCTCCAGTTCGACCGCCTGCGGGGGCACGTTGCCGGCGGTGTCGGTCAGCGCCTCGAATGCCTCCCTGTTGCGTTGGGAGGGGTTATAATCTTTAGCCATGATTTATCCTTTCGTTCAGAGCCCAAAAATAGCGATTCGGGCGGAGAAAACAAAACGGCCGCGGCAAAGTTGTTATCGAAAATCGTGTTGATGCCACGATTCTCCCGCAAACAGTCCCCGCAGCAGGGGATAACGCCTGTTGAAAAAGAATTTTTAATTTCCGATCACTCCCTCACCCCCAGCTCCCGCCGCGAGACGGCGAGCGCCGCGATGCTGATCCGGCATCCGGGTGCGGCGCGCAGCATCTCCCCGGCGCACGAAAGCATCGTGCTGCCCGTCGTGAAGACGTCGTCCACCAGCAGGACGTGCCGCCCTTCGAGCCGTTCGGGACGGCGCACCGCGAAAGCCTCGTCGACGTTGCGGGCGCGTTCGCGCCGCGGTTTGAGGGCCTGACTCTCCGTATTGCGTTTGCGGCGGACGCTCCGGCGGTCCACCTCCGCGCCCAGCTGCGAGGCGATCCCCTCGGCGATGTACTCCGACTGGTTGTACCCCCTCCTGCACCGCTTGACGGGGTGCAGCGGCAGGGGCACGACCACCTCCACCCCGTCGTACAGCCCGCTCTCCTTCAGACAGCGGCCGTACCACTCGCCCATCGCGCGGGCCGTGCGCCACGCCCCGCGGTATTTGAATCCGCGGATCAGCTCCCGCCACCCGCTTCCGTGGATGTAGTAGAGAAACCCCGAAGCCCGCTCGACGGGCAGCATGTCCCGGCACTTCGCCAGCAGGGGATTGTCCGCCTCAAGCCAGAACCCCGTCAGGGGCGCCGTCGTGCGGCACAGCGTGCACACCGTGCGTTCGCCCTGCGCGAGCGGAGTGCCGCAGACAGGGCAGCGCGGCGGAAAGAAGAGCGCCGCGACGTCGCGCAGCAGGTCACTGAGGATCGACATTGCAGACGACGGTTATCGTTTTGAATTCGGGATTTTCGGCGAACGCCTTCAGCTCGGCGCCCAGCAGTGAGCGGGCCTTGGCCGACGAAGCGCCGCTTTCGATCTTGAGCAGCAGCCCCGCGAGATACTCGCCGCGGATGCGGTCCACCGGAGGCGTCATCGGCCCCAGCACGCGGCGGCCGAACCTGACGCGCAGGCGCGCCGCCAGCTCCGTGACGCCGCGGCGCAGCAGCGCGACGTCGCGGTGGCGCAGCGTCAGCGATGTCAGCCGCGCATAGGGCGGATAGAAGAACGCTTCGCGTTCGGAGAGCTGCATGCGGGCCATCCCGGCGAAATCGCCCGCCACGACCTGCCGGATCACGGGATGCCCCGGTTCGGAGGTCTGAATCACCACCTCGCCGCCGTCCGAGCGGCGTCCGGCGCGTCCGGCGACCTGCAGCATGAGCTGAAACGCCCGCTCCGCAGCCCTGAAATCGGGGTTGTTCAGCAGGTTGTCGGCATTGAGAATCCCCACCAGCGACACGCCGCCGAAGTCGAATCCCTTCGTAATCATCTGCGTCCCGACCAGAATATCGGTCTTGCGGGCTTCGAAATCGGAGATTATGGCGTTGAACGCCCGCTCGGAAGTCACGCTGTCACGGTCCAGCCGGGCGACGCGGGCTTCGGGGAAGAGCCGGGCGATCTCCTCCTCGACCTTCTCCGTGCCGAATCCCCGCGGCAGCACCTCCGTCACCTCGCACGAAGGGCACTTCGCCGGCACCGGGGCCGTGTAGCCGCAGTAGTGGCAGACGAGTCTGGCGCCACCCTTGTGGTAGGTCAGCGTCACGTTGCAGTGGGGACAGCGGGCCGTCCACCCGCACTGAGAACACTCGACGTAGGGCGAGAATCCGCGGCGGTTCTGAAACAGCATCACCTGCCCGCCCCGTCCGAGCGTCTCCTCCATCTTGTCCAGCAGCAGTTTGTTGAAATGCGCATGCCGCTCGCCGCGCTTGGCGGCGCGGATCGTATCCGAAACGAATATTTCGGGCGGGCGGGCGTCGCCGTAACGCTCCGCCAGTACGGCGCGGCCGTACTTCCCGCCCTCGGCGTTGAGCCACGTTTCGAGCGACGGCGTGGCGCTTCCCAGCAGCGTGCGGCCGCCCCACAGGCGGGCCATCACCACAGCGCAGTCGCGGGCGTTGTAGCGGGGCGCGGGATCGGCCTGCTTGTAGCTGGCGTCGTGCTCCTCGTCCACGATTATCAGCTGCAGATGCTTGAGCGGCAGAAATATCGACGACCGCACGCCGACGACGAACTCGCCCCCTTGGGAACGGTTCAGCCGCAGGTAGGTCTCCGTGCGGCGGCGGTTCGTAAGTTTCGAATGATAGGGGGTCACGCGGCTGCCGAAGATGCGCTCCATGCGCCCGATCAGCTGCGCCGTCAGGGCGATTTCGGGCACGAGCAGCAGCACGTCGCCGCCCCGCGCCAGCGTTTCGGCGATCAGGTGTATGTAAATTTCGGTCTTCCCCGACCCCGTCACGCCGTGCAGCAGCGCCGCAGGCTTTTCGGCGAACTGCTCCCGCAGCGAACCGAGCGCTTCGCGCTGCGGCGCGGTCAGTTCGGGCAGCCGGAACGCCGAGCCGCCCCGCTCGACGGTGCGTTCGCGCTCCGTGCAGACGATATGCCCCTTGCGCTCCAGCGCATGCAGCACGGCATAGTCGGCCCGCAGCAGGCGGCGGGCCACCTCGCCCGTCGAAATCCGGGTCTCGTCCCCCGCCGACGCGATCTCCAGCAGGGCTTCGTACTGCTTGGGCGCGCGCCGTCCGAGCTTCTCGAAGACCTCGTGCAGGCGCCCTTCGTCGTGCAGCTCCCGCGCCAGCGCCACGTAGCACTCCGTGCGGGGACGGAACTCGTCTTCGGCGAACTCCTCCTCGGTATCGCCCGAAGGCTTCATCAGCGACGGCAGCGCCACGCGCATCACCTCGCCCGCCGAACACATGTAGTACGCGGCGATCCACTCCCAGAGCGCCTTTTGCTGCGCCGAGAGCAGGGGCGCGTCGTACAGCACGCGCTGTATGGATTTGATTGTCCTGAACGGCGGACGGCGGTCATGCACCCGCCAAACGACGCCCGTATAGAATTTGCGGGGTCCGAACTGCACGGCTACCGCCGTCCCCTCCGCCACGTGCATCCCTTCGGGCACGGCGAACGTATAGGCGGGCTGCGCCAGCGGCAGTACTATGTCGGCATAGAGGGGCATCAGAGTTTGTTGAGCGCCTGAAATCCCTTGCCGTAAACGCCCATCACCGACCCCACGGTCATAAAGGCGTCGGGATCGATCGTCTTGACGAATTTCAGGATCATCGCGGTCTCGCGCTTGCGGCATACCACCATGACGATTTTCGACTGCTTCTTGGTGTACCACCCCTGCGAGTCGATGAGCGTCACGCCGCGGTGGATATTCTCGACGATGGCCTCCGCCATCTTCTCATAGTCGTGCGTCACGATGAAGACCTGACTCGACTGCTGGTTCCCGGCCATGATCATATCGACCGTATAGCCGAAGACCGCCGTCATCACATAGCCGTAGATCACCGTGTCGATATGGAATCCCACGAGCATCGACGATCCGATGATGACGAAATCCGAGTAGATGACGATCTTGCCGTAGCTGATCGTACGGTACTTGTTGATGATCATCGCGGCGATGTCCGTGCCGCCCGTCGAGCCGCCCTGCGCGAAGCACATCGCCACGCCCATGCCGGCCAGTATGCCGCCGAGGATCACCGACAGGATACGTTCGAGGTGGAGGAAGTCGCCCTCCGGCAGCACCGACTGCCAGAAGTTCATCCCCAGCGAGATCACCACGACGCAGTAGACGGTCTTCACGCCGAAGTTCCAGCCGATGATGAATCCCGCGATCAGCAGCAGTATTCCGTTGATGATGAATACCATCGTACCGATCTGAATCGAGACGCCGAGCCACTCCTCGACGGCATGGCACAACACGAGCGACAGACCCGCGGCCCCTCCGCCGACGCCTTTGGCGGGCAGGATGCAGCCGATCCACGCGAAAGAGTACATGATCATGCCGACCGTCATCAGGAAATACTCCTTGACGGGCTTCAGCATCAGCTCCTTAATGATGGGTTTCATTTCGGTACGGAAATATTAGCAATTGCGAAGGCAAAGATAGTGCAAACTGAGGGCAAAAGCAAGTTCACTTGCATTTTGCCGAAGCGCCGCCTATCTAAGACATAGTGCAGGCAGAGCGCAATGGCAAATAAATTTGCCGGTTGCCGCGGTGCCGCCTGTCCGAACCTATCACAGCGACTGTAAAGATACAAAAATTTCGCCTTGATACGCATTTCGTTCCTCCAATCTTTTTTCGAGCATCGCCAGCAGCTGTTCGTTGCGCACCAGCCCCCAGTTGCGGCCGTAATGGTAGCGGGGCGGCGCCTCGCTCGCGAACCGCTCGACGACCAGATCGGGCCGCAGGCGGCGCAGCACCTCGACGAAAAGGTCGATGTACTCGCCGATCTCCCAGAAGCGGAAGCGACCGGGGTCGGCGTCGTATTCGGCGGCCATCGCCGTGCTGCGGAATACCTGCAGCTGATGGAATTTCAGCGTCGTGAGCGGCAGCGAATTGATCGCCGCGACCTGCTCCAGCAGCATCGCGTCCGTCTCGCCCGGCAGTCCGAGGATAAAGTGCGCCCCGACGTGCAGTCCCCGCGCGGCGGTCATCTCCACGACGCGGCGCGCGCAGGCGAAGTCATGCCCGCGGTTCACCGCCCGCAGCGTCTCGTCGCGGGTCGATTCGATGCCGTACTCGACGGCCACGTACCTCTCGCGCGCCAGCTCCGCGAAATAGTCCAGCTTTTCGGCGTCCACGCAGTCGGGCCGCGTGCCGACGACGATGCCCGCCACGTCGGGATGCGCCAGCGCCTCGCCGTACACCTCCTTCAGCCGCTCCAGCGGCGCATAGGTGTTCGAAAACGACTGGAAGTAGACCAGATACTTCGACGCCGTGCGGTAACGCCTGCGGTGGAACTCGATCCCCTCCTCGATCTGCCGCCGCACCCCCTTGGCCGGCATGCAGTACGAGGGAGTGAACGCCCCGTTGTTGCAGAACGTACATCCTCCCCCGCTTATCGTTCCGTCCCGGTTGGGACACGTGAACCCGGCGTCCACCGACAGTTTCTGCACGCGGCAGCCGAACATGCGGCGAAAATACCCCGAATAGGAGTTGAACCGCCTGTTATCGCCCCACGCATACATCGCTACAATCCCCAGTCCGAAGGGTTATAGGTATCCTTGGGCGCATTGGGCACGTTGGTAAAGAACTGGAACCCGCTCAGCCGCTCGACCTCCGCGACGCTGCGCATATCGCTGCGCGAGGGTTTGTGCCCCTTCTGCATGGCATGGCTCATCACGAAGGCCGCGCACTGCAGCTCCTCGCGCGAACAGCGCAGCACCGATTTGCCGGACTTGGCGTTCTTCGTCCGCAGCATGGCGTAGTAGAACATGGTCGGAACGCCCGCCTGCTGACCGCCGAAGGCGGCCTTCTTGGGCGAAGCCGTATTGCCGTACGAGTCGGTCCACGTCTTGTAGTAAGCCCCGACGACCACATAGAGCGTATCGCCCACATTGGCACTCTCGGTCGAATCCCAATAGGTGTCTATCAGGTCTTCGAGGTTGTTCCACGCGCCGCCTCCCGTATTGAACGTCCCGCCGTGCTGGGGCGCGATATTGGTGTAGTAGCAAACCTGCCTGCGCATGACGGCCGTTCTCGAACGTTCGCGGTTGCCCAGCATGTGGCCCTTGTTGTAGGGACTGGCGAGGGACTTCGACGCCGGCTGTATGCCCGCCGGAACATCCGGGTCCTGACTGTAGCTGCGGTTCCCGCTCTTGGTCACATAACAGTTGTGCAGCGGCGCGGCCACCCATACGGGACCGTGATTCTCGGCGCTGTAACATACCGTGTAGTTGCGGGCGTTGTAGTTTCCGACCTTGAAGTCGCTGATCGTATGGTAGGCGTAATGGTAATCGCCGTTCTTCACCTCGACGGGCAGTTCGGGCCAGCCCGAAAACTTCGTCAGCCCCGGATTCGGACCGGGTCCGGGCCCGTCGCCCGCATCGGTCGTAAAGGCCGCCTCTCCGCTCTCATAGGTCTTTCCGCCCGCAGCGACGCACAAACGGAACGTATAGTCCGTCGAAGCGTCCAGCCCCGAAAGCCGGACGCTCTTCGCACCGGGCTGCGCACTCACGGCTTCGCGTTTCGAAACGCCGCCCGTCCCGTAGAGGAAATAGACCTCGGAAACAGGCTCCGCGCCCTGATAGGCGAACGTACAGCTCACCACCGCCGAAGAGGAGGTCACCTCCGAGTAGGCGGGCTGCCCGAATACCGGCGCATTCCCCGGATCGCTCCCCGTCCCGGTCCGGAAGGAGACCGATTCGCTCTGCATGCGCCCTGCGCCGCCCAGCTCCAGATAAGCGTACACCAAGTAGTCGGTTTCGGGTTCGAGGTCGCTCAGACGGCACGAAAGCGCATTCCCGCTCACCTCCACCGGCTCGGCGTCGAAATAGCCGTCCGCGGCTCCGATCCGCGTGTATACGAACCCCGCGCCGCTCTCGGTCAGCACGCCGTCGGCGAATTTCGTGCGGCAGGAGATCTCCGCCGTCGTTCCCGAAACCACCGCTTCGGGTTTCAGGAACCACGTGTCCCCCTTCTCCGCGCCGTCGTCTCCGCAGGAGGCGAAAGCCGCGGAAATACCTGCCAGCAAAACTGTCAATAATCTTTTCATCTTCTATTTTTCGGTTAACAATCCCTCATTTTGGAATCTATCCAGATGGTCACCGGACCGTCGTTCACCAGCGCCACCTGCATGTCGGCGCCGAACTCCCCCGTCGGCACCTCCCGGCCCAGCAGCTCGGCCACGCGGGCCGTGAAACGCTCGTACATCGGGCGCGAGACAGCTTCGGGCGCCGCCCTGACGTACGACGGGCGGTTGCCCTTGCGGGTCGAAGCCTGCAGCGTGAACTGGCTCACCACCAGCACCTCGCCGCCGACCTGCCGCACGTCGAGGTTCATCACCCCCTGCTCGTCGTCGAAAATCCGCAGACGGACCAGCTTGCCCGCCAGATACTCCATATCTTCGTCCGTGTCCTCCACGCCCACGCCGACCAGCACCAGCAGGCCCTGCCCGATCCGGGACAGCTCGACGCCGCCGACGCTGACGGAAGCGTTCTTCACACGCTGAATCAACAATCGCATATTTTCCGGTAAATCAACGGGTTTCGAAATAAGCCCACAGGTTGTCGTCCGCAGGCGCGGGAGCCGTAACGCTCACGGGTTCACGGCGCACGGGGTGTTCGAACTCGACCCGCCGCGAATGGAGCGAGATGCCGCCGCCGGGCAGCGAACGCCGCGCGCCGTATTTCAGGTCGCCGCGGATCGGACACCCGATCTTCGACAACTGGGCGCGGATCTGGTGGTGACGCCCCGTCAGCAGCTCCACCTCGACGAGCGTATAGTTGGTCCCCGCCCCCAGCGTTTCGTAACGCAGGCGCGCCTCCTTGGCGCCGGGCTTCGGCCCGTCGCAGGCCCGCGAGCGGTTGGTGCGGGCGTCGCGCAGGATGTAGTGGCGCAGTTCGCCGCTTTCGGGGTCGGGCGTCCGTTCGGTCAAGGCCCAGTAGACCTTGCGGATGCGGCCCTCGCGGATCATCTCGTTGAGCCGCGTCAGGGCCTTCGAGGTCTTGGCGAACAGCACCGCGCCGCTCACCGGACGGTCGATGCGGTGCACCACGCCGAGGAACACGTCGCCGGGCTTGGCGTCGCGGCGTTTGACAAAGGCCTTTATCTGGTCTTCAAGCGCGCTTTCGCCCGACGGATCGGGCTGCACCAGATCGCCGCAGCGTTTATTGACGATCAGCAGATGATTGTCTTCGTAGAGGATATCTTCGGGAGTGAACATTTTTCGGGTATTTCTAAAAGCGGCCTGTACTTCAACGCAACGTTTCCCCGCCGTCGGCGGGCCGCGCCGCCGAAGCCGGTATCTCGGACATGCTCGCTGCGGGTCAGAGCACGAACGTGAAGGGCAGCAGCAGCGCCGCCGAATCGACGGCCGTCGCCGTGCCGCCGCCGCTCATGACCACCCGCATGGGCGCGCCCTGACGGCGTTCGACGTCCACCATCACCTGACGGCACTGGCCGCAGGGATAGCATTCGCGCTCCGAGGGGTTCGAGGCAATGGCCATCGTCTCGATCGGATCGTCGGCATAATTGGCCTGCGCATAGAACATCAGCGTCCGCTCGGCGCAGAGTCCCGCGGGATAGACCTCGCTCTCGAAATTGCTTCCGTAGAGGATTTTCCCGCTGCGCAGCCGCGCAGCCGCCCCCACCCGGAACTTCGAATAGGGCGCATTGGCGTTGGCCGTGGCCCGTTCGGCCTCCCGAACCAGCTCACGGTCCGCATCGGACAGCTCGGCAAGAGCCGCATAATGCTCGTAGTTGAAACAAAACTGTTTTTCCATAACTCCTCCTTTTTTAAGGGGCAAAGTAAACAAAGATAGTACAATTTTTCGGAATCCGCACCATCCGGCGCCGTTTTTCGCACCCGGCGGGCTTCGTCCGCGACCACGCCCGGCCTTCCTCCGCACTCCGCCCGCGAATCCGGGACCCAAAGCGCAACAACCTCCGTCCGCGACACCCTGAGACGACGAAGAGGACGCCCTTCGCGGGACATCCTCTTCGCATATGCCGCCGGAGAGCTACTCCAGCACGAATTTCGCCTGCACGTTGTACTGCAGCTTGATGGTCTTGAAGTCGAGCGGTTCGTCCGCCGCGGCCTCTTCGGCATACCCGGCCTTCGCACTGCGCATCACGGCCATGTTGTCATACAGCACCGGCATCACGTTGTTGTTCGAGTCGTAAATGTAGAAACACTTGCCGACATTCTGCCCGATCGCCCCGGCCAGCGTCTGGGCGCTCTGCTTGGCGTTCTGCATCGCTTCGACGCGCACCTGCTCCTTATACTCGTCGATCTTCGAGTGCGACACCTTCAGGATCGAAACGTTCGAGATTCCGAGTCCGTCGAGCGCCTGCCACACCTTGGCCACCTCGGCCGACGATCCCAGCTGAAGCTGGTACTTGGCCGTCGCCACCGAAGTGTTCTTCTTGAAGAACTCGCTCGAAAGGTTGGCCACCTTCAGCTGCTTCTCGACGTTCACGCCCAGCCGCTTGAGGGCCGCGATCATGTCGCGCTGCTGGCTCTCGACCGAAATCTTGCCCTTCGAGTCGCGTTCGTTGATGACGATCGAGAGGTAGAACTCGTCGGGCGTGATCTCCTTCTCGGCGCGTCCGTTCACCTGAATATAGCTGGGGAAAGCCTCCTGCATCTGTGCCGCCGCGGGAAGAGCCATCAGCGCCACCGCCGCCATTAAAATCAGTTTTTTCATATTTTCCGTTTTTTAGGTAACTGTCTTGCAAATAAAACGCCAAAAATCCGAAATACTGCATCCCCATTCCGGAATCATGCCTTGAACGACCCTATTTCGATCAGGTTGCCTTCGGGGTCGGCCACGTAGCAGGTGCGCTGGCCCCACGGTTCGGTTGTGGGTTCCATGACGGGCCGGGCGCCTTTGGCGACGACCTCGCGGAAGGCCGCATCGACCGCCGCATGGTTTTCGACGCTCAGGGCGATCTCGTAATGCCCGTTCACCGGGCCGGCATAGCCGAACCTGCGGCCGGTCATCTTCTCGAAATCCGCCCTGCGGTAGAGCAGGAACAGCGTTCCGTCCTTTTCCAGATAGACGTTCGAGGCGTTTTCATCCTCGCGGATCTCGAATCCCAGCACGTCGCGGTAGAAGCGGACCATGGCCGGCATCCGCTCGACGAATATCCCGAAACCGTCCAGTCTCATCGCCGTACGAGTTTCACGACGTTTTCCACATGGTGCGTGTGGGGGAACATGTCCACGGGCTGTACCGCCTCGACGCGGTAATCGGCGTCGAGCAGCGCCAAGTCGCGGGCCTGCGTGGCGGGATTGCAGCTCACGTAGACGATCCGCCGGGGCGCGGCGCGCAGAATCACCCCGATCACCGGCTCGTCCACGCCCGCACGCGGCGGATCGAGGATGATCACGTCGGGACGGCCGTTGGCGGCGACGAACCCGTCGCTCAGCACCTGCTTCATGTCACCCGCATAGAAAACCGTATTTCCGATGCCGTTGATCTGCGAATTGACCTTCGCATCGGCGATCGCTTCGGGCACATACTCCACGCCCACCACCCGGCTGCACCGCGCGGCGCAGAAATTGGCGATGGTCCCCGTCCCGGTGTAGAGGTCGTAAAGCACGTCCTCCGGTTTGAGGTCCGCGAACTCCCGCGCCACCTTGTAAAGCTCGTACGCCTGCGCCGAATTGGTCTGGTAGAACGACTTCGGCCCCACCTTGAACCGCAGCCCCTCCATCTCTTCGACGATATGGTCCTTGCCCTTGTAGCAAACCGGATCGAGATCCCCGACCGAATCGTTGAATTTGGTGTTGACGATGTAGAACAGCGACGTGATCTGCGGGAAATTCGCCGCCAGATGGTCCAACAGCGCGGCGATCCGCTCCCGGTCGTCCTCGCCGAACACCACGATCACCATCACCTCGCCCGTCGAAGCCGTGCGGACGATCATGTTGCGCATCAGCCCCCGGTGTTCGCGGGCGTTGTGGAACGTGTAGCCGTTTTCGATGCAGAAGCGTCTGGTCTCGGTGCGGATGTCATTCGACGGATCGGGCTGAAGCCAGCACTTGTCGATGTCCAGCACCTTGTCGAACATGTTGGGAATATGGAATCCGAGCGCGGGCGCGGCATCGAAGTCCGTCCCGCTCTCCACCTCTTCGCGCGTCAGCCAGCGGCGGTCGGCGAAGGTGAATTCGAGCTTGTTGCGGTAAAACCGGGTCTGCTCCGACCCCAGACAGGGCGCGATCTGCGGCAGTGCGATCTTGCCGATGCGCGTCAGCTGGTCGCGCACCTGCTCGGTCTTGAAGCGCAGCTGCTCCTCGTAGGGCAGGTTCTGCCACTTGCAGCCCCCGCAAACCCCGAAATGGGCGCAGAAGGCCTCCGCGCGCAGCGGCGATTTTCTGACGTAGCGGACCACGAATCCCTCCATGAACCTGCGGCGCTTGGAGCGTATCTGCACATCCACCACATCGCCCGGAACGGTCAGCGGCACGAACACCACCACGTCGTTCCAGCGTCCCATCGCCTTGCCTTCGGCGGCGAGCGTCGTTATTTCAAGCCCCTCGATGAGGGGATAATTTGCCTTTTTGCGAGCCATCGTCTTCCAATTTGCGGCAAAGATAGTGCAAGCTGAGGGCAAAAGCAAGTTCGCTTGCATTTTGCCGAAGCGCCGCCCTCGCCCTTCACCTCCGCCGACACGGCGATCAGGCCGCCGCACCCGTTCCGTTTCAGACCCCCGCAGCCCGGCCGGGGCCGCCGCCTACTCCTTTCTCTTCGCTCCGGCCCTCGCCCTCACGCCGCCCAGCCAGAACCCCAGCGCAAAGGGTCCCCCGATCAGCACCGCGAGCGCCGACACCACGTACAGCAGCACCTTGCCCACCAGCCCCGGCACCGCGTCGAGCGTCGTCCGCACCACCTCGCCGGCCGTCTGCCGCAGCTGCTCGACCAACGCCTGCCGCTCTCCGGTCACATACCGCTGCAGCTCATCGCGCTGGCGGTCGAAATCGGCGAAGGCGTTATCGACGCTGTAATTCATCGTATATATCAGCTGCGTCACCTGTTTGTTCAGCTCGTCCAGCACCCGGTCCGATATTTCGGGCAGATGCTCGGCCACGACGACGATGCGCGTGAAACTGCGTTCGAGCGAGTCGAGGCGCGCCCCGACCTCCATGCGCAGGCTGTCCTGCTGCAGCTGCATTTCGAGAATGTCCTTCGACCAGCCGACACTGCTGGCCAGCTGCTGCGTCTGGCTGCTCACGCGGTCGTTCACGTCGGCCAGCACTTCGGCGATCGAACCCGTCGCATAGGCGTGCTCTACGCCGTTCTCGCGCAGGAACTCGATCCACGCAAGGGTGGTGTTCGCAGCCTCCATCCCCTCGTCGGAGGGATTGTCCCGCACATACTGCGCGACAAAACGCTCCATCAGCCCGTAACGCTCCTCCGCCAGCACCTGCCGCGCCAGCCGCGCCGCCCGGCGGTCGAGCCGCGCCGCCGCATCGCGCGCCATGCCGCTCTGCGCCCCGAACAGCAGCGAATCGGGCGCCGCCGCAAAGCCTTCGTTCATCCGCCGGCAGAGTATCCACATGTCGGCCAGCGCCACATCGGGAATTCCCTGCATGGCGGCCGAAACGCCCGCCCGCGTAGCGCGTATCTTCCACCGCACGGCGGCGACCCGCGTAGCCACATCCGGCGCCGCTTGGGCGATCGAATCGGCCGTGCGCGCCACCTCTGCGGCCATGTCGTAATAGAATCCGCGGGTCATCGTCCGCACGTTCATCTCCTCTTTGGACAGGGGATCGCCCGTAGCCACGGCGACCTTCAGCAGCGAACACCCCGTCAGCGCAAGCGCGGCGCACAAGGCTGCCGCGGCCTGCAAAAGCGCATATCCGTTTATTTTCATAGCTCCGATTCTACACAACTACCGCTCCATTTTCCGCTCCATCTCGCGGATATAGCGCACCGCTGCGAAGTGCCCGGCCTGCGGCATGTTGCCGTGGTCGAAGCCGTCGAACTCGTAAATCCGCACGTCGGGATGCCCCGCCACGCGCATCATACGCCAGAAGTAGGCGTTCTCCTCGTAGCGGCCCAGCATCTCCCGCTCCCTGTCACCCGAAAGGATCAGGATCGGTCGGCAGTCGGGCCGCACGTAATTGAGCGGCGCCATGTCGTCCACCACCACCTGCGTGTCGGGAATCCCCATCTCGCGGCGGCGCGCGAAGTGGGTCACCACCTGCCCGCTGTAGGGAATCAGCGCCGCGAAGGTCGTGTCGGGATCGATGCCGTAGGGTTCGAGCCAGCGCTTGTCCAGCCCGATCATCGAGGTCAGATAACCGCCCGCCGAGTGGCCCGCCACGAAAATCCGCCGCGGATCGCCGCCATACTCGGCGATATGCTTCACCACCCACGCCGCCGACGCGGCCGCATCGTCCACGCAGTCGGCCACCTTCACGTGCGGCGAGAGCCGGTACTCCACGCCCACCACGGCGAATCCCTTCTCCTTCAACGCTTCGGGGATATCGCGCCGCCCGCCCGTCAGGCCGCCGCCGTGATACCATATGACGGTCGAGAAGCCTTCCTTATCCGCCGGATAATAGAGGTCCAGCCGGCACATCGTGTCGATGTTCCGGTCGCCTCCGGCGTCACGGTAGGCGATGTTTTTCACGGTCCTGTAAGCGCCCGGCCGGGCCGCGGCTACCGCGCCGCACACGGCCAGTGCGAAAATCAAAGCGACGAGTCGTTTCATGTCGAGATAAGTTTATTCGGGTCATAAAGATAGGTAAAATCCGGTAAAAAACGCTATATTTGCCCATGATAAACATCCGCCCGGAGACGATGCGGCCCGGCCCGTCCGGTCTGCACAGTCTTTGCACAAACACATTACGATTCCGAAAAACGACCGAATTATGAAAATAGCCTGCCTGCAATTCAACCCGATACAGGAGAACACCTACGTCGTCTGGGACGACACCTCCGAAGCCGTCGTCATCGACGCCGGCAACAGCAACCCGCGCGAAGACGCCGCGCTCGACAACTTCATCGCCCAGCACGGACTCAAACCCGTTCTGGCGGTCAACACCCACGGCCATTTCGACCATACGCTGGGCGTCGCGCACCTCAAGAAACGCTACGGCATCCCCTTCGCGCTCTCGTCCAAGGACCAGTTCCTGCTGGACAACGCCTCGACCAGCGGCAGCATCTTCGGCGTTGCGGTCGGCGAGATGCCCCCGGTGGACATCGACCTCGACACGACGCCCGAAATCCGCTTCGGCCATACCGTCCTGCGCGTGATCCATACCCCCGGCCACACCCCCGGCCATGTGGCGCTGTTCGACCCCGAATCCAAATCGCTCTTCACGGGCGACACGCTCTTCCGCGAGTCGATCGGCCGCACCGACCTGCCGGGCGGCGACTATTCGTGGATCATGCGTTCGATCCTCGACTCCCTGATCCCGCTGGGCGAAGAGGTCCGTGTCTACCCCGGTCACGGCCCCGAATCGACCATCGGCCACGAAATGCTCTACAACCCCTTCGTCGTCGAGGTCCTCAACCAAGAAGTGAACTACAAGAACTGAGGCCCCGCCTCGACACCGCAGCGGACGCCGTCCGGGAAAATCCGCTCCGCAAACCACCGGAAACGTGAAGACACTGATCCATAAAATCCTCTACCGAACCCTGCCGCTCGAAGGCTACCTGCGCGCCGTGAGCCGGCTGTTCTTCCTCTGGCAGCGGCTCGGCATCGGGCGTTACGCCCCCGCCACCGAATACGTCTACCACCTGCCGCGGCTCGTCCGCGCGGGCGACACGGCCGTCGACATCGGCGCCAACCTCGGCTACTACGCCCGCACGCTCTCCCGGCTGGCCGGCCCGGCGGGCAGGGTCTACGCCGTGGAGCCGGTTCCCCCGATCCTCGCCGTCCTGCGCCGCAACCTGCGCCGCTGCCGCAACGTCGAGATACTCCCCTACGCGCTGGGCACCGAGAACAAACCGATCACGATGGCCAACGACTCGGCGCGCGAAACGGGCTACTTCGGCACGGGACAGAACTTCGTCAACGACAGCGGCGCGGCCGCCGCCGCGGAGTTCTCGGCCCAGATGCGCCGGGGCAGCGAACTCTTCGCCGGACTCGAACGCCTCGACTTCGTCAAATGCGACATCGAGGGCTACGAGGTGGTGGTGCTGACCGAACTGCGCCCGCTGCTCGAACGCTTCCGCCCCACGGTGCTCGTCGAGACGGGCGGCGGCAACCGCCCCCGCATCGTCGAACTCTTCACAGCGCTGGGCTACAAGGCCTTCACCCTCGAACACGGACGGGAAATCCCCCTGACCGCCGCAAGCGTCAAGGACATCATCTTCCGCCCGCAGTAATTTCAATTTTTCAATTCAGAAACATGCGCATCGACATCCTGACAGTCGTCCCCGAACTGCTGACCTCCCCGCTCAACGAATCCATCCTGCACCGCGCGCAGGAGAAGGGTCTGGTCCAGATCGTCGTCCATAACCTCCACGACTACGCCCACGACCGCCGCAAGACCACCGACGACTACCCTTTCGGCGGCGAAGCGGGCATGGTCCTCAAGTGCGAACCGGTCTTCGAACTGATCGAGAAACTCCAGTCCGAGCGGCATTACGACGAGATCATCTACACCTCGCCCGACGGCGTCCGCTACGACCAGCACGAAGCCAACCGGCTTTCGACGCTCGACAACATCATCATCCTCTGCGGCCACTACAAGGGCATCGACCACCGCATCCGCGAAC
>OLWL01000483.1_pt1 | contig 27928 bp, 19 predicted proteins | sample 1674151 | NCBI WGS metagenome assembly OLWL01 (sample SAMEA103958148, study PRJEB25191) | human gut metagenome
GCCGAATTCTTCAGTCATTTTTCGTAATATTGCATTTGCCTTTGGACTCTACCCCGTCCAAACAAATAACAAATTCATAAAGAAATGCATCCAACATAACGAATAAATGTTTATAAAATAACTAACTTTGCACCTGCAAAAAAGCAGATATTAAATTTAAGAGAAAATTATCGCACTTAAATAATAATGGACACAATTTCAATGTTGCTTAATTTTATGGTCCCTTTAGTTGGGGGAGCTATATCTATTTGCAATTATAAAAGGTACAAGAAGACGTTATCAAGACCTTTGCTGACATCTCTACCAGGGGTATTTACTTCATTGGGTCTTTTAGGGACGTTTATATCGATATGTGTAACACTTGATGGATATAGTTTGAAAAACCCTTTGAATATAGAGGAATTAGTTGGAAGTCTAACTCCTGCATTTACAACATCAATTTGGGGGCTGGTTCTAGCGTTATCCATAACTGTGTGGACAAAGTATGTGTTTGCCTCGGAGGAGGCTCATAAAGATGAGGAGTTGGGAAATGTATCTCCAGAGGTATATATAAGGGATATATCTTTAAATGTGAAGGATCTCCTTATAGAACAAAATGAGCAAAATAAAAGGAGTAAAGAGGTTAATGAAAATATTCAGCGCCAAAGCGCTGTGTTGAAGGGCTTTGTCGAAGATTTTACTGCACATGTTAATGTCTTCTTTAGGCAGTTACAAGGAGATATTCAATCGCAAGCTCGCGCTATGGGTAGAGAGCAACTTGAAAAAACGAGTGAAATACTTAAAACTATTACAGATAAATTATCGAGTGAAACAAAGAATATTTTAATGGCACAGAGACACACGGTTGAGTCTATGATGGGAGAATCCAATAAAGAACTACAATCAATGGCTAAACATATTAGAGAGTCTGTAGATAATATTTCTGATAGATTGAATGAGTCGTTGACTAATTTGGGTTTAGAGCATTCAAATCGATTGAATAAGATTATTTCATCGTATGATAGCCTTTCAAAAAGATTGAGTGAGCAAAATTCGGATTTCGCTACGAATTTAATGAACAAGTTACATTCTGAATATGAGAACATACAGCAGCATAATATAGAAAGTTTACAGCAGATGAGTGATTTGCGTATGGCATATGAGGAAGTAACTGAGAAATTATTTGAAAAATCTGTGGAGATGAACAAGCAAACTACAATAAATCTTCGAGAGTCCTTGACTGCATTTGTTAAAGATGTGAAGGCTTGCATATCTACGCAATGTGACGACTTGGCTAATTCTATTTCACAAAATGTTGAATCATTAGATAAATCCTATAGGTTCGTTGAGGATAGAGTTGCTGAGATAACGCAAAACTACGAACAAGCAGCTATCGCCTATGGCGATGCAGTGGCACTGGCTGACCGAACAAATGAAACGGCAGAAAGTACACTAATGGTTGTAAATAACAGCCTTAAGAGTGTCGTTGAAACGAATAACCATATTGGAACTGTCATTAAGATTCTTGAAGACAGACAAGATAACATCGAACAGCTTACAAGGCAGATTAATTCTATAGGATCTACCATTGTTGAGCTGCAAAAAATTGAAACGGCGTTTAATAAATTGGCCAATAAATGAGCAAGTTGTTTTTTCGCAAGAACGGAGAAGAACATAATTTCTGGCAAAACTATACAGATTTAATGTCCGGGTTACTTATTGTGTTCATTATAATAAGCTTTGTCGAGTATAGCTATTTTAAAGATTACGCGGCAGTATGTCATATAATGGGCGTTGATAAGGATAACATTGAAGAAGTTAAGGTCTCTGTAGATATGTATAAGAAAATCAATGAGTTTCAGAAGTCATTGAAAGATATAAATGGTCGGTATTTTGATTATAATGATAAGTATAAACGATTCGAATGTACGGTTTCAGTTCAGTTTATGCCTGATTCGTGTAAGATACCGGAGATGAAGAAAAGAGATCTTATCAATGCTGGTAAAGAAATTGATTCTATTGTCGGAAGGCTTAAACAATATGAAAATATATCATATAAACTTGTGATTGATGGTAGAGCTGCTAAAAGCGATACACTTAAAAATCCGATACAGAATCATTTAATGTATGTGGAAAAATTGGGATATAATAGAGCATTGGAGTTGTTTTATCTATGGAGATCTAATAATGTTTTTTCGAATATTGACAGTTGTGATATAAATGATAATATATTGGTTACCGGTTCCGGATATAGAGGGGACGGTCGTTATAAATATGGGAAAGAGGATCGAAACAAAACATTTATAATTCAAATTATTCCATATATTAAATATTAAGCATATGTATATTAGAGATTTAAAGCAGTATGTAGAGGCTCTCTGTGGAGATAGTCAGTTAGAACTCTTAGGTAGTAATAAAGAACCTCTGTTGCAAAAAATATATGGGGAGTCTCCTTCTTCAGAACAAGTTAAATCTGTGATTGCTGAGGCTGCTAGTTTTGCTAGTAATGCGGAGGAGCAGCTTTTTTATGAGTTTGTCCAAAATGCATATGATGCAGATGCCGATTCTTTGTTTTTTTATTCCAATGATAAGTACCTTATTGTATTAAATAACGGCAAGCCATTTTATACCGATTTTGACATTTTCAGTAGTGACAGTGTAAGAGAGGGACAGCTGTATAGTTTCCTCGCTAAAGGCAAATCGCAAAAGCGTGAGGATCCGGATAAAATGGGAAAGTATGGACAAGGTTCGAAATTGCTATATACTCTTATCGCTGATGTTGATGACGAAATTGAGAGTGAGGAGTTGTTAATCAATGCTTTGTTTGAAAACAAAAAAGGCCCATACGTTATATCTTGGGAAAATACGGCTCAACTAGCGAATATTTTAATGAAACAGCCAAAATGGATTTTGTCTAAAGGTGATGCATACAAGGAGAATATTCTTTTTGCAAAGATACTAATGACCTATTATCCTTTGACCCCGGGTGTTGATAAGAACTTTTTTTCTGATAGTGAGGCGTTGGCTGCAATTGAAGCATTTGACAAATTAGTTAATCCGAGACGAAATATACAATTTTTACATCAGGGAACAGCGCTTATTATTCCATTAGGCAAGGGTAAATACGAACGAATATGCTCAAATTCTAATCTTAGGAACGTTAGATCTAGATTAGCCGGATTTGCTGCGTTAACTAAAGGCCAAGAACGCAACAAGGGAAAGAAGGTAGAACACATCTATGTCATGGGAGAAGAGGTGGTGCAATATGAAGCTCGTTCTATTTTGATAAGACAAGAACTAAAGGGCAGGAAAACATATTACAATTTTGCCTTTAATAGCGATTTTGCTAAAGAGAATGAGTTCGTGAATTTCTTTAAGGGATTACCTATCGTAGAGACGAAGCTACATCTGGGGTTTATTCTTGATAGTCAGAGTTTTGAGTTGGATAGTAGTCGACAAAGAATTAACGAAAAGAATAAGACTAAAGCGCAGCTGCAAAATGTTTTCGAATCGCTTGCTTCGCGACTTGATGAAATTTATACTTCGGATAGGTGCTTGTTTGACTATGTTTATGATGCAGTTGTTGCATCAAAAGTCCCTGAAGGAGAAGATTTTGAATATGTGCGCATCCCATTTGAGGAGACTTTTACGCCGTTTATTGAGAAATATATTCGTTGCTCGGATGGTACATATAAGAATATAAAGGATGTTAGATCATACGATGAACAGGAATTATTCCCACTTGACAAGTTGGGTATAGAAAAGTATAAATGGATAGATGCATCCATAAAAAAACGACTCGCTCGGCATAATATTTCGGTGCCTACTGTATTTTTTAAAACCATATTAAATGATGCAAATAAATTGAAATTGCAGGAGTGGCTTGTATCGCTTGATAGGGAGTCATATGCTAGACTGTATCATTTTTTTGATGTAAAAGTAAAGGAGGAGAATTTGTCCGGTGAAAAGCTATACAGAAGTACAAAAGGAAATCTGTTTTCCCGAAATGAGTTGACAGAGAGTGGTATAAACGTGTATTTTTTAGGCGAAGAGAAAATGGCATTCGGAGCATGTGAGTACGTGCCGTATATGCTTGATGGCGTGACGGGAAAGCAATATAACGAAATCACATACAGAAAGTTAAAGCATAATATTGCCTATTTCCGCAAGAATGATATAGTAAAAGAAGATGCTGCTAATATTTTAAAATGGATTATAGATAAAGATAAGACTTACCTCAATAAGGTCCGGAGTGAAGTGGCGCTTCTCCAGAATTGGCATGGAGAATATGTACCTTTTGGGTGTTTGTTCGGTGAGCGTCCGCAACATACAATCTTGTTTGATAAATATCTCCCTAAAGGATACGTGCCGAAAGCGATTATTGACTGTGGGTTATTGTTATCTCCATTGAAAGAGAAAGATGAATGTTGGAGTTGGATTAAGAGAAATTGGGAGAACCTAAAGAAAAAGGAAGATTGGGGTGTAAATACACATAATTACATATCAGATATTAGATTCGTTTATAATGAATCGTCAGCGAGTCGCAAAACATCATATAGTAGCAGTGATTATCTGACATTATATGTAGATGAGAAAGGGCGGCCGACAGAAGCATGCTGTAAAGGCATTGATTATTTTAATAGATTGACCAAAGATGAGTATATATATCTTGGAGAAAAGATAAATGGACTAAACCTATTGCCTTATGACTATTATGAAGAATTGAATAGTCGTCCATTTGTTGTGAATAAAGAGAGCGTGTCCAATATAATTGGAGGCGGATTGAGTGTATGTGCGGATATGCTCAAGATTATCGTAAAGATTGCGCCATTGTATTTGCGCTATTACTGCACTAAAGAAGATGGCAATGACTATTATGTGACGAAATTAAGAGACGGTCAGAAGAACTATATAGACGAAGTCTCAAAGGACCTGCAAGAAGAACTCAGTACTGCCGGGTTTTACAAAATACCAAGTCTTGTCCAAAATTTGTTGAATGCAGATTTATCTGAGTATAGGTTTACGTCAAATTCGATAATGCTTATGTCTGCTATTGGGAAGATTAAATCACCTATAGATATCTTTCCGTTAGTGAAAAATGCGAATTCGGAAACGGTGGAGTATTTCTTTAATTCCTTAAAAACGATTAGTATAGATGGAAAACTATCCAAGGAGGACTTACGTTGGCAGGTTATAGAATTTGCAGGGCTACGTGGAGATTATAACTATGCAAAAATCGTTTTTGGTCTAATACAGTTTGAAGGTTACAAATTGCCGGAATCAATTACTAAACGTTATCTTAAATTGAATGGGCAATCGTATGATACTTACAAATTAGACGATGGTTACAGGAAAGATAATGAAAGAGTAGAAGCATTCTTTTCTTGTCTTCCGGATGCCAGATTCTTCAAGTCTAAGTATTATGAGGGTAGAGAAGAGAACGTGTCGGTAGAGACACTATACGAAACACTGAAAGGATGTTACTTAACAGTATACCAGTTATTGTTTTGCATAGACTATGCAATAAAAATAGATGATGGTTGCGCTGACTTGGAATTGGATGATAGTGAGAATCTCGAACAAGCGATGGATGCAATTTTAAAGCGGAATTTTGTCGGGTTCGACAAATATTTCAAAATTAAAGATGTCGATTACGATCTGCAGTTTTATGCGGATAAAAGCCTATTACTTGCAGAGGAATGTTTGCCTCAAGATTTAGTCGAGTGGCTAGGCATAAATTCATCAGGACTTGCCCTATTTACAAGACTGAAAACTGATACAAATGTATTTATTAAAGCTCGAGATGCTCTTCTAAAGAACAATAGTTTTGAGAATATCAATTGTTTTTCCGATAGAAGCAACAAAGCACATATAAACAATACATTAAGATGGCTAGACTCAAAGCAGTTTACATATGTGTATGATTCGGATCGTTATAATCTGATGCAGTCCATTATAGATAGCCTATATGATGGCTATGAAAATATGCATCTTCTCAGGTATACGGATGAAATAGAGATATCAAAAGGCAATCAAAAGCCCAAACCTGTGTTTAACCTTGAAGTCTACCAGGATGAAGCTCCTTTTATGCCTGATATTGTGTGTGAGGATGGGACATTTTGTGAGAGGTTGAGCTCAAGTGCAGAACTGCAAAAGTTTATGCGCGGAAATAATATATACGCATATAATTCAACGGATATGTTGTATGGTCAGGGTTTCAATAGCGCTACACGTCTTGATATTCAATCATTAGCAGATTCCAGCGATTATTTGGAATATAATGATTCGGTATATAATAGGTGGAAAGAGATGGATGAGTCAAAAGGCATTACTATATATACTTCAAGAACTCCTATTGTTATGTATTTTAATATAGTAGATCAAAACAATGGTGTTCCTGTATATTCGGAAAGACTAGATTGTAGTGACTTTGGCCCCGGACTTAATAAGCGTGTCATCGTTCAATATCCAAATGAGAATAATCTGAGTGTTTTAAAGATGATTGCAAAACGCATTTCGAGTATGCCTTTCTTTAAGGAGCCATTTATTGCACTTCAAGCATTGTATGTGGAGGAATGGGAGCAATCACAGCATGGTATAGTAGGGACAACAGACAAGAATGGCGTAGCCATAGATTTAAGTCGGAGTCAACTTTCTGCCGATGTCGCACAATGCACTATAGATAAAATAAGCTGTAATACAGCAAATAATATTGAAAAGGTCAATACGATTACAGATTGTTTTTCAGGAGATGAATTAGATTTGCTTAATGACGCTTCAGATTGTATAAGGTTGCTGTTAGAGACATTATCATTAGAGCGAATACAGTCTTTGTTTAAATCGAAAGATAGTATATTAAATCTTGTGTGCATTGAGGGAGAAAATAAATCCGGCTCTAAAATAAGACAGATAATTGGATACATCGGAGAACTCATCTATGAAAGATATCTTAAAAAAGTATCTAAAGAGTATGACTTCGTTGCCGATAAAGGTGTTGGTGAGTATGACTTTAAAATATTAAATGAAGATAAATATGTGGATGTCAAGACTTCGCTGTATACATTAAAAGACGGAACAGCGCCATTGTACATACATCGCTCTCAAAACGAATTTATGAAGTCACATCCGACATCAAAGTATCGAATAGTACGTATTTCGCTTGACGATATAAACCTTCGTGCGGAGTATCAATATTTACGAGAGAAATACGGCGTTTCTGTAAATCCACGTGAGAACGATTCCTTAAAGCAAGAATGCAAAAGAATTGCTGACCAATATTGGCAAAATGCGAAAATCGATGATTTTGAAAGTGTTAGCCCTGAATATGCGATTAGAATAGTGGAAGATAGGATGTAGGCCCTATAAAATATTTTCAGTTCAAATATTTCGGCGTAACAATGTTCCGATAGTAATAGTATCGGTGTTGATTTCTGTAACCGCCGTAACTGTTGCGGCGGTTATGGGAGGGCGGCATGGGCGTGGGCGTGCGGTGATTTTCGGCGGATTTTGTGGGTTGAGGGATATTTGCTAACTTTGCGGAAAGTATCGAAAGACGCAAAACCAAGGAAATGTCACAAGACAACACAATAGACAATAGTATGCCCGAAGGCCATGCGCCTAACGGCCAAGATATATCTTTACACAATCAGAAGTGTCAATGTCCGGGGACATCGGCACATCAAGGTGGTGCGGCAAGTGTGCCGCCGGTGCCGGCCGAATTGGCGGACATTGCACCGTATGATGACGGGTGCTTCCGCGAGAAGCTGGAGAAACTGGTGGGCGAAGAGGGCTTTGAACATGCCATCCGCTTCGTGATGCCGGACGTTGATTATCCGCAGTTTGTACAGCATCTGTTGGCTGTACGCAATCAGCAGGACTTCCAAAGCCGTATTGTTGGCGGTTTCCTCGAGGATTTGGCACGCAAGACCTCGGATGGTATTTCGATGTCCGGCGTGGAGAATATTGTCGAGGGGCAGTCTTACACCTTCATCAGCAACCACCGCGACATCGTGCTGGACGCTTCGTTCCTCAACGTGTGCATGATACGCGCCCATCGTCCTATAACCCAGATTGCTATCGGCAACAACCTGCTTATCTACGATTGGATTACGGACTTGGTGAAACTGAACCGCAGTTTTATCGTCAAGCGTGATGTGTCCAAGATGGACGCTGTGCGTGCCGCTCAGCAGCTGTCTTCGTATATTCGCTATGTCATTTCCAAGCGTCACGAGAGCGTGTGGATTGCTCAGCGTCAGGGTCGTGCCAAGGACTCGAATGATGTGACTCAGGAAAGCCTTGCCAAGATGCTTGCCTTGGCCGGAACGACCAAGGACTTTGCCTCCAACCTCGAAGAAATCAACCTCTTGCCGGTATCCATCACCTACGAGTACGATCCTAATGATTACTTGAAAGTTGATGAATTTGTACTGCGACGTCGCGACCCTGAATTCAAGAAGAGCCAGCATGATGACCTGCTGAGTATGGAGACCGGGTTGCTGTCGCCCAAGGGTCGCATACACTTCCATTTTGGCAAGCCTATAAACGATGATTTGCGTGCCATCGAAGGTACGCCGCGTATTCAGGCTGTACATCAGGCTTGTGCTTTGATAGACCGTGAGATACACCAAGGCTATCGTTTGTATCCGATTAACTATATCGCCTACGACCGGCTTAGCGGTACCGATGCTATGGCCGGGAATTATAGCGCTGACGATGTCAAAGCTTTTGACAATTATGTAGAGCGTCAACTTGGCCGTGTCAATGTTCCCGGCGGTCTTGTCGGGGACGAAAAAGATTACGCTCGGGAGATGCTGCTGACTATGTACGCCAATCCTGTGCGCAATCAATTGGCTGCGAGGTGTTAATCCGCCTCGATAATGACCACGAACACTAATGTGGCTATGAAATAGCCTCACAGTACGCCATAATGACATAATAGAATATGCGATTGGTACTGATTACACTCGTGACCGCCCTTATATTGGGGATGTTGGCCGATGCCTATATATGGATGGCGTTGCGCTCATATCTTCGCCGTCGAGTTTTTGCCAATGTGCATTTGGTTATGTCCGCGCTTATGGCATTGTTGCTTGTGTCCATAATATTGATGCCGGTACGTACAGGTAGCGATGATGTTTTACGAGTCACGATGTGGATGCTTTATGCATATATCAGCGTGTACGTATCCAAATATCTTTTTGTGATAGTAGACGCCTTGTCGCGTCTGCCTATGTTGTGGCATCGAAGTCGCAGCCGTGTATGCACGGGTGTCGGCACAGCCCTCGCCGTCATTGTATTCCTGGGTATGTGGTATGGAGCTCTTTGGGGCCGTTGGCAGACAGATGTTCGCCATATCGAAGTGCCGATGCAGGGGCTGCCTAAAAGCTTCGACGGGCTGCGCATTGCCCAAATTAGCGACCTTCATGTCGGCACTTGGGGCGATGATACCACCATGGTGGCACGTATTGTAAGCCAAGTCAACGCTTTGCGCCCCGACCTGATAGTGTTCACCGGAGATATTGTCAATCGCCATAGCGCCGAGTTGCAATCCTTTATGCCGGTGCTCGCCCGTTTGCACGCCTCTTATGGCGTCTATTCCATCATGGGCAACCATGACTATGGTGACTACGAAGATTGGCCCGATGCTGCAGCCAAGGCAGCCGATGTCTCGGCCCTCAAGGACATGCAGAAGCGCATGGGGTGGAAGATGCTCAACAACGAATATGACGTCTTGCGCAATGCCCAAGGTGACAGCCTTATGCTGGTCGGCGTCGAAAATGTGGGCGATCCGCCCTTTGCAACTTATGGAGACTTGACTGCCGCATATCCCACACCGGGTGACAGTGCGGCCAAGATACTGCTGACGCATAATCCCGCGCATTGGGAGCGCGACATCCTCCGTCACGATGAGCAAAAATTCGCTCTCACTTTGAGCGGTCACACCCACGCCATGCAAATCGAGGTGCTGGGTCTATCTCCGGCTGTCTTCCGGTACCGCCATTGGGGAGGTCTCTACGATGAGGATCCCGCGCACATGCTGTATGTCAATATAGGTGTCGGCACCGTGGGCTTCCCCGCACGCATAGGCGCCACGCCCGAAATCACACTGCTTACCCTGCGCTCGCGCCACCTCTAACCTACGATGAACTCGACTACGCAAGATATTCCGGTGCTGCTCACCATAGGCTCCAATGCTCGTGATGCCAGGCGTCGCGTCAATGAAGCCTGCGACTACCTGCGTGGTATCATCGCCGGCATACACTTCAGCGATGCTATTTGTGCGCCGTCTTACACCGGCGTGGGGGCTGATTACGTCAATATTGCCGTCACCGGTACCTGTACCTGCTCCAGCGAAGCGTTGCACCGAGAACTGCGTCGCTACGAAGATACACATGGGCGTCATCGCCCCGATTTACATGGCGACGTCGCCATAGACATAGACATAGTGACTTACGGCGAAGACGTCCTCAAACCCGCGGACATGGCCCAGCCGTGGCTGGGGCGTGCCCTGGAACTTATACACGACTGTTAACCGTGGATGTTGAAAAAATGTCCATAAAAAGTCGCCCGGACATGCGACACGTCCGCAGACTTAGCGTTAACTTTGTATCGTCTATAAACGCGCACTACAGCGCCGAACCTACGACCCCGATACCGGGATTTCTCTAAGCAAAGCAAACACAATGGACAACAACGAAAAAAGATATGGCAAGGGTGGATACCGCAGCAATCGTGACGACGGCCGCCCCAAAGACACGGCAGGACGCATAGTGCCGCGAGACAAAGAACTCGAACAGGCCGTATTGGGCGCCATGATGCTCGAAAAGGATGCTTATACCACCGTCTGCGACCTCCTCAAGCCCGAGAGTTTCTACGAGCCCGAGCACCAGATGGTCTACGAAGCTATACAGACTTTGGCCGCGGCACAGAAGCCCATAGACATGCTTACCGTCATCGAGCAACTGCGAGCCAATGACACCCTCGACAAGGTGGGCGGCCCGGCCTATATTGCCGAACTGACTGCGTGCATCACCTCGGCCGCACACGTCGAGTACCATGCACGCATAGTAGCACAGAAATACCTGGCACGCGAGCTTATCAACTTTGCAGCCAATATTGAAGGCAAGGCATACGACGAGACCAACGATGTGGACGACCTATTGCAGGAAGCCGAGGAACGTCTCTTCGAGATTTCGCAACGCAACGTCAAGAAAGATGTTACACAGATAGATCCGGTCATTTCTCAGGCCATCAATCAGATACAGAATGCCGCTAATCGTGCTTCCGGTCTCTCCGGCCTCGAAAGCGGATTTCATGACTTGGATAAGCTTACTTCCGGATGGCAAAATTCCGATCTTATCATCATTGCCGCACGTCCGGCCATGGGTAAGACCGCCTTTGTCCTCTCTATGGCCAAGAACATGGCCATCAACTACAATACACCCATTGCCGTATTCTCGCTTGAAATGTCCAACCTGCAGTTGGTCAACCGTCTTATATCCAATGTCTGCGAAATTGATGGTACAAAAATCAAGAGCGGACAACTCACTCCTATGGAATGGGAACAACTGCTGGCACGGATCAAGAACCTCAATGGAGCACCCCTTTATATTGACGATACTCCGTCACTGAGCATCTTTGAATTGCGCACCAAGGCTCGTCGCCTTGTGCGCGAACACCAAGTTAAGATGATTATCATCGACTACTTGCAACTGATGAATGCCTCCGGCATGAAATTCGGCTCGCGCGAGCAGGAAGTCAGTATGATTTCGCGTTCGCTCAAGCAGCTGGCCAAGGAACTTGACATCCCAATAGTGGCGCTGTCGCAGCTTAACCGTAGCGTTGAAAACCGCACGGACGGCAAGCGCCCCCAGTTGAGCGACCTTCGAGAGTCCGGCGCCATCGAACAGGATGCCGACATTGTATGCTTCATACACCGCCCCGAATACTATTTGCATAGCGACACTGACGCCAATGGTCGCGATATTCGTGATTTGGCCGAATTTATTGTGGCTAAGCACCGTAGCGGCTCGGTGGATGACATTGAGCTTCGTTTTCGCAAACGTTTTGCGCGTTTCGAAAACATGCACGAAGATCAGCCCGTTACCAGCCTTGCTTCCGTGGGGTCATCGCTGAACGGTGGTGCAGCCGTGCCTGTGGGCTCGGCTCCATCCGCCGGGGTGATGTCATCGCCCACCTCTCCGTCCGGTCCGGCCATAGGAGGAAATGACCCCCTTGGCGGACCTATTCCCGACGCAGACTTTTAAGAGACGCATAGTCCGAATGCACTAAGTGCATAGGGTCATTAAAAGGCCCTAATTCCGGCGACACCAACGAATACACCATCAATCTCATAATATACCAATGAATAAGCGTAGTCTTGTATCAATCTCCGACATCGGCCGAGACGAGATTTTGACATTGCTGGAACAGGCCGCGTGCTTTGAACGTAATCCTAACCGGCAATTGCTGGAAGGTCGTGTCGTGGCCACGTTGTTTTTTGAGCCTTCCACGCGCACGCGTCTTAGCTTCGAGACCGCCGTCAATCGTCTTGGCGGACGTGTCATCGGGTTCAGCGATGCAGCCAACACCTCCACCTCCAAGGGCGAGACTCTCAAGGATACCATCAAGATGGTGTCCAATTATGTCGACCTGATTATTATGCGCCATCACCTCGAAGGGGCGGCGCGTTATGCTTCCGAAGTCACGGATGTCCCCGTCATCAATGCCGGTGACGGTGCCAACCAGCATCCTTCGCAGACCATGCTCGACCTCTATTCCATATACAAGACCCAAGGACGTCTTGACAACCTCGACATAACGCTTGTGGGTGACCTCAAATATGGGCGTACCGTCCATTCGTTACTCCAAGCTATGCGGTGGTTTGGCAGCCGTTTTCGCTTTGTGGCTTGTCCCGAATTGCAGATGCCGCCGCAGTATACCGAATTCTGCCGCACCAACGGCATACGCTATAGCGAACATGTCGAATTCTCTCCCTCGGTGATACAGGGCAGTGATATTATCTATATGACACGCGTCCAGCGCGAACGCTTCACCGACATCATGGAATACGAGCGTGTCAAAAACTACTATACGCTCAAAGCCTCAATGCTTGAAGGGGCGCGTCCGAACATGCGCATATTGCACCCGCTGCCGCGAGTGGGCGAGATAGACCGCGACGTCGACGACAATCCCCATGCCTATTACTTTGAGCAGGCCCGCAATGGCCTATATGCTCGCCAGGCTATCATTTGCCGGGCTCTCGGCATAAATCCCGCCGACATCTGAATATCGACTCTCATACACAGAACATATTATGACTTGTGATAAAAAAGAACTCGCCGTAGCCGCTCTGCGCAACGGCACTGTCATCGACCATATACCGTCGGCCGCACTCTTCAAGGCCGTGCGCGTGCTCGGCGTTGAGTCTATGGACAAATACGTCACCATAGGCTACAACTTGCAAAGCAGCAAGCTCGGTCGTAAAGGCATCATCAAAGTTGCTGACGTCGAATTTTCTCAGGATGAATTGGACCGTATAGCGCTGTTTGCGCCCACGGCAGTAGTAAATATTATACGCGACTACGAGGTGGTAGAAAAACGTCCGGTCACTCTTTCGGACGATATTGTGGGCATTGTACGTTGCGCCAATCCCAAATGTATCACCAACAACGAGCCCATGGACACCCATTTCCATGTGGTATCGCGCGACCCGGTAGTCATCAGTTGCCACTATTGCACCTGTAGCGTCGCAGGCAAGGACGCACATATACTGTGAAACAGGTTTGGCGAGCCGGGACTATGCTCAATCCCGTGCCCGTGGTACTTGTCAGCTGTGGCGGTGCCGACCGAGACAATCTCTTTACCGTAGCTTGGACCGGGACGATATGTTCCGATCCGGCGATGCTTTCCATTTCGGTGCGCCCCAGTCGTTACTCCTATGGCCTTATTAAGAAGAGCATGGAGTTTACAGTCAATCTGACCACTGCCGATATGGCAAGAGCCACGGACTACTGCGGCGTGCGTTCCGGGCGCGACCTGGACAAATGGGCGGCGTGCTCGCTCACACGAGCTCCGGGCGTGGCTGTGGCATGTCCCTGCGTGGTTGAGAGCCCCGTGAGTATAGAATGTCGTGTGCGCGACATCATGCATCTTGGTACGCACGACTTGTTCATTGCCGAGGTGCTGGACGTTTTGGCCGATGACGCCTATATCGACCCGGCCACCGGGGCTTTGGATTTGGAGCGCCTCGAAATGCTTGTCTACTGCCACGGCAAGTACTATGCCATGGGCCGTAATCTCGGTTTCTTCGGCTTTTCGGTCAAAAAGAAAAAATGAGTCGCACACAATCACCACGTACACAATCGCCACAAGCCAAAGTGGAGGACAGTGCACGGCGTCTTTCTAACGTCGTGACGGCTAAGGACGATTCCACATCCTCCAAGGTCAAAAGCGCAGAAATGCGGCCATTACAGCTTTTGGCTCCGGCACGTGATGCCGATACCGCTATTGTTGCCATAGATCATGGTGCCGATGCCGTGTATATGGGGGCACCTTCGCATGGTGCAAGAGCTGCGGCGGCCAACAGCATAGAAGACATTCACCGCGCCTGTCAATATGCGCACCGATATGGCGCCTGCATCTATGTGACAGTCAACACCATAATCTATGACGATGAACTTGACGATGTACGCCGCATGGTGTGGGATTTATACCATGCCGGCGTAGACGCTCTCATAGTGCAAGATATGTCGTTGTTGCGCATGGATTTGCCACCCATAGCCCTGCACGCCAGTACACAGTGCGACATACGCACGCCGCAGAAGGCACGCTTCCTGGCCCGAGCCGGATTCGGGCAGATAGTGCTACCGCGCGAATTGTCTTTGGATGACATTCGCCGCTATGCCGAGGAAGTGCCGCGCGGTACTTCCCTTGAGGCCTTTGTACACGGAGCGTTGTGTGTGTGCTACAGCGGAGACTGTCGTGCCAGTCTCGTTGCCGGTGGGCGTAGTGCCAACCGAGGTTGCTGCGCCCAAATGTGTCGCCTGCCTTATGACTTGGTAGACGCCGAGGGCGATGTCCTTGTACATGGGCGACACCTGTTGTCGCTGCGCGACTTAAACCGCATGGGCGACCTCGCTGCCATGGCCGATGCCGGCATCTCATCGTTCAAAATCGAGGGGCGACTCAAGAGCGCATCTTACGTGGCCAATGTGACGGCCGCCTATTCACAGGCCTTAGACGCTGTTATAGCCTCCTCATGTGGCCGCTATCGTCGCGCTTCGGCCGGGATTTCAGTGCCGACTTTCAATCCCGATGTGGCACGTACATTCAATCGTGGGTTTACGCGATACTTTATCGACGGCACCATGCCCGGCAAAGGCGAGATGGCCTCGTGGGACACTCCTAAATCTGTGGGTGTGCCCGTGGCACGTGTTGTCGGAGGACGCGGCCCAGGCATACGTGTGCATGTAGATGCAGCCCTTGCCAACGGTGACGGACTTGGATACTTTGACAGCAACCGCGAATACCGCGGTTTCCGTGTCAATCGTGTCAGTGCAGATTTGTCGACGATTTTTCCCGCCGGAGCCGTCGAACCGCTACGTGTAGGCACGGTGCTATATCGCAATTACGACAAAGCCTTTGAAGACGCACTTGCTCGCGGTGCCGAGCGACGCATACCTATCACCATGTCACTGCGCCGCATCGATGACAATCGTATTGCCCTGGACGTGAATGACAGCGGAAGGTCGGCATCAATTACCGCAGTCCTTGACGGAGTGCCGAGTCGGCAGGCTCGCACGCCGCAAGATGTCGTTCGTGCTTCGATTCTTACACGTCTTGGCGATACGATATACACACTTGTGGGCTTGGAAGATACCATAAAACCCGACGAATTTGTGCCGGCCAAAACCCTCACGACATTACGTCGTCAAGCCCTCGAGATGTTGGACCGCGATGCGGCTGTTGTTCGTACCATTGAGTCACGCCATGCCGATACGGCAGCTGCCGATGCTTTGGCGGGTAGAGACTTGACGTTTCATGATAATGTGGCCAATGCTCAGGCACGTGATTTCTACATGGCTCATGGTGCTGCTAAAATAGCACCTGCCATGGAGTTAGATAAGCCTGACGGCACACGTCCGGTACGAGTAATGACTTGTCGTTACTGCTTACGCCGCGAAATGGGCGCATGTCTGCGCACGCCGCAGGGAGCACAATTACCCAACCGGCTGTATCTACGTCCGATTTCCGAGACGGTCTCCGCTTCGGTTGGACTGCTACGCCTGACCTTTGACTGTGCCGCATGCCGTATGCACGTGGATGCTATGCCGAAGTCCGAACGCTGAGTTCTGCATTGCGGCTTTCTATCTGCGGCATAAAGACCTAATAAGAATTTGTACAATACATCGATGCGTCGTGGGTGTTGCCCTTTACGGCGGAAAAACGTATCTTTGCATCCGAATACAAACATTCGACCGAAGATGCAAAAAACAAAAAGATACATATCGTTGAAACATAATGCGATACGCATAAGTGTCGCTGCGTGCTTTGTAGGCCTCTGGACTGCCGTACAAGGTGCGTCCGTACCAACTCAGGACGTGTCTGCGAAACCTGCCGATGCTTCGCGACAAGCTGTTGGCCTTGTGCTAAGCGGCGGCGGTGCAAAAGGTATAGCCCATATAGGTGTTATACAGGCGTTAGAGGAAAACGATATACCGATAGACTATGTGTCCGGCACCAGTATGGGTGCCATCGTCGGCGGTCTGTATGCAGCCGGATATACGCCGCAAGAAATGATGGAACTGCTCACGAGTCCCGGATTCTCATATTGGAGTTCGGGAAAGACCGATCCGGCATACGTCTATTACTTCAGTCGAGACGAGCCGACATCGTCCATGCTTACCATTCCTGTGGCGCCCGGCGATAGCACGGCACGTCACTCTTCGGTGGCAGCTTCGCTTATTTCGCCGCTGCCTATGAACTTCGCTTTCATGGAATTGTTTGCACCATATACAGCGCAATGCGGTGGCAATTTCGATCGATTGTTTGTTCCCTTCCGTTGTGTAGCTTCGGATGTGGAAGCTCAGTGCAAGGTGGTACACTCGGACGGCAGCCTCGGTGACGCCATACGCACGTCCATGACTTTCCCTATTGTTTTTCAACCCATACGCGTGGACGGACGGCTGTTGTACGATGGAGGTATATTCGACAACTTTCCTGTGGACGTCATGAGTGCCGACTTTGCTCCTGATATTATATTGGGCGTGGATGTCTCCACTCCCGCCTCCGGTCCACAAACTTCGCTCATGGACCAAATAGACAAGCTGGTAATGCACCGACAGGATTATTCCATGGACCCGGCACGCGGCATCAAGGTTAAAGTTGATTTACACAATTTCGGGCTTTTGGATTGGGAAAAGGCCCGGCAGATATACCGTATAGGTTACGACACGACCATGTCCATGATGGACTCGATTAAGGGACGCATACATACGCGTGTCCCGTCAGTGGCGCGTCAGACCAGACGCACGGCCTTCAAAGCCGCCACTCCTGAGTTGCGTTTTGACAGCATCAGCGTCAATGGTGGCACTCCGCGCCAAAACGCGTATATCGAATACGTATTCCGCGGTCGCAGTCACGAGGGAACAACTTCTGACACCATAAGTGTCGATCGTGCCCGTGAGGCCTTTTACCGGGCGATTTCGCCCGGACGCTTGCGTGACTTGTCGCCGCATGCAGTCTACAACGACAGTACCGGGCTTTTTGCTATGGATCTTCGGGCCGCTGTACGCAATAATATCAATATCGGGGTAGGGGGCTATCTGACATCTTCGACCAATAATTACATCTTTGCCGAGATAGATTACAAGACCATGAGCTATTCGGGTGTCAACGCCGGACTGGACGCTTGGCTTGGCCAGAGTTACCTTGCGGCGCAAGCCAAGGCCTCGCTGGTGCTTAAAAGTGCTGTGCCTTCGTCTTTGGGGTTGGATGCCGTGGTTTCGCGCAGCAAGTATTACGAAAGTGAGCACTTATTCTACCAGACAGATGCTCCGACATTCAATATCCATAGCGAGTATATGGCACGCCTGCATTGGGATTTTGCAGCAACGCGCCGCGGACGCTTGAGTCTCGGGGTCGGTTATGGCTATTTACGTTCCTCCTTCTATCGCAATATGCTTCGACAGGGTTCGGGCGTGGGTAGCTATATGGACGATATAGGCCGGGACCGCTCCACTTACAGCTTGGGTCAGGCGCTGATACGTTTTACCGCCAACTCTTTGGACAATATACAATTCCCCACAGATGGCAGTTCGTACGATCTGTGTGCTATGGGAGTGCTTGGCCGCCAATGGTATGACAGTCATGACGGAATACTGGGTTACGGAGAACGTGAGACTTCGCCTCAGTGGTTGCAATTGGGTGTACGTACGGCCAATTATTGGTCCTTGGGGCGGCATGTCTCGCTGGGCTTGACAAGTGACTTATTGCTGTCCACGCGTAAGCTTTCAGGCGTTTACAGCGCCGACATAGCAGATGCTCCGTCCTTTGTGCCTACAGCCGCTACAGCCGGAGTGTTTAATCCCACACTGCGTGCCACATCTTACTTGGCTGCCGGATTGGTGCCGGTCTACAAGGTCAATAGCGCCCTATCGGCACGTGTCGTGGCCAACGTTTTTGCCCCCTTGCGTCCCATCGAGCAAACCGACATAGGCACTCTTGGAGATGGTCTGGGCTCGCGTCAGGGCGGATGGTTCGATGGAATACAGTTTTTTGGTGAAGCGCAAGTGTCTTATGCGCTGCCTTTTGCTACCATTGCAGGATATGCCAATTATGTTACCGGTGATGGTGCCAAGAGATGGAACGTCGGGCTCAGCTTTGGTTTCTACCTTCCGGCGCCTACTTTTCTGCGATAATGAATACACCCTATATCGGTCGGATTATGTACGCCCTAATCCGGCGAAACGGATAAGCGAGTAATATAGCATAATTCATTGATATTCATAAAAACCATGCCTATGGATGAAATTTATATGCGACGTGCGCTCGAGTTGGCCGCCCTCGGATGCGGTTACGTCTCGCCTAATCCTATGGTTGGCGCTGTTATTGTCGGTCCTGACGGACGCGTTATAGGCGAAGGCTGGCATCGCCGTTACGGCGGTTGGCATGCCGAAGTTAATGCAGTGTCCTCGGTGCGTCCAAGTGACGAACACTTATTGGAAAAGTCTACCATTTATGTCACCCTTGAGCCATGTTCCCATTACGGGAAAACGCCTCCATGTGCCGAGTTGCTGGTGCGCAAACGATTCCATCGAGTAGTCTTGGGAACCATTGACCCATTTGCCAAAGTTCGCGGCCGTGGCATAGCCATGCTGCGCGATGCTGGTATCGAAGTGCGTATAGGTGTGCTTGAGCCTGAATGTCGCGCTCTCAATGCGCATTTTTTTACTGCTCACGAGAACGGACGTCCCTATATTACGCTCAAATGGGCGCAAAGTGCCGACGGATATATCGGATTGGCCGACGGAAGCCCCATAAGATTATCCACGCCGCTGACCTCGGTGTTGGTGCATCGCCAACGTTCTCTGCACGATGCCATACTTGTAGGAAGTGGTACAATGCTCTCAGACCATCCGCGCCTGGATGTGCGCTTGTGGGGAGGGAACAATCCGAGGCCTTTGGTATGGGATCGCATAGGACGCCTAAGCAAAAACGATTTGTCGTGTACAACCGAGCCGGTAGAGGTCTGCCGTGATGCCTCGGTAGACGAGTTGTTGGCGCGGCTGTACTGCGAAGGCATTACATCGCTCTTGGTCGAGGGAGGGGCAAGCGTGCTTGCTTCGTTCATTGCGAACAATACATGGGATGCGGCCCGTGTCGAAATAGCTACAGACGTTAATTTGGCCGACAATGGCGGTGCTTGCGCACCGCATATTGAAGTTGAGCCCACTATTGTACGAACCTATGGCGCCAATCGAATATTATGGCATATTCAAGGACTCTATTAGTGTTCGTGTGCGCGTTAAAAACCTATAAAAACGGCTCTCTCGGTGCTGTTTTGCCGTTGTAAGGTTGTGGGTGTGGGCGTAAAATGATAACTTTGCAAGTTAGAAAACAAAAGAACACTACGCATGCACAAACCACTGCACTACATACTGCTTGCAGCCGCTGCCGTCGGCATTGCCGCCTGCAACAGCGAAGCCGAAGAGAACCCCGATGCTCCGGCATACTCCTCGGCCACTGTTACCGAATTCAAACTCTACGAAGATTCCAAGATTTTGCCCAATTTGGATTCGGTATATTTCTCCATAGACTTGGCCAATGCATTGATATACAATGCAGATTCACTGCCTTATGGCACTCCGCTCAACAAACTTCGTCCGATGATTACGACCGGCGGCGCGTCCGTGGCCGAGTTGCACGTTCCGCGTGTCGGCACCACCGACACGGTCATAGACTACATCAAACATACAGGAGATACCGTGGATTTCAGCAATGGTCCGGTACGCCTGCGTCTTGTTTCCGTGGACGGTAGCTTCGAACGCTCGTACACAATAAAAATCAACGTTCATGCGGTCAAGAGTGACTCGTTGGTGTGGACACGCGCTGAGGTCGGCAACCTGCCCTCGCGTTATGCCGTGCCTAATGACGGCAATGCTGCCGCCACTGCCTCGGCCATCTACTGCCTCACCGAATATCAGGGCTCATATTGCTTGGCCAAGGCGGTCAATCCGGCCGATACATGGCAGTATATAACCCCGAATTTCACATTTAAGCCTGTAATAAGCACCTTCAGTGCCGGCGATGACGCCCTTTACGTTCTCGACGAAGAAGGCAACCTATACACCAGCGCCGACGGCGCATCTTGGAAAGCCACAGCCCAACGATGGTTCAGTATTTATGGCAATTACGGTAAAGTACTGATGGGTTGTGTACTCGATGGTGGCAAGTACTACCATGCGTACTATCCTGCTGACGGGCGTCCCAAGACACAATTGGAGGATGGATTTCCCGTGCGCGGTGCCTCCCAGACTATCAATTACACATATGATTGGGCCTCCACGCCATTGGTGTTGCTTACCGGCGGACGTCGTGCCGACGGAGTGCTCAGCGCCGACACTTGGGGCTATGACGGACAGTCATGGGCCAAGCTCAGCCATCGTCCACTGCGTTACGGCATCGAAGACCCTGTGGTGGTACCATATTTCGTGACAGCCGTAGACACTACCACATGGCTCATAGACAAGCAGTCGGTGCTGCTGGCCATGATGGGCCGCCGCTCCGATGGAACACTAAATGACACGGTGTTTGTGTCGCATGACTTCGGGATGCACTGGGACAAGGCCGACCAATTGCAACAGATAGACAAGAACACTTTGCCGCTGCGTTATGACGCCCGTGGTTTTGTGTATTCATCGACTTTGGGCATCACTTCGGCCGCTGCACTTAATTGGCGACTCCTTGCCACCCCGGCAGTGTCGCCTATGCTTATCCCGATGGTGTCGCGTGAGGCTTCGCCTATGGCGACCAAGCCTGTCAGCACCTGGGAGTGTCCCTATATATATATATTCGGGGGCAAGAACGCTTACGGCAACTTGTACAACACCGTATGGCGTGGCACTATAATGCGCTTCACTTTCAAACCGCTGCAATAAATGACTGTGGAGAAGCGTCAATATAAACCACTATGTCGTTCGTGGCGGTGGTACCGGGTAATATGCTCGGCCATTGTCGTTGTGTGCCTGGCCACAGCCACGGCACACGCTCAGGAGACTCCTTACAAATTCAGTGCCGGCATAGCCGTCGGCATGAGCGGATATCTGGGTGACGCCTCCACTAATCTTCTCAAGCATCCCGGATTTACGGCTTCGGGCATATTTGCCTATCAATATGACAGCCGTTGGAATTTCGTTGGTCGCTTGGGAATACAAACTCTCAGTGGCGATACATCGGGTATGGACAATGTGCTGCCTGCCGGAGCTACGTATTCCTTTAAAAGCCAGGTGTATGATCTCGAAGGCAATGTCGAATTCAATTTCTTCAGCTACGGAATAGGAGAAACTTACAAGAAACTGAAGAGATGGACTCCGTATCTTAGCCTTGGCGTGGGTCTGTGCATGGCCTGTAGCGATGGATATACAGCCTGGGCGCCCACGCTACCTATGGGCTTCGGTGTCCGTTACAAGGTCAGCGAGCGGTGGAATCTGAGTGCGTCATTCGTAATGATCAAGGCTTTCGGCGACCACGTGGATGGAAAAGAACTTACGGACTTACACCATATTAAATCATCTTTTGTTAAGAACAACGACTGGTACTCGCGATTTCAGATAGGCGTCACCTACGAATTCGGACGACGCTGCGAGACATGCCATTATGTCGATTGACCAAATAGATACAGCAATGACCACCACAGCCACCAATACACTGCCCCGACACGTGGCCGTCATCATGGACGGCAATGGTCGATGGGCGTTGGCACAAGGACTTGACCGTTCGGCAGGCCATGTCGAGGGTGTTGCCACGGTACACCGCATCACGCAGGCAGCCTCGGATATGGGCATCAAGTTCCTGACGCTGTACACTTTCAGTACCGAGAATTGGAATCGTCCGCCCGAGGAAGTGGGCATGCTCATGCATCTGATAGTTACAGCTATCGAGCAAGAAACCCCCGAATTGATACGAAACAACGTGCGCTTGCGTCTTATAGGAGACCGCGGCCGCATTCCGGCATTTGCCATGGAGCGGCTGGACAAGTGTATGGCCGATACAGAAGCGTGCACAGGACTCACGGTTATCCTGGCCATCAGCTACTCATCGCGTTGGGAAATAGCCCGGGCAGCACGACGTATAGCGGTAGATGCCGCTGCCGGGACGCTGGATGCGCCTTCGGTCAACGAGGAAACCATTGGGGCGTATTTGGCCACGGCCCAGTATCCCGACCCGGACATCGTCATACGCACCGGCGGAGACATGCGCTTGAGCAATTTCCTGCTGTGGCAGGCCGCTTATGCCGAGATTTTTGTGACCGATACGTATTGGCCGGCTTTCACCACGGCCGAGTTCAAAGAAATTATACACAAGTATATGCTGCGCGAGCGTCGCTTCGGCCTTACCGGAGAACAGGCCCGCAGGACATCGACCGCACACGACAATATCACTGACGCGGACGCCTTGGACGCCCAAGTCGCAAACATATAACAAGCAACAACATAAGGTATACAGCATCCATACACATATATGCGCAAGATCCTTCTGACACTTCTACTGGCACTGGCTTCCGCTATGGCTTGCCCATCAGCTTCAGGCCGGTCCGCGACCATAAGCACTGACACTATATTCAACCCCACAGTTGTTTTCAGCGCCATGCCGCGCACCTACGAAATCGCTGACATCAAGGTTACCGGAGCACCGGCATATGACGACTTTATAGTCCTCGGATATGCAGGTATCAAGGTAGGCGACCGGCTCGAAATACCCGGCAACGACCTAAGCAATGCTATCAAACGCCTTATGCGACAAGGCCTCTTTGCACAGGCTCGCGTCAAGGTCCTCAAAACCTGTGGCGACAAGGCTTGGCTCGAATTGGAGCTGCGCACACAGCCACGCATTTCCGAAATCAACTATATCGGAATGAAAAAAGGCGAGCGCGAAGACCTTCAAAAGATGCTGCAGCTGATGAAGGGCAACCAAATAACACAAAACATCGTCAATCGCGTTGAACGCATTACGCGTAAATACTTTGCCGACAAGGGCTTCGGAAATGCTAAAGTTGCCGTTACGCTCCACGAAGATCTCAGCAACCGCGACCAGATGATAGTAGATATATCAGTGGATAAGCGTAGCAAGGTCAAGGTACACAAAATCTACATTACCGGCAACAGTGTGTTGTCCTCCAATCAGATACAGCGTGCCATGAAAAAAACCAACGAGAAAAATAAGTTGGTCAACCTCTTCCGCCAAAAGAAATTCGTCGAGCAGGACTACCGCGATGACCTCAATCGTATTATCGAAAAGTATAACGAAAAAGGTTATCGTGATGCTGTCATCGTGAGTGATAGCGTTGTGCCTTATAACGAAAAACTTGTAGACGTCTATATCAATGTTGACGAAGGCAAAAAATACTACATCAAGGATATCAATTGGGTAGGCAATACAGTGTATCCCAATGCTGTACTCAACAGCGTCCTTGGTATGCAGCCCGGAGATGTCTACAACCAAAAGTACATGAACAAGCGACTGAGTGCTGATGATGATGCAGTCAACTCGCTGTACATGGACAACGGATATCTCTTCTTCCAGCTCGTACCTATCGAAAAAGATATTGACGGTGATAGTATTTCGTTGGAAATGCGCGTTATGGAAGGCCCCCAAGCCCGTATCAACAACGTAGTAATCAATGGCAATGATCGTCTTTATGAGAAAGTTGTGCGCCGCGAGTTGCGCGTCAAGCCCGGCGAATTGTTCAGCAAGTCCGACCTTATGCGCTCGTTGCGTGAAATAGCCCAAACCGGCCACTTCAACCCCGAAAATATGGCGCCGGACATTCAGCCCAACGAGGAAAACGGCACTGTCGATGTTATTCTCAATCTCGAGTCCAAGGCCAATGACCAAATTGAATTCTCCATGGGCTGGGGACAGACCGGCATTATCGGCAAACTTTCGCTTAAATTTACCAACTTCTCTATTAAAAACCTGCTGCACCCCAGCACATACAAGGGTGTCATCCCACAGGGCGAGGGACAGACCTTCACCATAAGTGCACAGACCAACGCCCGTTACTATCAGGCCTATTCGCTGTCATTCCTTGACCCGTGGTTTGGAGGCAAGCGACCCAATTCGCTACAAGTATCCGCATATTATAGCCGTCAGACCGGTGTCAACTCCTCATACTACAATAGCCAGTGGCAAAATGCCTACAGCTACCTTGGTTCAAGCGGGTATTACGACTACAATTATAACTACCAGAACGCTTACGACCCTAATAAGGTCCTGCAAATGGTAGGCGTAAACATCGGTTTCGGCAAACGTCTCAACTGGCCTGACGACTACTTCACTTTTACCGCCGAATTGGGCTACAACTGGTACTACCTCAAAAACTGGGAATATCTGTATTATATGAACAACGGCACATCCAATGCCATAGTTCTTGGCCTGACACTGGCCCGTTCGTCCATAGACAATCCATTGTATACGCGTAGCGGTTCGTCATTCTCGCTTAACTTACAGTTGACACCTCCCGCATCGCTTTTCTCCGGACATAAGGACTGGGAAAAACTTTCCAAGGAGAATACCACGGCCTCCAAGAAGGAGCTGTACCGCTGGATAGAATACTGGAAACTGCGTTTCAAGTCGCGAACATATACCCCGCTGGCTAATGCCAACGGCACTTGGACTCCAGTATTAATGACACGTGCCGACATAGGTCTGTTGGGTAGCTACAACAAATGGCTTAAAACGCCATTCGAGACCTTCTATGTAGGCGGTGACGGTATGTCCGGTAGTTACACCTATGCCACCGAGACCATAGCTCTGCGCGGATATGACAATGGTCAGTTCACTCCATATCGCAGTGAAGGCTACGCATACACACGTTTCGGAGTCGAACTTCATTTCCCGCTCATGCTTCAGCCTACCACCACAATTTATGCCTTGGCCTTTGCCGAGGCCGGTAACGCCTGGACATCAGTTAAAGACTTCAATCCATTCACGCTCAAACGCAGCGCCGGTGTCGGTGTTCGCATATTCCTGCCGATGGTGGGTATGATGGGTATAGACTGGGCCTACGGCTTTGACAAAGTCTTCGGTGAACGCGGCGGAAGCCACTTCCACTTTATCCTGGGACAAGAATTCTAACGAGACATACGCGTTGCCACTAAACCTTATGGCACATACGGTGTCTAAAAGACATACAAGCAATCAATTCGTAAGACAATGAAACGAACACTCTTGACATTACTCGTAATCGCAGCCGCCACCTTGGGCGCTTCTGCGCAGAAGTTTGCACTCATTGATATGGAGTACATTTTAAAAAATGTGCCCTCCTACGAGATGGCAAACGAACAACTTAACCAACTGTCACAACGTTGGCAGAAAGAAATCGAAAACAAAAGTAAGGAGGCCGAAAACCTCTATCAATCATACTTGGCAGACAAGGTGTTCCTGACAGAGGAACAGGTCAAGAAACGTGAAGAGGAAATTGTGGCCAAGGAAAAAGAAGTTACCGAACTACGCTACAAGTACTTCGGCCCGCAAGGTGAACTGGAGAAAAAGCGCGAAAGCTTGCTCAAGCCTATACAGGATGATATATACAATGCCGTCAAAAAATTGGCTCAGGAACGCGGCTTTCAGGCGATATTTGATCGTGCATCATCTTCTAACATTATATACGCCTCGCCCCAAATAGACGTCAGCAACGATGTGCTGGCCAAAATGGGCTACGCAACGGCTAAATAGCCTTGGCGCGGACCGACCAATTTTACGGGCCAATCAAATAGATAATTAGTAATAAAAATACTTATAACCACTACAAAACATCATGATTAAAAAAATCGCAATCGCTTTGGCCGCAGTAGCCATTGCCCTTCCCGCTGCCGCCCAAAAGTTCGGTGTGGTAGACGCTAACAGCATTTTTACCGCAATGCCCGAGACAACGGCAGCCAATAATCAGCTCAACGAGGCCAGCAAAAAATACGAGGACGAGTTCAAGAAACTGCAGGACGAGTTCAATAAACAGTTTGGCGAGTACCAGCAGCTGGCTGCCGATACCCCGGCAGCAATCAAGGAACGTCGCGAAAAAGAACTCCAGGAACTTGATCAGAAGATGCAACAGTTCCGTCAGACAGCACAGCAGGATCTGCAGAAACAGCAACAGACCCTCTTGGCTCCCATCGAGACAAAAATCCATGAAGCCATTAAAGTCGTAGGGCAGGAAGGCGGATATACGTTCATTTTTCAACAGGAACTGCCCGTATACGTTGGCGCCGATGTCAAGGATATCACTGCTGATGTTAAGGCCAAATTGGGCGTGAAGTAACACTTCCACATCAAAGGTAATACAGTAGAGCGCTGGCGCCTTAAGGCGTCGGCGCTCTGTCGTTTGTCGTGTCGTTACGGAGCAAATGTTGTCCTCGACGGATTGCTATTGAAGGGTAGGAATGTCGTATATCGGGGTGTCGGGAAAGTGACGCGCGACATATCGTCCGATGAAAGCGCGTGTGTCCTCGGCGATAAGTCGGTCGGTAGAATCCAGGAAGGTGTTGTAGAGCACGCAGTGCAGTTGCAGGCCGCGTGAAGCTATGGCTTCGAACGACAATATTGTGTGGTTGATGGATCCCAGTCGGCTGTTAGTGACCAATGCTACGGGCAGACGTCGCGTGACAGCATAGTCTATGGCCATGAAGTCGTCTGTGATAGGCACCATCAGGCCCCCGGCACCCTCGATGAGCACGATGTCATAGCGTCGTTCAAGCTCAACGCGTGCCGTATCAATGCGGTCCAGAGGAATGGGACGGTCTCCATCGAGGCGTGCTGCCAGTTGCGCCGATGCCGGGAAGGAATATATCACAGGAGCGGTAAGACCTTCGTCGTCTTCGGGCAGCATCCCGGTGCCGCTGAGACGGCGATGGGCATCGATATCTTCGCTGTGGCCTACATTGCCGGTCTGTATGAATTTTTGGCTGATGGCGCGTATGCCTTTCGATGCATATCGGCGCAGCAGCCATGCGGTGGCGTATGTTTTGCCTGCATCGGTGTCGATGCCGCTTACAAATATACTTGTTCCCATAGTGAAAAAGATGCGTGTGTGTAGTAGTGTCAAATGCTCATCTACGCAATTCATCGTGTGTTGCGGCGCAGGCCTGCAGAAAAAACGAGATTGCGAGTTTATTTGAGTACAAAGTTACTACAAAAAAGTGAAATGCGGAAAGATATAGTGATAGAATTGAGT
>OLWL01000485.1_pt1 | contig 27907 bp, 30 predicted proteins | sample 1674151 | NCBI WGS metagenome assembly OLWL01 (sample SAMEA103958148, study PRJEB25191) | human gut metagenome
TCTTCCGAAAACCGTTTTAATTCCGCGATCTCCTCCGCCCAACGCGATTCGTCGGCTGTTTCGAGAATCAGCGGCATATTCCGCAAAGAAGGAATTCATATTCTATATTTTTTGAAATATGCAGGGCTTTCGTTACTTTTGTCGCCAGAAATTAATGACTTCTATGGGGCGCAAATTCGCTGCGGTACTTTGCTCGACCCTCCTGCTCTCGCCGGGATGGCTCGGAGGAACGGGATTCACCCTCCTGTTCGGATTGGTGCCGCTGCTCTGGATCAGCGATTCGTACGACGCTTCCCGCCGCTCGTGGTGGAAAGTTTTCGGCTGGGCGCTCCTCACCTTCGTACTCTGGAATGTTTCTACGATCTGGTGGATCTGGCTGGCCACTCCCGTAGGCCCTTTCGCCGCGACGATCGCCTCGTCTTTCCTGAACATGGTCGCCTTCATGCTCTTCCATACGGTTTCGAAAAAGGGACCGAAGGCATTGGCCTACACGCTGCTCGTTTCAGGCTGGATCGCCACGGAGTACTGGTACACGACCGGCGACTTCTCCTGGCCCTGGCTGCTGCTGGGCAACGGATTCTCGCACGAAGTGTGGGCCGTGCAATGGTACGAATACACAGGCATCTTCGGCGGTACGCTCTGGGTGCTTCTCTCGAATATCCTGCTTTACGAGGCCTGGCGCCGTCGGCGCGACGCAAAAGCCTGGACCTGGGCCGGAGCGGTCGTACTCCTTCCGATTCTCGTTTCGCTGGGCATTTTCTGGAGTTACGAAGCACCCGATGAAGGCTCGGTCACGGTATCCGTAGTGCAGCCCAACATCGACTGTTACGACAAATTCGCTGCGGGAACGGAGCAGATGCAGGAAAGACTGCTGCTCTCGATGATCGAAGAGGCTCCCGCAGGCTCCGACTTCATCGTACTGCCCGAAACGGTCTGGCCCTACGCCTACGACGAGCGCTATCTGCCGCAGGCTCCGGTCGTTACGAAAATAAGAGAGATCCTGCGCGAAAAATCTTCCGGTGCGATGATCGTCACAGGAGCCGAAACCATCGTCTATTATCCGCCGGAGGAACGGACGGAAACCGCCCGTCAAAACGAACGGGGAGCTTTTTACGACAAATTCAACTCGACGCTCGGCATCGACACGACCGCCTGCCTCCCGATCCACCACAAGGGCCGGCTGGTAATCGGCGTCGAAAGCACTCCGACCTGGATCTTCAAGGCCCTCAAATTCCTGGTGATCGACCTGGGCGGCACGGTGGGGCAACTCGGCGTGGGGGAACCGGGTCCGGCATTCGTTCATAACGGCGTGAGCGTGGGAACCCCGATCTGCTACGAAGGGCTCTACGGCAACTTCTACGGCGGATTCGTACGCGAGGGAGCCAGAGCCCTGCTGATCTCGTCGAACGACGGCTGGTGGGGCGACACACCCGGTCACAAACACCTCTTCTCGATGGCCCGCCTGCGGGCCGTCGAACACCGCCGGGCCATCGCCCGCAGCGCCAACACCGGCACTTCGGGATTCATCGACACGCGCGGGGACGTGCAGCAAAAGCTGGGCTGGGACCGTCGCGGCATCCTCACCGGAGAGGTCGAACTCAACAGCGAACTGACTTTTTACACCCGATACGGCGACTACCTGGGACGAATTTCGGAGCTCCTCATGGGACTCTGTATCCTCTATTACATCGCCTATCGGATCAAGAAGAAAAACCATCTGGTGAAGTAACCGGAACAGACATACGACCGCTAACAAGACCCGCATAAATCCGGAGGGGGCCGGAACTTTTGCATTATGAATTACAACCAAACGCTCGAATTCCTATTTTCATCGCTCGTTTCGTACCAGGAGAAGGGGCCCGAAGCCTATAAACCCGGACTGGAACGCATCACCGCATTCTGCAAGCACCTGGGCAATCCCCAGCGCAACTATTTCACGATCCACGTGGCCGGCACCAACGGCAAAGGCTCCGTGTCGCACATGCTCGCCTCGGTACTCCAGCAGGCGGGCTACCGCACGGGGCTCTACACCTCGCCTCACCTGCGCGATTTCCGCGAACGGATCCTCGTGGACGGAGAGATGATCCCCAAGCAGAAAGTCGTGAACTTCGTGGACAAACACTACGACTGCATGAAGGAGCTCGGACTCTCGTTCTTCGAGATGTCCACGGCCCTCGCCTTCGACTACTTCGACCAAAGCGACGTCGAGGTCGCCGTCATCGAAACGGGACTGGGCGGACGGTTGGACGCCACCAACCTCATCATCCCGATCGTGAGCGTCATCACCAACATCGGACTCGACCACATGGCCCTGTTGGGCGACACGCTTCCCAAAATCGCAGCCGAGAAAGCGGGAATCATCAAAAAAAGCATCCCGGTCGTGATCGGCGAGAAGAGCGACGAATACAACCACGTCTTCGACCAGGCGGCAACGGCCATGATGTCCAAAATCGTCTATGCCGAAAACGATTTCGCGTGCATCAACCATTCGACGGAAGGGGATTTCCAGAAATTCAGCATCCAGCGCCACCGCGACAACAAAGTTTTCAACCTGGAACTGGACCTTACGGGCAATTACCAGGTACACAACATACTGACGGCAATCGCCGTCATCGACCTGCTGCACCAGGAAACCCCGCTGACGATCAGCCTGCGCGCGCTCACGGAAGGCATGCGCACCGTCGCTTCGGGCACGGCCCTGCAAGGCCGGTGGCAGAAGCTCGGCGACAAACCTCTCACGATCTGCGATACGGGACACAACGCCCACGGCATCCGCTACGTTGCGGAACAGTTGGCCGCAACCCCCCACCGCGACCTCTACTGCGTACTGGGATTCGTCAATGACAAAGACCTCTCGAGCGTACTGCCTCTGTTTCCCAAAGAGGCCCGTTATATCTTCACGCAGCCCGGCAACGAACGGGCGCTTCCGGCCGGCAAGCTGGCTGAAAAAGCGGCTGCATACGGTCTTCGGGGCGAAGTGGCCGACACGGTGAGCGGGGCATTGGCCCGGGCACGGGAAATGGCCTCGGAGGAGGACATGATCTTCATCGGAGGCAGCAATTTCGTCGTCGCCGAAGTGCTCGAATAAACCCTAAATCACCTTTGGCGAAAGCCATTACCTAAAAGCCGGAAGGAAATATTTCCTTCCGGCTTTTCAATCGTGGCCGGCACTGCCGACCCAGCTGCAAAAACTGTCGCGCCTTCGTCCGCCTCTTCCCGGCCGGCCTTCTCTTGTTTCACGGCTTCGGCAAAACAACCGCCCGTCCCGCACCAGCCGACCGGAAATACCGGACTTTAAGCCTCTCCGATCTTGGGACCTCCGCCCAGCGGAAAATCGCCGGGAGAATGGCGCTGCGGAGCCGGTATTTCGATTTTCCCCACATTGCTTTCATAGCGGGTAATGTTCTCCTGCAGGGAGAGCAGCAGGCGCTTGGCATGTTCCGGAGTCAGGATCACACGACTCTTGACTTTGGCCTTCGGCACACCGGGAAGGACCGTCGCAAAGTCGATGATAAATTCCGAAACCGAATGCGCGATGATCGCCAGATTGATGTAATTACCCTGAGCTACATCCTCGCCCAGATCTATCTCCATTTTTTGATTCTCTGCCATAGTATTGAATTTTTAGCGTGTATGGACAAAATTATCCATTTTTTGATCCCTCTCCCGACCCGAGAAGGCAAAGTTATGGAGAACTTATCAACATTATAGAACAACGATTCTCCTTTCGACCCTCTTTTCCGCCCTTTTTCCGAAACCGGGCCGAATTTTAAGTTAGTTTTCGTATCTTTGCGAAGAAAACCTGCAAGAAAGAGCATGTATCTGGAAATCATCGAGATTTTGCTGCGCGGATTCTGCGTCGGCGTCGCCGCGTCGATCACGGTAGGACCGGTGGCCGTTCTGTGCATCCAGCGGACCCTCAGCAAAAGCCGCCGCTCGGGTATCGTGTCGGGGCTCGGTGTAGCCGCTGCCGATACGCTGATGGCGATGATCGCTTACTTCTGCTACTCGATGCTCCAGGCTCAAATCGACCAGTACAACCAGTTGCTGCGTGTGGTCGCCGGCATCTTCGTAGTCATCGTAGGCGTCTATATCTTCTTTCAGAACCCGGTACCGCAGATCCGCCGCAACCGGGCCGGCAAGACCAGCCTTACGCAGGACTTCGCTTCGATTTTCGGCCTTACGATCGCCAATTTCGTGCTGGTCATTCCCTATATCCTGACTTTCTTCGCAGTTTTCAAAATTTCGACGATCGAAACCTTCGACGTCGCCGGCTTGGGACGGGGATTTCTCGTCATCGTAGGATTCTTCGGAGGCGCTATCCTCTGGTGGACCTCCCTGGCTTTCCTGATCAACCTTTTCCGGCGCCGCTTCCGCCCCCGCCACATGCTCACGATCAACCATGTGGCCGGCATTATTATCGGAGTACTCGGCGTCTATACGATTTTATCCACCTTCTTCAACCTCATCCCCCATGGAATGCTCCAAGCCTAAAAAGATCATCATAGCCATCGACGGATTCTCCTCGTGCGGCAAAAGCACCTTCGCCAAAACCATCGCAGCCAAGCTGGGATATATCTTCATCGACACGGGGGCCATGTACCGCGCCGTAACGCTCTATGCGCTCGAACACGGCGCCATCGTTTCGGGCATCGTGGACGAAGAGAAGGTGATCGCCCTGCTCGACGACATCTCGATCGACTTTCGCTTCAACCCCGAACGGGGCGCGAGCGACATCTACGTCAATGGCGACCGGGCGGAGGGACGCATCCGCACGATCGAAGTGAGCAACTGCGTGAGCCGCGTCAGCTCGATCCGCCAGGTACGCGAAAAACTCGTGGCCATGCAGCAGGCGATGGGTCGCCAGCGGGGCGTGGTCATGGACGGACGCGACATCGGCACGGTGGTATTCCCCAATGCCGAAATGAAAATCTTCATGACGGCGGATCCCGAAGTCAGGGCCCGGCGCCGCTACGACGAACTGCTGGCCAAAGGCGACTCCGTATCGCTCGAGGAGATCCGGGCCAACATCGTCGCACGCGACAAGGCCGACATGACACGCGCGATCTCGCCGCTGCGCCAGGCCGACGACGCCGTAGTGCTGGACAACAGCCACATGACCGTCGAAGAGCAAATGACCTGGTTCATGGAGCGTTTCGATAGGATAGCTTGCGGCCGATGACCGCACCGCATAAAATACAATAACGAACAACCTCGGCGATGAGAGTCGAAATCGACAGCCATTCCGGTTTTTGCTTCGGAGTCGTGAGAGCGATCTCCCGGGCGGAAGAGGCTCTGCAAGAACAGGGCGAGGTCTTCTCGCTCGGGGATATCGTACACAACCGCGTCGAAGTGCAGCGCCTCGAGCGGCTCGGCATGCACACGGTGACCCACGATCAGATGCCGGGACTGAAAGGGCGGAGTCTCTTCATCCGGGCGCATGGAGAACCTCCTTCGACCTACCGGCTGGCGGAAGAGCTGGGCATCGAGCTGATCGACGCGACCTGTCCGGTCGTGGCCAAACTCCAGCGGCGCGTCGTCGAGGCGCACGAAAAGATGCGGCAGGTCGGAGGACAGGTAGTAATACTCGGCAAGCGGGGACATGCCGAAGTGATCGGGCTCACCGGGCAGGTCGAAGCCCCCACGCTGGTCGTCGAAACAGAGGAAGACCTTGACCAGATCGACTTCACACGTCCGATCTATTTCCTTTCGCAGACCACGCAGAGCATCGGGCTGTTCGAACGGCTGGGCGCCGAAATGCGCCGCCGGGCCGCCGATGCGGGGCAGGTGTACATCGACGACACGATCTGCCGGCAGGTATCGAACCGCGAACAGCACCTCACGGAGTTTTCCGGACGGTTCGACGCCGTGGTGTTCGTCTGCGGGCGCAAGTCGTCGAACGGCAAGGTCCTCTCCGAGGTGTGCCGCCGGGCCAACCCGCGCACGCACGTCGTCGAGGAGGCTTCGGAAATCGACCCCGCATGGTTCGAAGGAGCCGCGACGGTGGGCATCTGCGGCGCCACGTCGACGCCCAAATGGCTGATGCAGGATGTTGCCGACGCAATCGGCAACCTCAATTCAGAATTCAGAATCCAAAATTCATAATTATCGCCCGCCATGAAAAAGTATATCGTCCGCTCGTTAAAATATTTCTTCGCCCTGTGCGTTCTCTGTATAGCCCTGATGGGGCTGATGCTGATGACCGGGACCTCGGCGCTGTCGCTCGACGACACGCTCTACGTCATGCTGCACACCGACCGCTACCTGATGCTCTTTGCGGCGATCGTGGCGCTGGCGGCAGTCTGCGCGCTTGCGCTTTTGATGCTGGCGCAGCTTGGCGAGGGACTGCTTGCGGTGCTGCTGGTAGTGGCCTGTGAAGTGCTGATCGGCGTTCTGACGCTCCACGGCGGCAAACGCACGGCTTTTGGCGATGAGATCGTCGCGCAGGCGCTCGGATACCGTAAATTCCTCCGGCGCGTCACGCAGAGCCAGCTGCAATCACGGCTTGCACAGGACAGCCAGTATTTTTACCGCATCCTGCCCTACGCCGAGGCGATGGGTCTTGCCGGAAATCTTGCCCGGACGCTCGGCAGCACGGAACTTGAGCAGTGCGACTGGTATCAGGAATCCAAGCCCCTGCCGCGCACGGCAGCAGGCTTCTATGCCAGCCTGCGCGAAGCGCTCGCGCTGCTGGATCTGTCGATCCGGAAATAAGGGAAAAACAAAAGCGGCGCGGCCCACATGGGCCGCGCCGCTTTTCGGCGAATTCGTATTACAGGCAATATGGAATAAACATTGGGCTTTCGCATTCCGGTCAGGAAACCGCTGGCTGCGCTGTGCGCAGACGGCGGCAGCAGCGGATGAAGTAGAGGATCTCCGCCGCCGCGGTGAGGATCCAGGAGAACGGATACAGCAGATACAAGGATGGGATCGTATGGAAATTGGCAAATATCGTATATACCCAGATGATACGGAATACACAGGAGCCCAGCATGACGATGATCATCGGGCCTATGCTCTTTCCCAGCCCGCGGGAGGCTGCAATGGTGCAATCCATAAAGGCGGAAATGCTGTATGCAAATGCCATGATCTTAATCCGCTCCATGCCCGCATCGATCACCGCACGGTCAGTCGCAAACGCCCGCAGGAAATATCTGCCGCCAAAGAACAGACATGCACCAAGGAAAAGTCCGATCAGGAAGGAGTAAGTCAGTGCTACCAGATAGCTTTTCTTCATCCGTTCCCTGTTGCCTGCACCGCGGTTCTGGCTCACAAAGCTGGCGCAGCCCGTGTAAAAGGCAGACATGACATTGAAGATGATTGCATCTGCATTCGTTGCTGCTGCATTGCCCGAAACCATGATCGTGTAGAAATAGTTGACACCGCGCTGTACAAATAAGTTAGCCAGTGCAAATATTGCATTCTGCATTCCCGTCGGAATACCCATGAGTAAAATGCCCTTTGCCACATCCTGATGGAACTGTATTTTGGAAATCTGCAGTCTGCAGACATCCCTGCGTTTTAAAAGATTGCGCATCACAAGCAGCATGGAAACATACTGCGCGATCGCACTTGCAATGGCAACACCCGCCGCTGCCAGATGAAAGCCGATGACAAAGATCAGGTTTAACATAATATTCAGTACACCGGCGACCGCCAGATAGATCAATGGGCTCTTCGTATCTCCCTTTGCACTCAACACGCCATTACCGAAGTTGTAAACAGCCATGGCGGGCATGCCCAGCGCGTAAATCTTCAGATACAGAACCGCCGCATCGATCAGATCGCTTTTTGTATGCAGTGCCTGCAGCATCGGACGTGCAAACAGAATACAGAAAACACCGATCACAATACCGATCGCCGCACAGATCAAAAATGCTGTATGGATTGTCTTTTCTACCGTTTTATCATCTTTTGCTCCAAGTCCGAGTGCCACCTGTACATTGACACCGCTTCCCATTCCAATCAGAAAGCCGGTAAATAATGTTACAAGTATGGTCGTCGATCCGACTGCCCCCAGTGCTCTGTAATCCGCAAACTGCCCTACAACCGCCACATCGCTTAAATTGAACATAACCTCCAGAAGCTGTGCCAGTACCAGAGGCATACTGAACAGAAATATATTTTTCCACAGACTGCCCTGTGTCATATCCAATGTCTTCGTCTTTTGCTTTTCCATTTTTCTTACTTCCACATCATGTGCTAATCCAGCAGCACCATCTTGAGCCATCCGAAAAATTCCCGCAGCATATTATTGGCAAGATATTTTCCCGACGAAGGAGCTGCAATTCCAACTGCCTGCACCAGCCCCTGTCTTTTTGCGATCTGCATGGCACGATATAAATGAAAATTATTTGTGACAACACCCAAAGAAGCGCCCTCCGGAATCAGCTTCCTGGAAAACTCCATATTCTGCTGCGTTGTTTTCGACTGATCTTCCAGCAGGATTCTTTCTGCCGCAATCCCATTCTGCTCCAGATACCGAGCCATTCCTTCTGCTTCCGTCATCGGCTCATTATAGCCCTGCCCGCCCGAAACAATGCAGATCGTCTCCGGATTTTCCTTTAGATAGCCGATCGCAGTATCCAGTCTGTACTGCAGCACCAGACTCGGTCCGTCTGCATATACCTGCGATCCTAACACAAGCAGATAAGAAAGTCCCTTTTCTCCTTTTTCATGAAAGCTGCCAAGGATCATCCCTTCCACAACAAGGAAAAGGATCACGCCTGCTGCCAGCAGACCTCCAAACACGATGCGCCATATACATGGAAGTCTCTGCAGCACACCTTTTCGCAGCAGGGTTCCCACAATAAGCAGGCAGATACCACCCAGGATCCACACCATAAAAAATGCAGTTCCTGAGCCTGCTGCCCTGACAAAAATACCGTATACGATACAAATGATGGCAAGTATGGAACATACCGCCATCATAATCTTTCCTTTTTTCATATTGTCTGCCTCCATCCGAAATACCAGACCGTTATTTCCCGGTTTCTGTTCCGGCAAGTACAAATTCTACTTCGCCCTTCAAATACAACTCTTTTCGCTTATCCAATGGGAGCGTATCTGCCATCGTATAATCCAGCTGCCATGCAAAATCACCCGGCTCACTGACTTCTTCCTGCTCTTTGGATGCCATATTCCATTCTTTTCTGCGTTTTTCCGCTTCTTCCCTTGTAATAAGCTCCCGCAGCTGCACCTCATGATTTTCCACCGGTATGTAGGCCACTTTATCTTTCCGGTAAACACTGCGCAGCACATAATATCCGAGCTCCTGTTTATTTTTTGTTGCAAGACGGGCAATGTCTTCTATAAAACATACACCCATCTCTTCATCATAGATATAAGTCTTTTTTTCAAACATCTATTTCCCTCTGTTATGTAACAAACTCTCTGATTCCCGCGTCTTCCGTATCCCATTTTCCACTCTACGATACGCGTCTGACTGATAAAATGGTACGATAGGTCGCATAACCATATGTAATGCCGGTTCTTTCCGTGCTGGCATGTACAATCTGTCCATTCCCCAGATATAAAGCAACATGTCCTGCATAGCAGATGATATCACCCGGCTGTGCATTGGCATAAGAGACTTCTGTTCCACAGCTTCTCTGGCTGTAGGAATCACGCGGCAGCGAAATACCGAAGTGCGCATAAACAGCCTGCGTAAAACCGGAGCAGTCTGTTCCGTTTGTCAGGGAAGTACCACCGAACTTATACGGATTGCCAACGAAATTGCACGCATAATTTGCAGCCTGCTGCCCGACACCGGAGCCCCCGGTCACAGCTCCCGCACCTGCATTCATGCTGTCTGTTCCCTTGCCGGTATTTCCGGTATCTACCGTTCCCGGATCTGTCGTCTGCGCATCATCACCTGTATCCACCTGCGCGGGATCGCCTCCTGTGGTCTGCTGCGCCCCGTTTCCTGTATCTATAGTCTGTGTCTGGTTTGCCTGCTGCTGCTGTTTTCTTTCCTGTTCCTGTTTCTTTCTTGCTTCTTCTTCCTTTTTCTTCTTTGCAGCAGCCTCTTCCTCCAGCTTTTTGATCTGTGCTGTCTGGTCTTCCAGCTGCTGCTTGTAAGAAGCAGCTTTTTTCTTAGCAGATGCAAGCTGTGCATCAAAATTGGCTACCGTCTTTTTCTGCTCATCCACCAGTGTCTGCAATGCAGCTTCTTCCTGCTGCAGTTCATAATTGGATGCTTCCAGATCCGCTTCTTCATCCTCCAGTCTGCCTTTCAGCTCCGCTACCTGATTTTTGCTTTCCACATAACCGGCCAAAAGCTGCTTATCGTATTCATACAGACTTTCAATGTAATCTGCCTTGTTTACCATATCCGCATAATTCTGCGATTCCAAAAGCACCTGCAGATAAGCACTGTCTCCCTGCTCATACATAAACTGGATCCGTTTTTTCATGGAAGCATACTGATCCTCTTCTTTTTTCCGGGCATCCTCATAATCTTTTTTTGCCTGCTCGATCTCTTTTTCCTTCACTGCGATCTCATCCTGACAGATATCAATACTGGTCAGGATGTCCACAAGCTGATCGCTGAGCTGATCCAGTTCCTCCTGCGCCTGTGCCTGATCGCTCTGGATCGCCGTGATCTGCTGGTTCACACTGTTCAGATTATTCTGGGTCTTCTGTTGTTCTTTTTTTACACCCGAAATAGTAGTTGCCCTGACGGGAACTACTATTTCCATAAGCATTATAAAACTAAGCAGGATACAGCATACTCTCTTTTGCATCTTTTCACCAATTTTCTATGAATATTTATTCTTCTGTTTCAGCTTCAATCTCCGTTCCAGCGATATCTGTCACTGCAGCATCTTCTCCCGAAACGCTTTCTTCTTCCTGCAGTTCTTCTTCCACATCTTCCTCTGCGGTATCCGCTGCTGCAGAATCCGTCTCTGTAATGGAAATCGGATCATTTTCTACGATTGTTACCTGATCGATCAGATATTCGTTTACCTTGTCGGAAAGTACATAATCATAATAAGCACCCTGTCCGATGGCAGAAAGAAGTGCATCCGCAGAATCATATCCGTAATCACTGTATTCTGTTTCAGCCGCTGCCTTAACATCATCATCTGAAAGACTGATGCCAGCCTTCTTTGCGATCGCTGCGATTGCCAGCTTCTCTTTTGCGGATTCTGCAGCAGATTCCGCTGTCTGTTTTTCGTATTCTTCTTCTGTCAGCCCCATATAATTTGTAATAAAGGTTGCCAGATCTACCTTATAATAATCTGCATAGTACTGTGCATTTGCAGCAATACGTGTCTTGATATCGTCCACAAGCTCCTGCGGTGCATCAGATACTTCACAGGTCGCATAAACCGCATTCCATACAGCACTCTTCTTTGCGTCACTGTTTTTTTCATCACAGGCGTTTTTCAGATAGTCTTCCACATTCTGTCTGCAGGCATCAACCGTATCATATCCCAGATTCAGGCTTGCGATCAGTGCATCATTGATCTCCGGCAGCTTTCCTTCGTCAATGGAATTGATCTTTACTTCAAAAACGACTGCAGCGCCTGCCAGATCCGCATTGGAATAGTTTTCCGGGAATGTCAGATCCAGATTCACTGTTTCTCCTACCGCATGTCCGATCAGTCCGTCTTCAAATCCATCGATAAATCTGCCGGAACCAATCTTCAGATGCGCCCCCTGTGCTGTACCGCCGTCAAATGCAACCCCATCCTTTGTTCCCGTGTAGTCGATGTTGACTGTATCTCCTGTTTCTACGGTCTGCTTGTCTGTTGCTGTGTAGTCATAAGCATCCATATACTCCACATAGTAATTGATCTCTTTGTCAAACTGGGCATCCACATCTGCATCGGTGTAAGTGTAAACATCTGTATTAACCGTAATACCTTCATAATCACCAAGCTTCACATAATCATCCGGATCATAGTCCTTTGTAGAAATGATTCCGTTTCCGGAAACCTCCGTTGTATCCTGACTCTGTCCTTCTTCCTTAGAAGAACCACAGGCGGTCAAAGCTGTCACCATACAGGCTGCCAGCATGAGTGTTAAGATTTTCTTTTTCATAATTTTTCTCCTTTTCTGCACTACGCAGTTATTATTTTATCACATTTTGAGAATCGGGGAAACTCTACACCAAAAATTCATAAAGAATTCATATCTTGCACGGGGCTATTGCGCTGAAAGCAAAAGAATGTTACAATATTTTCTAGTTTTTAGCACCCTAAGGAGGATAAGATGAGCACATTTAGTATTGTACTTCTGGTCATTCTTGCGGTTCTGATCATAGTCATCGCTGTTCTCTATTTTCTGGGCAAAAAGGCGCAGAAAAAACAGGCAGCGCAGCAGGAGCAGATGGAAGCTGCCAAGCAGACCGTTTCCATGCTGATCATTGATAAGAAGCGTATGAAGATTAAAGATTCAGGGCTCCCACAGATGGTGATCGATCAGACCCCCAAGCTTATGCGCGGCTCCAAACTGCCGATCGTAAAAGCCAAGATTGGTCCACAGATCATGTCACTTGTATGTGATGAAAAGATTTTCGACAAGGTTCCGGTCAAGAAAGAGGTAAAAGCATCAGTCAGCGGTATTTACATTCTTGATGTGAAAGGACTCCGTGGAAACAAACAGGCTGAGCCACCGAAGAAGCAGGGCGTATTCAAACGTGCCTGGGCCAAGGCAAAAGAAAAAGCCGGCGTGAAACCGGTGAAATAAAAAAGCTAAAATAAATGGGATATATGATATCATATATCCCATTTATCTTTTCATGTTCAATTTGAATTAAGCGTTTACTAAATCCTTTAAAGCCTTGCCAGCTTTGAACTTAGGAGCTTTAGAAGCAGCGATCTTCATAACTTCACCGCTCTGAGGATTTCTTCCTTCTCTTGCAGCTCTTTCAGATACTTCGAAAGTACCGAAACCAACTAACTGAACCTTTCCACCATTCTTTAATTCGTCAGAAACAACATCTGTGAATGCCTTTAAAGCTGCTTCTGCGTCTTTCTTAGATAATCCAGCCTGTTCAGCCATAGCTGCTACTAATTCTGCTTTGTTCATTTGAACTCCTCCTCCTACTGAGTATTGTTTTTTGTTTCATTTGACTTTTCTCTCAGAAAATGCCTAATACTATTTATATCCTTTTTTATATTCTTTGTCAAGGCGAAAATGCCCTTTTTCAGCCATTTCCAAAGATTTTACAAGCTGAGGAGCCGGTCAAGTATCCGCACCAGTTTTTTCCTCCGTTTTTTGCGGCGCGGATCCTCCTGATACGTCATCTGTTGTTTTTCCCATGCCTTGATCTGCCCCCACTCCTTCAAAGGCTGTCCGTCCGATGCGGTGACTGTCTCACCAAACACATGCGGATGACGGCGTATCATTTTCCGGCTGATATCCTCCACCACATCTTCGACCGTAAAATATCCTTCTTCTTCTGCCAGCCTGGACTGCAGCATCACCTGCAGAAGCAGATCTCCCAGTTCTTCCCGCAGTCCGTCCGGATTCTGCTCCCTTTCCAGAAGCCCGATCGCATCTACTGTTTCTGCCGCTTCCTCCAGTACACAGATCCGCATGCTGCCATGTGTCTGCTTTCTGTCCCATGGGCAGCCATCCTCCGAACGGAGTGCTGCCACGATCTCCTTAAGGTCCTCAAAATCTCTTTTTCCCTTATCTAAATAGTCCGGTCGTTCCTTCAGCATATCCTTCTCCTTTTTCGCCATGCATGCTCCGTTCTCATTGCATCCCCGCCAGTGCAGCCTCCGCCGCAGCTGCTGATGCATCTATCGCCGCAGTGGATGACTCCAGCTCAGAGAAAGAATAGTGTACATCCTTCTCACTGTCATCCACCTGCAGGGAATAGCTTCTGGTGATATAACCGCTTTTCCGGATGGATACCGTATAAGAACCGCTCTTTTTATCAAAGCTGGTCGGAATCAGGCCGATGTATTTACCGTCCACATACAGCTCTCCACCCTGTGGTGCATCAATATAAACCTGATAGCCGCTGCTGCTTGCAGTAACGGTATTACTGCTGACAGAAGAGGCATCTGTATCATCGGATCCTGCTTCCATCTCGATATTGATATTTGCCATTTCGTCTCCGACCTTGATATATTGTGTGATCGTCTTATAGCCTTCTGCTTTGCAGGTCATCTGGTGGATCCCATATGGCAGATATACGACTTCGCTGTAATCCGTATCCGTTCCGTCGATCGTCAGATATGCCGATGATGGAGAAATGGTAAATACGATCCCGCCCTTTTTATTCTCTTCTACCTGGGCAAGATCCGATACATCAACCTGCACTTCTTCATTTGCCTGTACTTCCACCTGCTTTGTTCCCACATTACTGCCATGGGAGATCAACATGTCATAACTGCCCTCCGGGATGACCAGCAGCATGTCCTTTTCCACTTTTTTAATGATGGATTGTCCAAATTCCACCCATCCGCCTTCAAAAGCTTCTGCCCCAAGCAGTCTGACATAACCGTGACCGTTTGTGATCACAATACTTTCTATGCTATGGTCAACACGTGTTACTCGCAGCGTATCCACAGTATTGATATCCATCAGCGTCAGAACCTTTCCCTGTGATAACACCGCGCAGCCATCGGGAAGTGTATATTGCTCACCGCCCATCTCCATAGTATGTGCTGCATGATTGATACTGAAATTCCTGACCTGCTCTGTCACCGCTGCTGTATCATCCAGCCAGATATTTTTGCACTTTTTAGTATCCTTCTGAAACGTAACCTGTACCAGATCACCGCTCTGCAACTGTCCTGCGACAAGTTCCTCTCCATGCCGGCTCTTGATCCCTGTTGCATGATCATAGCTGAGCGTATAGCTCTTTTGTACCGTACTGTTCCAGAAGGTGATATAGCCGCCTTCCTGATCCACTTTTTCTACCACCGCCGTATCCAGACTGTCTGCCAGATCTGCATAAGCATTATCCGCACTGACAGCCTCCGTTGTCACCTGCTCTGTTGTTCCTGTCTGCGTAGCTGCATTTCCACAGCCGCAAAGCAAGAAAAGCAGCAGGATACTTGCTGCTTTTTGTATTTTTTTCATCGCTTGTTCCTCTTGCATTCTGATACTGTTTATATTCCATGTCATGCGCAGCTCCACACGACGCGCTTCTCTGTCTGTGTCTGCGCGATTACAGTATAGCACATTTTATCTGTACCTTTCCAGCCATTTGTTCAGGAACAGCTGCCTTTCCTCCTCCCGTTGTTCAAAGGTAACCAGTTTTTCCTTCTGTCTGTGCGGCGGAAGTGATTTTCTTCTGTTCAGATACCCATTGGCAACTTTCCAGAATTTTTCAGGATAGAGAAATCTTGCATACAAATAACAATATTCCGCATGCTCCACCGGCGTTATTGCCGCATAAGATTCTATCATTTGATCCGCCAGCGCTACTGACCAATGATTTTTCTCCAATATCTTCCGCATAAAGAAATACACATCTTTCATCTGCAGATGTGCTCCCAGCTTTTCAAAATTGCGGAAAGTCATTACTTTTCCCTGCAGCATGATAATATTATGCTGGTTCATGTCCCCATGCACATACATTTCTTCCGTCAGTTGTTTCCGTTCCAAAGCCTGCAGACATGCTGCATCCAGAAAAGACTGCGCCAGCTTGGTCTGCTGCCAGTAACGCTCGTAAGCCCGCAAAAACATAAGTGTAAATTCATCCTTTCTGGAAAGACGCCGCATGAAATTGCGCGCTCTTACAAGCTCCGCATCCTTCCGCTTAAAATCCTCTAAAAGCCGGTCAGCCTGATAGGGCTGCTGGGTCTGCAAATGCCGCATAGCCATATGCAGCTTTGCCATACACTGCATGGCTTCTATGCACTGCCGCTCCTGCAAAACATTACATTCAAATCCATCCAGATATTGTTTTGCAATGTAATTCTGCCCCTCATAATCGCTGCAGTATAGCTCTCCCTCCGTGGTTGGCAGAATATGATCCAGCTTTCCGTCAAATTTCTGCGCGATCTGTTCCATCTTTTCGCGTACAAAAAGAAGACGATCCACTGATCCCGCATACTCCGTCAATGCAATCTCGCCATGTGGCGTTGTCGCAATGAGCATGCCCCGTCCCTTTCTCGTCTTCTCTATTTCCAGATCATATTTTTCAAATAATGTAACCGCTCTGTCGTTCACGCTTTTTCCCTCCATAAGACGATGCTGTGCATCTGCCCTTACCTATCTTATGAAGGCGATATTTAAAAAATGCCCTTTGAAACAATATCCAGCAGTTTTTCTTTCGTATTGAGCTGCGGCTCCTCCAGTACCCTGTCCAAAAGATCCGAAAGTGTCTGCCCGACCGCAGGCCCCGGCGTAATACCGGCGGCGATCAGATCCTTGCCGGATACGGCAAGCTGTTTTAAAGAAAAGCAGTTGTCCGCCGCCTTGATCTCTTCATAAACCTCACGCAGCCTGACAAGCTCCTCCAGTTTTTCTTCTCTCCGGCAGGTGCTCTGTGCCATGACATCCGCATGCTTTACTTCCAGTAAGAGCAGGAAGATCTCCTCTCCGAGATCACAAAGAGCTCTTCTGACATATTTTGCATGCGGTATGATCTTTCTGTCATGATTTTTAACAAGCTTCGTTACTTTCCCGATCGTGTCATTATCAAATTTCAGTCGCTGCAGGATCTCCTTTGCCATTTTGGCGGATAGCTCCGCATGACCGTGGAAATGATCGATCCCTTCCGCATCTGTTGTCTTTTTAGCGGGTTTTCCCATATCATGAAACAGCATTGTAAGGCGCAGTACCTTATCCGCCGGTACTTCTTCCATGGCACGTATCGTATGCATCCCTACAGAATAAAGGTGATGTGGGTTATTCTGCTCCGTCTCCATCATCCTGTCAAATTCGGGCAGGATCACCTTTGTAATACCTGTTTCATACAGTATCTTCATATGCCCCGGATGGTCACTGACAAGCAGTTTGACAAGCTCCACCTGAATCCGCTCCGCACTGATCTTTGTCAGCGTGTCTGACAGGCGGCGCATTGCAGCTTCTGTTTCTTCCTCGATCGTATAGCCCAGCTGCGCTGCAAACCGGACTGCCCGCATGATCCTGAGTGCATCCTCCGAAAAACGCTTCTCCGGTTCTCCGACTGCGCGGATCACACCTTTTTGCAGATCCTGCTGCCCTTCAAAGGCATCCACCAGTCCCCTGCTGTCATTATACGCCATGGCATTGATCGTGAAATCACGTCTTTTCAGATCTTCGATCAGGCTCGGAGTAAACACCACCTGCTTCGGATGTCTGCCGTCCTCATATTCGCCGTCGATCCGATAAGTTGTTACCTCATAACCGACATGGTGACACATGACTGTAACCGTCCCATGCTTGATCCCTGTATCGATCGTATGTGGAAAAAGCGCCTTTACCTGCTCCGGTAATGCGCTTGTCGTAATATCCCAGTCATTGGGTATTCTCGAAAGCAGGCTGTCTCTGATACAGCCGCCTACTGCGAATGCTTCAAATCCTGCTTTTTCAATTTTATGGATAATAAATGCCACATCCTGTGGTAATGCGATCATATGCTTTCCTTTTCTATAATTCCAGTGTATGTCCGTTCTCCTTCAGCCACTTTCGCTGCTGTTTATAATCGGGCATCAGCGATTCCACAAGTGCCCAGAACCGCGGTGAATGGTTCATCTCCCTGAGGTGACAGATTTCATGCACCACGACATAATCAAGCACCTTCGGCGGTGCAAGCATCAGCTTCCAGTTAAAAGACAACGTCTTATTGGATGAACAGCTTCCCCACCTTGTTTTCTGACCGGCAATACGGATCCTGTCATAGGAAACGCCCAGAAGATAAGCATAATACGCAGCTCTTTTGGGGAAATACTCTTTTGCTGCTTCTCTGTAACGTTTTTCCAGCGCGCTTCTCTGCTCCGGCGTATAACATTTGTCTCTTTGCGCCTCTTTTTTCTGCGCTTCCTCAAGTCTTTGCCGCTGCATCAGCACCTTTTCGATGATCCAGCCACGTTTTTCTTCTGCCATTCGGGCTGCATCCCTTACGCTTCCTGAAAGTGGCAGATGCAGCATCACTTCGCCCGTCGCTTCTATCGAAATACCATAGCTTCTGCGGTCAGACCATTTCAGCGTACACACGATATCTTCCTTGTGCGGATATGGCTCACGCAAGTGATAATGCAGTGTATATGTCCGTTTCAGATCCTTCATGTTTTACCATCTCCCGGCTTATACGCACTTTACGCAAATGCCGTTACCTCATTCCTTCTGCTTGGCATATCATGTCATTTTTGGGGCGGGTTACTTTGCGCCCGTGCACGCTTGTACATCTCATCATACTGCCTGTACATTTTCTGGACGCCGTTCTCCAGCAGATAATAATGCATGATGTATGGAACAAGCAATACAAGCAGTGCAATAAACAAGACCACAAGCCCCGGCTGAAACGCAAATACCAATGCAAAAAAAGTAGCAAATGCTAACAGTGCAAAGGTCAGTGTCACCAGAAGGTGCACAAGCCGCTCATGCATAAAGAAAGTTAGCTGCAGCTTATGCTCCTCCATGATCTTTTCATAATCTTCTTCATTTTTGCCTGCATCATCCGCTAAAAGCTGATCAATGTAAGCCATATAATTTAAAATCCGCTCTTTCACAAAACCGCCTCCCGGCCAAATACCACACGATGTATGCTGTGATCCACCCTGCAGCACAAAGGTATGCCCTCCCGCATTCCATCATTATTTTACAAGTCGTGCTGTTTCTCTTGCAATAGCAAGCTCTTCATCCGTCGGTACAACATATACCTTTGTTGTGCTGTCCGGTGTAGAAATTTCTACTTCTTCGCCACGCTTCTTGTTTGCTTCTGCATTTATAGTTACCCCAAGATAACCTAAGTAGCTGCAGACCTCAGCTCTGGCATCCACATTGTTTTCACCGACACCGGCTGTAAAAGCGATCACATCAACACCGTTCATGGCTGCTGCATAAGCACCTACATATTTTGCGACATGATATGCCCATGTCTTCAGTGCGATATCTGCCTTTTCATTGCCATCCGCTGCAGCCTGTGCCAGATCACGGAAATCGCTTGAAACACCGCCTGACAGACCAAGTACACCTGACTTCTTATTACAGATGTTAATGATCTCATCGGCTGTTTTTCCTTCTTTATCTGCCAGAAAACTTACGATCGCTGGATCAATGTCACCACTTCTTGTACCCATGATCAGACCTTCAAGTGGTGTCAGTCCCATGGAAGTATCCACACATTTTCCGTTCTTTACTGCTGAAACAGATGCACCATTTCCCAGATGGCAAACGATGATCTTCAGATCTTCGCGTTTTCTGCCCATGATCTCTGCTACACGGTTGCTGACAAAATCATGGCTTGTACCATGGAAGCCATAGCGTCTTACTTTGTATTTTTCATAATATTCATATGGAAGACCGTATAAATAGGCTTTCTTAGGCATTGTCTGGTGGAAAGCAGTATCAAAAACCGCTACCATCGGTACATCCGGCATAATTTCCTTGCAGGAATTGATACCGATCAGGTTTGCCGGATTGTGAAGCGGTGCCAGATCATTACAATCCTCAATGGCTTTCATGACCTCTGCATCGATCACTACACTGCTTGCAAACTTCTCACCGCCATGTACGATACGGTGTCCGACTGCATCGATCTCTGCCAGAGATTTTACGACGCCAACCTTCTCGTCTGTCAGCTTTTCGATCACTGCCGCAACTGCCTGTGTATGTGTCGGCATTGCGATCTCAGTCTTTACTTTCTCTCCGCCCTTCGGCTGATGTGTAATACAGCTTCCGTCAATTCCGATTCTCTCACAAAGTCCTTTTGCAAGCACTTCTTCGCTTTCGCTGTTGATGAGCTGATATTTCAGTGATGAGCTGCCACAGTTGATGACTAAAATGTTCATTTTTCTATCTCCCTTTTTATTTTAGTATGCACGTCCCCAGTAAACCATCTTTGTAGCAGGTTTGCCGCAGCATACGCAGGTATCTGCAATATGTTCCTGCTCAAATGGCATACAACGGCTTGTTACACTCAGTTTTTCCTTGATCGCATCTTCACATGCCTGATCGCCGCACCACATTGCTTTTACAAAACCGGATTTTTCTGCGAAGAGCTTCTCGAACTCTTCCATATTTTTAGCGGTATAAGTATGTGCATCACGATGTGCTCTTGCATGCTCCAGCATATCCTTCTGGATCTGCTCAAGCAGCTCTGCAACCTTTGTTTCCAGATCATCTAAAGAGCACTCGATCTTTTCTCTTGTATCACGGCGGACCAGAACACACTTGTTTGCTTCCATATCCTTTGGACCGATCTCAACACGAACCGGAATACCTCTCATTTCACATTCAGCAAATTTCCAGCCCGGGCTCTTATCTGTATCATCTACTTTCACACGGAAGTTGGATTTCAGACGGTCACGCAGTTCATATGCCTTATCCAGGACACCTTCTGCCTGCTGGCGGATCGGAATGATGCAAACCTGTGTCGGAGCAACTCTCGGCGGAAGCACCAGTCCGTTGTCGTCTCCATGTACCATGATGATCGCGCCGATCAGTCTTGTTGTCATACCCCAGGATGTCTGATGTACATACTGAAGCTGGTTATTTTTATCTGTATACTGGATACCAAAGGCTCTTGCAAAGCCATCACCAAAGTTGTGGCTTGTACCGGACTGCAGCGCTTTTCCGTCGTGCATCAGTGCTTCAATTGTATAAGTAGCTGTTGCACCGGCAAATTTTTCCTTATCTGTCTTACGTCCCTTAATGACCGGAATTGCCAGCACCTGCTCACAAAAGTCTGCATATACATTCAGCATCTGGATCGTTCTTGCTTCTGCTTCTTCCTCTGTTGCGTGTGCGGTATGGCCTTCCTGCCATAAGAACTCACGGCTTCTCAGGAACGGTCTTGTTTCCTTTTCCCAACGTACAACGGAACACCACTGGTTATATACCTTTGGCAGATCACGATAAGAATGGATCTCATTTTTATAGAAATCACAGAATAAAGTTTCGGATGTCGGTCTGACGCACAGTCTTTCCTGCAGTGGCTGCAGTCCACCATGGGTTACCCATGCAACTTCCGGTGCAAAGCCTTCTACATGATCTTTTTCCTTCTGTAATAAGCTCTCCGGAATAAACATCGGAAGATATACATTTTCTACACCTGTTTCCTTGAATTTTGCATCCAGCTGGCTCTGGATCAGCTCCCAGATCGCATATCCTGCCGGTTTGATCACCATACATCCTTTTACGCTTGTGTAGTCGATCAGTTCTGCTTTCTTTACTACATCTGTGTACCACTGCGCAAAATCCACATCCATCGCAGTGATCGCTTCTACCATTTTCTTGTCTGCCATTTTTCTTTTCCTTTCTTTTTTCCACATTCATAAGGGGTGGTACGCCTCTTCCGTCCCATAGGGACCGGAATTCCGGCGGTACCACCCCACTTAGTGTCTGACACTCTGCTCTTTTACCCATAACGCCGGGCTGCGCCTGCTTTCACAGGAAGCTCCAAGGCAGGTTCCGCTCTGCTGCGTAAGGATCTCTCACCAATGATCCTCTCTCTTTGACGTGCGCTGACCGTACTAATCCTCTTCTCAGCCTGATTAAATCTTTATTCCTCCTGCATTTTGCAGAACAATTCTAAACTGATTTTAGGAAACTGGACGAACTTTGTCAAGTGCTGGCTTTACATTTTTCAGTTTCTACTACAAGAATGCACGAACATATTCTTACGATCAGTCCAGATAAAGTATGTATTATACATAAAAACCCGGTCATTCCGACCGGGTTTACTTTTACTTAATCACATGTATATGGCATCAATGCTACGTGACGTGCTCTCTTAATAGCAACTGTAAGAGCTCTCTGATGCTTTGCACAGTTTCCTGTGATACGGCGAGGAAGAATCTTTCCTCTTTCAGATACATATCTTTTTAATTTATTGACATCTTTGTAATCGATTGTGTTATCTTTTCCGCAAAATACGCAAACTTTTTTTCTTCTGCGCATGCCGCCTCTTCTCTTCATTGGAGAATCAGCTTTGTCTGCCTTATTATAAGCCATGATATTACCTCCATTTGTCTGTTACATTCTAACTAAATGGCAGTTCTTCAATTCCGTCCGGGATATTCATGAAACCATCATCAGCAGGCATCGGAGCAGGTGCAGCACTCTGACCGGCGTTGGCATATCCGCCGTTACCCTGTGCATTTTTACTCTCTGCAAACTCCTGATTCTCTACAACAACTTCTGTTGTATAAACCTTTACGCCATCCTTATTGGTATAGCTTCCGGTCTGGATTCTGCCTTCTGCGAGGATTTTGGTTCCTTTATGAAGATATTTCTCTGCAAACTCACCATTTCTGCCAAAAGCAACACAGTTGATAAAATCAGCTGTCTGTCCATCCTGACTGTTACGATTAAATCTGCGGTCTACAGCGAGAGAATATCTGGCGATTGCCATTGGCTGCTCTCCCTGTGAATATCTGACTTCCGGATCTCTTGTTAAACGCCCCATTAGAATAACTTTATTCATATTTTTCCTACTTTCTTTTTATGCCTCGTCCTGTCTTACGCACAAAAATCTAACGATGTTTTCCATAATACGAATGTTATCTTCGATTTCTGCTGGAGCAGCTGGCTCTGCGTCGAACTGGATGAAATAGTAGAAAGCTTCTTTCATATGCTGAACTTCGTAAGCAAGTCTTCTCTTACCCCATTCATCAATGTTAGTAATCTGTCCACCGAATCTTTCGACATAAGCTTTTACTTTATCAATAGTAGCAGCTCTTTCATCGTCTTCGATTTTCGCACTCACAGCAACGGCTAATTCATATTTGTTCATGCTAGTTTACCTCCTTTTGGTCTCTGGCCTCTGCCCGAAGCAGAAGCAAGGAATTATTTTATATCACAGAACCCTATAATACCATAAGAAGGAAGGCTTTTCAAGCCTTTTTTTGCAGGTCTTTCGTGTTTTTTTCAACCAGTTTTCGCGCTATCATGATCTGATGTCCGCATCCCTGACACTTTAACCTGAAATCCGCACCCACTCTCAGGATTTCCCATTGTCTGGAACCACAGGGGTGCTGTTTTTTCAATGTAACAATATCGCCTACCTGATATTCCATGTTTTACTCCATTCCCGTCTCGGTCTGATCTGTTTCAGTTATATAACAGCAGCATTTTTATTTTATCTTACCTGTATCCCGGAAAGTACCTCTCCGATACTGTCTGTAATGATCAGATCTGCCAGCGAGTCACGCGAGGTTTCGCTTTTATTGATCAGAACCAGCTTGTTTCCATTGTAATAGTCGATCAGTCCTGCTGCAGGATAGACTACGAGTGAAGTTCCGCCAATGATGAGCATATCCGCTTCCCGGATCGCCTGCACTGATTTTTCGATCGTTTCCTGATCCAGCCCTTCCTCATATAACACGACATCCGGCTTGATCACACCACCACATTCACACTTCGGAACGCCCGTACTGTTTAAAATATACTCCGCAGTATAGAATTTTCCGCATTTCTGGCAATAGTTCCGTAAAACGCTGCCATGCAACTCATATACCTTCCGACTCCCCGCAGCCTGATGCAGTCCATCTATATTCTGCGTAATGACCGCCGTCAGCTTTCCCGCCTTTTCCAGCTCTGCCAGTTTTTTATGTGCAGCATTCGGCTTTGCAGAAAGGCAAAGCATTTTATCCCTGTAAAACCGATAAAACTCCTCCGGCTTTCTCATAAAAAAGGTATGGCTGAGTATCGTCTCCGGCGGATAATCATATTTTTGATGATAAAGCCCGTCCACGCTTCTGAAATCCGGGATTCCGCTTTCTGTTGAAACACCTGCTCCGCCAAAAAACACAATTTTTTCACTTTCATCGATCATCTGCTGCAATACTTCTATTTTGTCCACTTAAATCGCCTCTGTTTCCTTTTTCAGAACATTGCTTCGTTTATGACGTTTTTCAATATAAAGGTCGACATCTGCCTTATCCATCAGATCCTGCAGATTCACCTGATCAGAACACTTAAATTCACATGCGCCGACACTCATGCTGATATAGTATGGCTTTCCGTTCTTTTCATTCTCTTCCTTTGTAATCTCCGCTATGCGCGCCCGGATCTTCTCGGCTGCATCTTTATCATCCGTGAATGTGAATGCTGCGAATTCATCTCCACCAAATCTGCCTACGATTCCACTGTCTCCAAATGTATCTTTCAGAATATTTGCCAGCGTCTTCAGGGAGAAGTCACCTTCTTCATGTCCGAACTGATCATTAATAACCTTCAGATTATTCATATCCGCATAAATAATGATCGCCTGTTTATCCAGATTTGCCGGATGCATTACCTGATGCTGCACCGTAGTCAGGAAGCCTCTTCTGTTGTAAATCTGTGTCAGTTCATCTGATTTTGACATTTCGTCCAAAATCGCGTTACTTTCCTTGATCTGCACCAGACTTTTCTCAAGCTGTGCAGTAATGTCCTCTTTATTTTTCAGAAGCTCCAGTGTCTTAACAGCGGAACTGATCTGATAGCTGATCGGTGTTGTATAATGCATATATGCTTCTTCGATCTCGCTGATCAGCAGTCCATACTGCTCTAACGTTGAGAACAGCAGTGTCACAATAACGGTAGAACGATGCTCCTGCCCTTCAAAGAAGTGTGTGATCAGATTTTTCATTGGGAATTTCTGCCTGCCCGCTTCCTGACAGACAGCCTCCCCATCATGCATATATGCTTTTAATAATATATTTTCCGGCATTTTAAAGTTTTGATTCTGCCGGTAGACAACTTCGTTTTCAAACAGGCACAGATACGCAGTCTTGAAATATAACCGTTCCAGCTTATCCATGATCGTGAAATAAGCTCTGTCATCGCCGATCTCATAATCCAGCATATCTCTTGTGAATGTTGTCGATATATAATTCAGCAAAAGGACATCGATCTTATCCGCATCTGCCTTCTTCTGGATATATTCCGTTGTATCCTGATAGACGCCAAAATATGTTTCACATAAGCTGCGCATGATATCCGGATCCGTAATCACATATTTCATGCAATCGTAAACATAATCAAGAACATGAAACATTTTCGATACTGACGTATAAGGCTGCAGTTCCATTCTGCACAATCCGCGCATTTTTCTTGCCAGTTCTTCGAGATCTTCCTCTGATGCCCCATTATCCGAAATATGATCCTGAATAAAAGAAATATATTCCTGCAATTTTACTTTTATTTGATGTACACCTGTTGTCTGATCTTTTTTTTCAAATAGGTATCTGTACAGATTATTTAACAGATCCTGCGTCTCCATCGGATTAAAAATATTTTTCTCATCCACTGCAAAGCCTGTAAAATCTTTTCGTCTGCATCCACAGGACTCTCTGTAAATCGGTGAGGACTCCACCGTCACATCATGCACTTTTCCAGACAGAATATCCTGATAATTCATAACTGCCTGATAACCAAGCTGCATCGGATCAGCATTTACAGTCGAAAGATTAGGTTCGAGCGTCAGGGCACAGGCCGAATTATCAAATCCCATAACAGAAATATCTCGTCCGACACGAAGCCCCATTTCCCTAAATACCTTATATCCACCAATTGCCATCATGTCATTCGCAAATACAACCGCATCCAGATCCGGATTTCGACGCATCAGATCTCTCACTATTTCCTGACTGTACTCAGTGAAATTGCCATATACTACGCGGCCTTCCTGGTATGTGATCCCATGATCACGCAGGCATTTTCGATATGTATCCAAACGCTGCATTGCATCATCACTGGTCATTGCGCCACTGACAAATCCGATCCTTCTGCACTTATGTGCCTCAATCAGATGAGAAATACCTTTATAAAATCCGAAGCTATTATCAAAGCATACACTCGGATATCCCTCTATTTTAGCTGAGATAGTAATGATATTGTCACCTTTGAACTGTCTCAGAAATTCTACCTTTGTTTCCAAGTCCACATTTCCTGCAATGGTACCCATGGAAATCAATATTACATCATATTCGGAAGCTGTGGCATAGGAAAAGAGACTGTTAAAATGGTAATCATATTTCGTGCGATACAAATCGTAATTATGTGCTTCCAAATATCGCCCGGGAAATATAAATAAATTCGCATCTAATTCCTTGGCAGCCGAAACTGCACCTTCACACAAAGAACGCGTATATCCATCCTCAAATTCGCTGACAAGCAATGCAATATTTAACCTCTTTTTATCCATTCTGCCACCTCTATACTTCTCACACGAGTTTACATGTAGTATAATTATAATACAATAAACGACTTTCTTCAACAAAATCTATACACTTTGAACGATAAATTGTATACAAAATTCGAAAAGGAGACCTATGCATACCAATCGTCAGATCATTCTTGCCTCTGCTTCACCCCGCAGAAAAGAACTACTAAAAAACATATTCCCGGTTTTTCAGATTATACCTTCATCCAAAGAGGAAGAAACTGTATTTCATACTCCTGAAGCGTTTGTCATGGATCTTTCCCATACAAAGGCAGAAGACATCATGCAACAACATATCTCGCACAGCACTGATATTTCTTTGGAAATGCCTTCTTTGACTGCAGCTCCTATCTCTCCCTGTCTGGTAATCGGTTCAGATACAATTGTCTGTTTCCGTGATCAATTATTAGGGAAACCGGCAGATGTGGATGCAGCGAGAGCCATGTTGTCGGATTTGTCCGGGCATACACATCAGGTCTACACAGGTGTAACGCTCTTTTGGAATATAGATGAGCAAGTAATCCATCATTCCTTTGTTTCCTGTACCCACGTTACATTTGATGTGATTTCTCCCGCAGAATTAACAGCTTATCTCACAACTCCTGATCCTTCCGGAAAATATCCGTGGGCAGATAAAGCCGGTGGATATGGCATTCAAGAGCCTTTTGGTTCTAAATTTATTCAAAAAATCGAAGGAGATTACTTTAATGTAGTGGGCCTTCCGGTACACGACCTGTATATGGTATTAAAAAAATTTGATTTACTTTAAATGCTTTTCTTTTTCGCGCGAATGCGCATTCCCGCGGAGCATTTTGTGTAATAGGAACAAAGTTTCCTCGTCACCACAACAAAAAAACAGCCCACAGGCTGTTAAAAAAGGCGCCAACCAGATTCGAACTGGTGATAGAGGTGTTGCAGACCTTTGCCTTACCACTTGGCTATGGCGCCATATTTATTTTCCTATAAATAAAAAAATGACTCCGACGGGAATCGAACCCGTGTTACCGCCGTGAAAGGGCGATGTCTTAACCGCTTGACCACGGAGCCTTATTCTTTTGAGCTTTGGAACTGCCGCTCCGCTTTTCTTCTTTTGCTCTAGCTCCCCGAGCAGGGCTCGAACCTGCAACAACTCGGTTAACAGCCGAGTGCTCTACCATTGAGCTATCGAGGATTATGTTTTTTCGAGGTTCTTTGTTCTAGATTCTGTAACAAAACTCCGTTTTGTTACTGGACGATAAGGCATCCTCCCACTTCGTGGGTCCCTCCTTATCACAAATCATACCTTCAAAACCGAATACTGAAATCTTTCTTCACATCTTCTGCAAACTCTTCTGACTATCTTTGATCTTTCATTGCTTACTTGATCGTTTCATGTTGACCATACTCTCACCACTTCATGATGATTTCTGTTCTGTAACAAGCTTCGCTTGTTACCTGGCGGCAAGATCACTTCCCACTTCCGTGGGCCCCTTCTTGTCGCAAAGGATAAGCCCTCGACCTATTAGTACTTATCAGCTGAACATATTACTATGCTTACACCTTAAGCCTATCTACCTCATACTCTCTAAGGGGTCTTACTTATTGGGATATCTCATCTTGAGGGGGGCTTCACGCTTAGATGCCTTCAGCGTTTATCCC
>OLWL01000491.1_pt1 | contig 27756 bp, 36 predicted proteins | sample 1674151 | NCBI WGS metagenome assembly OLWL01 (sample SAMEA103958148, study PRJEB25191) | human gut metagenome
ACCTGGGCAATCTGCATGTCGACTGTACCTCCGGAGGCTACAGCCAATATGTTTGCTCTCACCCCGGCAAGGTAGTCATTGAGCTGTTTGGCTTGGTTCTCGTAGAACTGCTTGTCGGACCGAGCCATGGCATTCAGAGCCGTCTGATACTCCTTGTTAGTGATTTTGCCGTGAGCTTTTTGGAGAGCCAGACGTTCCCGGGCTCCATCCTGAGCTGCCTTGTAGAGCTTTTTCTCATACTCCATCCGGATGGCTATGCTCGTAGACTGGAATGTTGTTTGGAACCTGAGATCGTCTTCCCGGATCTTCTGCATGGCTTCCGAGTTCTTCAAAGCAACCTCCAGAGCCTTATCAGCAATAGACTGCTGAGCCTCCCGATTGGCTATTGCAGTCTCGAGAGCCAAGTTGGCAACTGCGGCTCCCTCATTCTCGATTGTCCGGAACAGTTCTTGGTATCGACCTTTCAAGTCGTCGAGTTCCTTTTTGGCCTCCTTGTATTTGTCCAAGCTTCCGGACCACGTGTTGAGTTCCTCCTCCTTGGCTGCAATCACCTTCTTCAAGGAATCAAACTCATCCATTGCAGCCATCTGTCTTTGACGAGCTGCACTCATTTCAATCTCGCGGAGCTTGTTGGCTGTTTTGAGCTGAGCTTCGGCGATCTGTTCCGACGTGGCATGATTGGCTTTGAGGTTCTCGATCTCCCGTTTGCCCCGTATCTCCTCGGCTTTGGACAGAGTATTTCGTTTAGTCTCGATCTGATCCAGTACGTATGTGGAGGCTTCGGCAGCTCGATTGTATGCCTCCATTGCCCGGGTTGCTCTCTCTTGAGCTTCCGTGTTACTGTTAAATGCGTTCGTAAGAGCAACCACTCCAGCCACCAATCCGCCCACTGCCGCTGCCACCAATACAACGGGGTTGGCAGCCAAAGCCGCGTTCCAAAGCCAGGTAGCAGCTGCTGCTGCTTTGGTGAGGATATTGCCAGCTCCCTGGACAGCATTCTTAGCAGCTATCGCTTTCGTCTCAGCGAGAGTCTGGTTGATACCAACCAGCTGAACCAAGTTGGCTGCAGCTCGATATGTGGCCTCCGTCTTGGAGAGAGCTGCCTGGAGGGAGGACAAGGAAGACAGAGCTGTGATGATGGTTATCATCTTCGTCATGGTAGCATTGAGTTCCTCGTTCTCGCTCCCCAGTACCTGAGTGGCTGTGGTCCATAAACCGTAGACGGAAGTGATTGCCGAAGTTGCATCCGTGACAGCGACCAGTGTGTCGATTCCTCGTCCAGTCTGGTCGATGGCTGTATTGACCGTGTCCTCTGCCGCCTTGAGCTCACCAGCTCGCTTGACCATCTCCTTGAAGGATGCTGAACTCGTATCCCCGGCTTGAGCCATCCGGATCAGAGTGTCTGTCAAGTCGTTGAGCTCCTGTTTCAGGTTATCCGTTGCCTTCTCGTAGTTACCAACGGATCGGCGGTAGTCCCCGAGTGCCTCCTCCTGAGCTTTGAGCTCCTCAGTGGTCTCTGCAATACGCTTTCCGAGCTCGGCTTTACGAGCTGCGTCCTGCATCGAATTGCCCAACTCTGCAAACTCGGCATTGTCCAAAGCCAGCTGGGTTCTAAGTTTTGCTAAACTTGCCTCCTGTTGGTTCTGGAGCTTAATATTGTTCTGGATTTGCTTCTGGTACTTATTCGCCTCGCTGTTGATTGCCTTGATCTGGTTGTCAAGTGCGTAGTATTCTTGGGCATTCTCCTCGGTCACTTTGCCCAGAGCCTTCTGTTGATCCCTCAGCTCCTGGGACCGGAGCTTCAATTCGGCTAACGTCTTGAGGGCATCCTCAGCTGTTACACGGACGTTGTAAATTGTATTTTTCTGTTCTTCGGCCATATTACATTCGTATTAGGTCCACTTTGGTTATCTTTCCAGCTTGGAAGTTGTTTATCTTCGAGACGTAGAACCAGAACCCATGCTCTTCCAGCCATATGGGGTTGAACAGGTCCAGGCTTTGGATGTCGAGCGAGTCCAAAAGAATCTGGGTCTGTAGGATCTTCGGTCTTTTGAGTATATTGTTGATGAGCTTGTCGTAGTACTTCGGAACGTAGTAATTCAAATTTTTGAAGTATGCTGTGTATAGTCGTACTCGGGTAAGTGTGTAACCTACACTTACCTGGGGCCACATATAGTCAGACTTATTGATATGGACGACCATCGGCTTACTGAGAGCATTGTACTCCCAAGTTGTCTCGGTCATTTCCCCGTTCTCCATACGACCTCTATTGATAGTCCATATGGGATAGTTAGCAAGTGTGTGTAACTTGTTCGTACTGTCCGCATCATAGAGAGTTTGGTTGAGTCCTGCCAAGAACCCAATTTGGAACAGGAGTTTAGTGGGCTGGAGGTTGACGTCCGGGATGCTGAACTTGTACGAGTCAGTAACATTGTTGTCCTTGTTGTCCTCCAGCTTTATCTCGTTGGACTGGGCATAGCTGGATAACTGGAAGGTAAGTTTTGTGTCCTTACCTTTTATCAGCTTGTCGGACCAATTCTTCCCGGACGAGCTTCGTCTGTTGTAGAACTCCTGAACCGAGTATGCTCTTGCTACTTTGGTAGCGGGATTCACGTCGATGGTTAGCCCGAACAGCTGGAAGAAAGCTTTGACTATGTCTCCCAAGCTCTTAAATCCAGTCGAGGCCAGGAGGTCATAGGTTAGCCCGGGCTGGGGCTTATCCCCCGGCGAAGTTTCCGGCACGGGAGGAGCAGTAATGCTGACCGGGAACCTCATGTCATACTGATTGGCAGAGGGATTGACTGTGGCGAGAGATCCGGACACAAGGATGTGCTCTCCTGCCTCCATCGGGATGTCGACCGAAGCGCTGCCAGAAGACCCCGACGACCAGGATCTGGTCAACACTATAGCACTGGTTCCGTCGTTCTTGTAATGGGTAACTTGGACTGCCACAGAACCATTCCGGATGGCAGAAATATTGGACCATGAGAAACTGAACGTGATGGTCGTGTCCCACAAAGTCTTCCATGAAAATGTTCCTGCTACAGATCCCATCGATAGACGCCCGGCGACCGGGTCACTGAGAGTTACTCCGGGGTATCCTCGCCATATCACCCCTACTATAGTGCCAATCGGGGGATCCTGGATCCCGGATGCTTTCGGAGCATTGGGGTTGTCTGCCAAAACGGGATAAGTGCAAGGCAAAAACATTTCGGCTCGGTCGACGGGGTCCACGTCGGTCTCGAGCCTGTAGCCTGCTCGATCGAAGATCCATGTCACCAAGTCATACCAGTTGAGGTGGGGATAGAACTTGTCCAACTCCCGGACTTGTCGGATTGCCTCCATGGAGACCGGGGGGATGTCCGGGTTCTTTTGTAGAGTTGCATATAGCCAAAAATACAGGACTTTAGCCTCTTCGGAGCCGGAGAGGTATCGCTCGGCCTGTCCCATTGTGTCCGTGTACCACTTGAGGAGGAACATGCCAGTTCCGGGATCCTTCGCGTCAGTGTTGTTTAGTGTATCGAACAGGTCAGCGGTTGCCCCGAGGATCTGGATTCCTATTGACGTGTCAGACACGTCTACGATATTCAATACTGCTCCAGCCGGGGATATGAGTGCTCCCTCATAGAATAGTTGGCAAGGAAACTTCATGTATGGCACATACGAACCTGAGCCAATTACAAAACTGAATTGGAATGCTTGCTCGTTATGGGTCGTCCTGGGCAGACTGATCCGCTGGGAGTACGAGGCATTACGGTCTTTCAGCTCAGCCAGGTTGTTGATCTGGTAATTCATCGCAGGAGCATCCAGCGGGAGGTCCAGTGACCAGACCTCGCCGTCAATGCCTTTCATGAGTAGTTCGTAGTTCATATTACCCCTGAGTTTGTTCGTCAATAAGCTGGAACTCGTAGCTAACAGTGTTCCGCGGGGCTTTTGTGTCCCAGGTTAGGTCCGTGTCATTTACGAGAACTCGTTGCCATACCGCAATTTGATAGTTGTAGACTTGAACCAAAGGCGAGAGAGCAATTCCTTTGAGCAAGTTGAAGTCGTTCTCATCAAGCTGTTCTGCTCCTGCTTGGACTATGTTCTTAAACTCCGGAGCTAACTCGCCTCTCGTCTGTGAGGCATAGGGGTCTCTGGAATTCGCTAATACGTATTGGTCTCCTCGGTCAACCTCCTGAGTATACTTCTTGTGTTGCTCAAACATGTACGTGTCCCATCCGCCTTTCTGGTTTATCCAGCGAATGTAGAATGGGTTGCAAGGTACCTCTGTATCTATAAACATGATGTTCCATGCTTCACCGGGATATACTCCCCGCGAAGGTCTGAGTTTTACGTAGTCGGCTCCATCGCTAATCTCATCATCAAATTCGTACACAAGTGGGATGTTGAGTCGGCTGGAAATATCAAATTGAGTTTCGTTCCGAGCTCCCGTAATTTTAACACGAACGTCAATCGGAGTGGCAGGAGTTAATCCCGAAGCTCCTTTCGGAAATAGTGTGACGAAATACGGGTACCCGTAGTATTTCTTCACGTACAGGTTTCTGTCGCTATAGGGAGTCCGGTCAGTCAATGCCAGTCCTATGTTAGACATGGAGAAGTTGACGTTGTGACCTCGGGGTCTAACTCCCCGGGAGGCATATCGTACTTTGAAGTCTTGTTCGCCGATGCCTCTGTATGCGTATGCCGATATGAGACTGTAGTCAATGGCAAAGCCGATGTGTGGGTTTATGTACGGAAGTGTTCTTAATCTGTCGTCCCGGAATCCGGCTTTGGCCAAAAAGCTGAGGTCGTATTTCTTCGTCGTTCCGAATCCTGAGTCTCTGTGGATGTCGATGCTTTCAGTTAATGAGTTCGCTGCCATCACTGAACTGGGTCTATAGCCGATAAAGTTCTTCCCGTAGGTCAAAGACATGTTGTTCAGTGTTACCTTCACCCCAGCTGTTGCTCCTTCCTTCCCAGCATATACGACTAATACCGTATTGGGGTGTCTCACATTTTCAGTAGTAGGAATTTGGGCAAGCCATGTCATAGAAGAGCCAATCATGAGATCGGTCGTAGCAACTTTAACTACCCCGTGTCCTTCTGCATTTCCTTGATATAGTGCGACCGTCAATGAAGTTGCTTTGTTCGCTGTGCCAAAACCAACCCTAAAAGCATACCACTCCCCAGCTACCATCTTCCGGGGTATTACGAACTCTCTGAACCAGTTTTGACTCGTGCCGCCAGAGTTGTCGAACACTTCCGACTGTTCGTTATCAAGGATATTCAGCGAGATCATGTTGTCCTCGTCGAAGTTTTGGGTCTCGACCTCGAGTCCAAGTGTGGAGTCGTCAGTCTCAACTGGTATTTGCGAATATGCTGAGTATAGAGAGTCTTCAGCCGGTTGTTTGGTAATTGCCATATCGCGTTATATTATATATCCGTGGTCCATATTGTTGTTGGGAGTGAATGCCTCTTCAATGAGGACCTCCATTGTCTTGTCCAGATGCTGAGCCAGGTACTCCTCGAAGTTGTCAGCTGGAGTGTCGACCAAATCAACGTAAATGTGATTACGGTAAAGCTCCGAGCCTTCTCGCTTGATCTTCCATGCAGTAGCATTTCCGAATCGGACCAGATCCTTTGGGTCCGAGAAGGTGATGCCTTTGAGCTTTGCCCACTCCATGATGATCTGTCCCAAATTGGCGGGGATCTTGCCAGGACCTCGTCCCCGGATGAGAGTGTAGAAGTAGTTCGGAGCTTCGATTGTTCCCCAAACTGTTTCGCCTTCCCGTCCCGTCTGGACTGTTATCTGAGCATAGGTTCTGCCCGAAGCTTCCTGCCCGGCGTCCTGTGATGCCCGAATGATCTCGTCCCGCATCTGAGTGAGACCCTCAGCCAATATCTGTTCCAGCTCTACCGCCATTTGTTTCGAGGTTTGCGAGCATTGGCTTTCTGCTGAGCCTTACGCTCCAGTTCCTTGTTCAGTCGCTCCCGGAAGAGGTGACTCTGCAAGTTGGTGAAAAGGAGGTTGTATACCTTTCCGTATTTCCACTCCAGGATCTCGTCCGGGTCCTTCGAGTAGTCCTTGGCCAGTGCAGTGATGGTAGCCATCTCGCCAACCACCATGGAGAATTGGGCAATGCCGGCTGCCTTTTCCTCGGCACTGGGCTCATACTTGAGCTCAGTCTGTTCTCGCTCGATCCAGTATTTAATGCCCAGAAGAACCTCATACCAGTACTCGACAATTTCTGAGGTGTTCCTCAGACTCCATTTGACGCCAAGACATTGCATGCCTTCTTTCATCTTGTCGATGTCGGTCATCTCCTTGTCAGTGATAATCCGGCCAAGCTCTATGCGTTGGCCGAACGTCATCTGACCGCCTTGTATGTCGACTCGCTGTATCATTTTATGTAGCAATGTTTGAGACTCCAATACTGTTCGGGGATGTCTTCAATTTCTATTGAGTTGACTATAATCTCAAATCCGGAGCCCAGGTTGGGGTACGTCACACTCGACTTTTTCCATCCGTCCTCTTTGGTCCATGCGTAGTCTACAACAACGTCCCCGGTTTCATCCCAACTAAGCTGGGCAACGAAATTGTCTGTTTGCGAGATGGTGAATACCAGTAGCGGGAGACCCATCTCATGAAACAGGGATTGGCTCCATGCCGGGGGATAGACCGGCACGGGCAAGTCCTGTCGGTCGAAGAATATAGTGCGCCCCGATAAGTCAAACCCGGGTTTTACCACTTCAAGGAGGGGACGCCAGATTTTGTCCTTGTAGGCATCCAAGCACCAGTCCTGTTTGAAAGTGAACTCCAGTCCGACACTTACTTCGTTGGCGTCGAACCTGGAAGACGGGTACAGCACCCGGACAGTGTTCATGATTTCCGGATATTGCTTGACCAGCTGAGAGGTCTTGAGCAAGTAGAGGAAAGGCCGGACCATCTGCTCCTCGATTTGGTTCTTCAACTCCAGACGGCCGATGGTGGGAGAATTCTTGCTGAACTTCGTATCGCCTTTGTAGGCATCGTTGGCCATAGGCTCGAACTTGCAGAAGTAAACCTGCATGATGGTACGCTGAGTGGGGTAGCCCCGATATGGCGTATCGTAGTAGCCAGTGGTGGGCTCCTCAACATAGACGAAGTCGGACGAGGTCCGATTGCCGTCCGAGTCTGTCACGAACCTCTCCATCGTGTTCACTTTGACGTTCAGCATCCGAGCCTGGTCACACTCAAAGACGGCCAGAGGGTTGACCATCTTGACCATGTCGCGGATGAGGGTTATGATGTCCAGTATCATCGTTTTGTGGGGATTATGATTTTGGCGGACTTCATGCCAGTCGCCTTCGGCTTGACCTCAAATATCATTCGCATGATGAGCATGTCCAGGAAGTCCGGTGACCTGCCGAGGAGCTGCTTCATGGTGTCCTTGGAGATGAGCTCTCGCTTCTGCTCAGCGGAGTTCGTGTTCTTGGACTTGAGCACCGTCATCTCCTGCTTGATTTTTTCCTGAACTTCGGGAGAGCAGATGATGTGGATCTGGCGCTTGTTGATGAGCTCCGCCAGCTTGAATGCGCACTCCGACTTGATGTTGTTGTACGTCTTGGAGTCAATGGCTGACTGTCCCCCATGAAACTCCCGGATGCCTTTCAGGTAGCTCTCCAAGTAGAACCCAAGTCCGTCAGCGTCAGAGACGATGCTGGACCGGGGGACTTTCAGACCGGTGGCCAATTTGGCGATCTTCTCCTCCATCTCCTTGCCTTCCGAGAAGCCTTTGGCAATGGGGATCCGGCATACCATGCCATCCCAGGTTCCAACCACCCAACTGTCTCGTCCTTTTCCAGCAAGGTCAGTGCTGATGAACCTGTTGCCCGTCGGGAGCACGAACTCATTGCTGAACATGTCGCACACTGCGTCATAGTCGACCAGCCAATTCGGGTCATCGTCATACTCCCAGTTGCCAAAGACCAGTCGCTCGATCTGCGACTGGGTCAGGTTCCGGAGAAGCCCCTCAATGTACGTGTCTGGGAGAGTCTTGTTGTCCTGGGGCAGAGCTTTGACGAACCGACGCCAAGGAGGCAGCTTGTTCTCCTTCCATGGCTTGTAGTAGTCCGGGTAGAGGAAATTGTTGGACGGGTTGCAGGTGATGAGGAGTTTGGGAGCCAGCTTGTAGACGTCGTTCTTCCATCGACCGATGGAAGCCTGGAGGTTGGTCTTCGCCTCGCGGATAAACTCGCCACCCTCTTCGATCCATCCCCGAGTCATCTGCATGGAGCCGAACCTCTCGTACATGGGATCACTGGGGTTATACTTGGCGTCGATCAGGTAGATGCGGCTTTTGTTGTACAACTCGAAGAAGTTGTATTGGCCATTGAAGTGGTAGTAGTTCTCCGTGATGCCCCAATGGGCAAATACCTCGTAGAGGGAGGGAATAGTGTACCGGACCAGGTCGGCAGCCGTCTTACGCGCAATAAAATAAAAGGTCTCCGGATAGGTGAGGGCATCGCCGGCTATCAAGGAACACCCGAGGTACGATTTGCCAGCACCTTTCGTGCCAGCATACAGAATGTCAGTGACTGAGTCATCAAGCCATAACCGAGCCACTTCCTTCTGCTTCTCGTTGCCTTTGGTGTCAAATTGAAGCCGGCGTCCCATTTTATTTTACCTCCATTCCTGTTATCTGCTCGAGAGTGATGCCTCCCGTCAGGTTGACATTGGTCTTGCGTCCTTGAAGCACCTGGATGAGGCTGGCAGCGTACTTGCCAACCAGTGCTCCCTCAATCTGCTGGGAATTGATGGCGTCCTCGATGGTGCCACCAATTGCAGCTGCTACCGGGTCTCCCGTGAGCTCCTCGTACTCAACAGGATTGATGCCAGCAAACAGCCTAAATGATTCGATGGTCATCGGGCGGGAAATGTATACGCTACAGTCTTCGCCATTCTTATTCTTGTGAGACTGGGAGAAATAGTTATCCTGCATGAATTTGCAGTACTCGATGAATGCAAAATAAAGCTCCTCCGCATCGGTGGGCTTTACAAATTCTCCAGCGTCTCGCCTTTTCTGTCCCTCCTCCATATAGGCGAGTGGACTCATTTTATATGTACTTCGTGCCATGCCTCAAATATAATCAAACCTTATACAAATTAAAAATTTATTTCTGCACAACAATCCCCGGAGCGTTTGGCCCCGGGGATCTTTATTTATTCGCTTACGCGAATGAGGGTCACCCCGAACCACAGGAACTTGATCGAAATGCCATTCGGCCAAATCATACCTTCGTGGACCGTGGCGATGGAAGGAGTCCAATTACAGTACTTGGTATTAACCTCCGAGTATAAAGCCCAGTTCTTCCCGAGCTGCTTAAAGTGTTTTGCTTTCATTTTTAAAAGTTTTTAATTTCGTATGCGCGAGTGCCGTCCAGTATTTGTGGGTCGAGAGAAGGCCAATTTGGCACCAATTCTACTGGACCAATTTGTCACCAATTCTACTGGACCAATTTGGCACCAATTTCTACTGGACCAATTCTACTCGCCTACGACTTCTTTTTGAACTTTTGGATCCGTCTCTCCGCTCTCTCCATCTGCTTGATGGATCGGCTCAATTTCCGTTTGGGACTGATCCACCATTGGCGGATCCCGCCGAAAATCGCGAACAGGCCGATGATGGCCAACAGGTAAATTGCAATCATTTTCTACGCCTCCTTTCTAATTTGTTTTGTAGTTTGCGGACCTTAACCCAGTCCTCGTGCCGCATCCATTCCGGGCGGGATAACAGAGTCAGCTGACCCCGTGCTATTTGCATGGTGGTCTTTTTCAATTTGCGGACGTAGTCCAGGACCTCCCGCTCCTCTTTTGAGTAGATCCCCAGCCATCGCCGGAACACTCCAAGTTTCCCAGTTGGGGGTAGCCCCAATTTCTCAGTTTTTTCCATAATAAACAATATTTGACCAGTAGTAAACAATAAAATTTCTTATTGTTTCTCACCTAAGTGATTGATATTCAATTGATTAGGTCCCCAATTCTCCTCCCGAGAAACAATGTAAACAATGTTTCTGTGCACTCTATTTTGTGATTTTTCATTTCCTAAATTGGTCATAATTTTCCTCATATTCCCTATTCAGGTTTTCCTCCTAAATTATTGTTTACATTGTTTACAAGGGCCTAAATCATTGATATTCAATCGATTATCGAGAAACAATGATTGTTTATTATTGTTTCTCATTGTTTACTGCTGTTTTAATTTAAGTGATTGATTATCAATGGTTTGGGATTCTTTCCATTGGAATGATAAACAATAAACAATAGGGGTCCCCCGGATTTTAGGGGGGGGGCTGTCGAGATTTTTGCCAATAAACAATGGAACAATGGTTTTATCAACTTTTGGGGCCGGGAGTCCCCCTGATTTGTAAACAATGAAACAATGGTTTGACCAACTTTTGGGGCCGGGGCCATGGGGAAAATTGTAAACAAAGAAACAATAAAACCATCAACTTTTGGGGCCGGGGGTCCTATTCCCCCGTGGACCCAAAGCCCCCCGTCCCTCTCTCAGTCGATTGCGGGAAAAGCTCGGCTTCCGACTCGAGAACTTCTACCCCAACATAGACAATAGGCATCACCAAACCTTGAACCAGCTTCATCCCCGGCTTGAGGATGACGGGATCCTTGCCGACGTTCATGACGTGCAGATGGATCTCACCTTGGTAGTCTTCGTCAACCACGCAAGCTCCAACCTGGAGTTGATACCTGGCGGCAATACCGCTCTTGTTGAACATGATGAGGGCACACCCCCGGGGGATTTGAGCTTTGATACCGGACGGGATGTTGATACTTTCGCCCGGCCAGATCTGTTTGGCTTCGAAGTCTTCCGGGATGTAGAAGTCCAGCCCGGCGGACAGACCCGTTCCTCTGGTCGGGGTCTTGACATTTCTTACTTTTACGATTTTCATTTTTTAAAATATTTTTCGAGACGAGCTCGGTGTGTTGTACCTGATGAGAGCGATGCTCCTTCTATGAAATTGTAACGTGTGTGGAGAGGCAGCTCCTGAAATGCCTTCTTGAACGGTTGACCATCCGATTCAAATATCTTGCCCGCGGGATTTCCGGGGGTGACGTCTTTCATTTTTCGGGACTTGATCCACCACAAAGCCTCTTCCCGATTTATGGAACGTATGGAAGGTCTAACAGACCCCTTACGGAGCGTCATTTTGAACCACTGAGCCTCCGTATTGGAGTCATCTTCTTTAAACCATACCCGGTAATATCCAATAGCTATTGCCATAAGTTGTAGAATACTTCGTGACACTTCTTGCGGTACGCCATCGGATCCTGCCGTATACTTTGGCACTTGAGAGGCTCTTTGGGTCGGTCGAGAATCTCCTGAGGCAGGACGTCGCTGAAAGCATCTTTGAGAATGCGCTTGTGAGTTCTGTCCTCCCGGGGCAAACGGAGAGCGAACCTGACAACGTCATGTCCCAGGAATGGTGACCGGAGTTCAACTGTGCTCCTCATGGAAGCCCGGTCAAGCCGAGGCATGTGGTAGAACGGAAGTTCCTGGAACACGTCTGAGAGCTGGGAGTCGTAGTCATCGACTCGGCGATAACCCCCGAAGAGTTCGTCAGCTCCATCCCCGGTCAGGATGACCTTCTCCTTGACCTTCTCCATGAGTCGGAACTGGGGGATCATGGAGCCCAAGTCGATGGGGGTTTCGTTGTAGCGGAGACACCTCTCCAGGCAATCATCATCTGGAATAGGGCCAAGAGAGGTGATAGAAACCCCTAAAAATTCGGACAATAGCATGCCAAATTTTGATTCATTATTCTCCACCATATAGAGATTAACCCCCAGGCCCATTCGATGAAGAATAGAGGCAACTATGGATGAATCCAGTCCTCCAGAAACCAAAGCCCCGACCGGGACTTTAGAGTACATTGCCCGGCGTTTTACGGACCTCTCGACCAAGCCCCGGAGGACTTCGGCGAACTCGGATTTTGCGAAATGACTCCGTTCCCCTATCCCCCATCTGTAGTAGTCCCTCCGGATAATGGTGGGCTTCACCTTCATGTCATCGAAGGAATAGACAGTATTCGGCATAATACGCTTGACGTTGTTCCATGGAGTTCTGTCATCCCAGTTGTACCCCCATTTGAAGACTTCCGACTGATAATACCGGTCGAAGTCTCGGAAGTCCGACACCAACGGGGTTATCTCCGAGCAGATTTCCCCGAATTGGTTGTAGTAGAGTTGCTTCTTTCCGAGAGGGTCGGTGAAAGCAATAATTTGACCCTTCCGGTACCAGCATATTGCCCACATGCCATCCCATTTGTTGGCTTCGAGAAGGATGTCCTCCAAGCAGTTGATCCCCGGAACCTGAGCTCCGAACAAGTCGCGAAGATACTCGACGTCGCTGGAATACCTCGTAGGATAGTTGTAGATCTCCCCCACGTAAAGAAGCCACCCGTTGTTTCCGGCTAACTCTATAGGCTGAGCCATCCGGTCACCTGGCTCAGTCTGAATGGGCAAACGAACATGACCGAGGAACCATCCTCCTTCGGCAATCTGGGTGAACTCAATGCCCCGATGCTTGATCTGGTCAATGGCGTTAGCCCTTCTTGTTATACTTATTCCGCACATATCACTTGAGTTTGTTTTTGAGAGCGTCCATGAGACAAACGATCCCTATTCCGATTATTACTGCTATTGCCAGCCCAATGATAATGGGCTCCTCACTTCCCCCCCCCTGCCATGTCTTTTACGCTTTATGTCCTTTCTGACTTCATCAACTGCAATCAGAAATGTGAGGTAGAAAATAGATGCTCCAGCCAAAGAGGTCAAAACTACCTCGATCAGCACTCTAACTTCTACGCTCATCTTTCTTCGAATTTTTGAGGATCTGCTGTGCCCTTCTCTCAATCCAGTTGGTGTAGCACTTGCTACTCATGTGGAGCCCAGTCAGGAGCTTCGAGCATCCCGGACAGAACATGCAATCGTCATATTTCTGATGAGCTTTAGCTCTTGCTTCGTCTATAGTCATAGCTTAGTATATTACCCACTTGGAGAGGTCTTCGTTGTATGCATGAAGGGACCCAGCGAAGTAGTGCAGAGAGCCCTTCTTGAGAGAGGGGTAGGTAGCTGCGAGGATGTTGAACACGTAGTCCATCATGGCCTCCGTCAACCAGATATCAATTACGAAGTGCTTGAAGAAGTCATTGCTCCGGATGTAGTATATCACGTGGAGCCGGTTATTCCGGATGAGGAATTGGTAGCTGACGGAGCAAGGCACGCGAGTCAAAGCCCCGGCTGTTGCCCGGGTGTCCTCCGGCTCGAAGATCATGACCATTGCTCGTCTGGAGTGCGGGTCGTCCCGGAGAGTCATGATGACATTGTCCAACTGGTGTATTTCGGGTCCCTTGTGGAAGATGTGAAGACGCTCCGAGTAGGTGTAGTCGAAGCGACCCTCCTGACGAGTCTTGCTCACCAGCTTCTGCCACAAGTCCCGGCGGATCTCCCAGCTTTTACCGGGGTTGACTCCGTTTCGGTCAAGCCGGTCGGAGAGCTCTGCTCGGCAATACTTCTCAATTAGCTCGGCCTCGTCTTTGAACATGAAGTCGAGCATCTCACGTTTGCCGAGATACGGCTTTGAGATGACGAAGCTCACCCCGATGAGTTCCTTGGTGAGCCGGTCGTCTCCGCTGAGTTCTTGGTTTTGGTAATGGTTGACCGGGACCGTGATGCCGGAAACCTTGAGCTCCCGATCCATCTCCCGGATCATTTCGAAACAGTCTTTGAATATTCTACCCATGTCAATATTTGGATTTAATGCGAAACAGATTTACTTGATACTTCAACGACCAGAGCTCCCGGACTTTGTCTTCCGTGACACCTATGCTCCCGAAGAGCATAGCGAACATTGCCCAGATGTTCCAAAGTCTCTCCTCGAAGACCACCAAGTCAACCATGTACTGAGATTGTCTCCACTCCCGGTTCTTGAGGCAGTTGGCAGCCAAACCTATTGTCTTGATCAGCTCCAGTATGTTCTCCTCGAAATTCTCGTCGGTAATATCCTTCCGGAACCCGTATGTGTGACCCCAAGCAAAGTCTGGGGCCATACCGTACAGCTGGTAAAGCTCGAGCATAAAATTGAAGGCATCGATCAGCTCCTCCAGCACGTGGTCCTTCTCGTTTTTGTCCTTGGCCTCCATCGCTTCTGTGAGCTCCTCGACAATCTGCCAACAGAGTTTTTTGAAAAGCTCCTGATCCTCCAAAGTGTTGATGTCAAAGTTCGCGATGCGCTCCTTGAAGTATGGCCTGTACATGAGCTGGAGCTCCCCCTGGAGGGCATAAATCTCCTTCCAGCTCTTAATGAATGGTTTAAAGTCTTGTGTGTTCATGGCTTGATGTTTGAGAATGGATTGTACTGTTCCGGATCGTTTTTGTGGGAGTAGTATACGGCTATTCGGCGTCCTTCTTCGGTGAGAACATGTTTGATCTCGTGCACCTCGATGGGACTGATCCGGATGAAGTCTACAGCCTCCGAAATGGTTGAGAAGTACGTAGGTACTACCCCCGGAGCTTTTAACGGCTTGGGGTCCTCGAGCTCATTGTTGATGGCCCCGATTGTGGCTACCATGTCAAGGAGGTTGTCCTCCTTGTGTGCATTGGATTCCCGGGCCATTTTCACTGCCACTTGGACCCAAGACACGTCAAGAGCGGTCAGAGGTTTTCCTGTAATGACCGAAGCGATCTCTGCGGCCTTCTGGTTGCATTCCATGAATGGTCCGTATTGTCTCTCCTTTTCCTCCGACCGCCCATTGATGATTTGGTCAGCGTGTTTAAGTATGTTACTCATGATTTTTAGTATGTAAGTTAGACCCCGGGGAGGGACCCGAACCCTCCTGTACCACTCCGGGGTGCCAAGTGGAGTGACGGCTCCACTTGGCGAGGAGTTCTGACTTACTCCTCAGCCGGTGCGTTCTCCGGCTCGTTCTGTTCTGCTTCGGGAGCTGCTTCCGGAGCTGCCTTGTCAGCCTTCTTCCGACCGCGCTTCGGCTTCTCCTCGGGAACCGGGGCCATCTCGCCGAGCTCCAGATCCTTCGAGTCGATGCCCTTGCCCCAGACGTGACCGTCGTTGGTCTTGATGCGGTACTGGATGAAGTTGTTGCGGGGGTCGAGACGAACTCCGATGATGATGCCGTCGGTCTGCTCCTTGGTCTTCGTGCAGATGAACTTGCAGAATCGACCGATGTTGGCTTTGGCATTCTCGAGGTTAGCCTTTGCCTCCTCGGCCGATACCTCCTTCTTCAGCGGACGGGGCTCCTTGGGCTCCTTCGGGGTCTTTGCTTTGCGAGCCTTCTTCGGCTTCTCCTCGGCGACTTCGTCGTTCTCCTTGATGCCGTTCTCGGCTTTGTACTCTTCTGTCTCAGTGGCGTTGTAGACAGCGCCCTCCTCTGCCGGATGCTTCTGAGATGCTCCTCTCGATGCGAGGATGGATTCGATGGCGTCAAGCTCGTCACCGGTCTTGACCTTGGCCAACTTCTGAAGAACTTTCGAGCTGTAGCTCTTGTACTTTTCGATAAACTTTTCCATAGTGTTTAGTTGTTAAGTGTAGTGTAAAAGTAAGAAAAAATGTCCAATTAAAAAAATTTTTCACCAGAAAAATTGAAATTATTTCAATCCAATTCGACTGTGATTATGTCCAATATGTTGGAGGTCCTCATGCTATTGACTGCCAGTAGAGCCCTTCGGATCCCCCCAAGTCCCTCATTGCTCGCTTTGCTTGAGCAATGGCTCTGGCTTTGATTCTTCCGTCGGGGATAGCTGCTTCGTAGCTGTTGTAATCCTCGTCCATTAATTCGTAGTAATATCGTTTCATTGTCCTTTTGTTTGTACTACAAATATACGAAAAATATTCTTATTCCTACGATAAAACGGTGAAAAAGTAGAGGCTAAACCTCTACTTTTTCACCTTTGTAATTTACGAATTTAGCATCCTGATAGCCGAAGAATCGGAGGGACCCGAGGTCTTTGGTTATCGTGTTCAATATCTGGGCGAGCTCCTGGTCGGAGTAGTCTTTGCATGAGTTGACTGTGTCTACTTCCCAGTAGTTCGACTGTCTAACTGAGGTGTAGCCCTTCTTCCCGACAGTTACTATGAAAGCATTAGGACGGTCGGATAACTTGTTCTCTTTGCTTCGGAATATGACCGAGACCTTTTTGTTGTTGGGACAAGCGGCTTTTGCCAGACTTTCGATTCGGTGTTTGTTTTCGTAGTTCATAGTGTTATCGTTTTGTTTGTATCACAAATATAATACTTCTGCGACAAATACTACGATGTTTTGCGATATTTTTTCAGATATTTTTCGACCCTCGCTTTTACAGCTTCCATGAGAGCATCCTGCCCCCGGGTCTTCGCTTTCTGGGCTCTTATGACGTCCTGGTCCACTGTCTTCGAGCACACCAGTTTATTGACTATCACGACCTCTTTTTGTCCTTGTCTGTCAAGCCGAGCATTGAACTGTTGCTCCAGTTCGAGAGAATAGGTCTGACCAAACCAGATGATGCGGTGTCCTCCAGCTTGGAGGTTAAGCCCGTGACCTCCGGAAGCCGGGTGCATCAAAAGAACCTGAATTCTGCCAGAATTCCAGTCGACAATGTCCTTCTCCGTTTTGAGTTCTCGGGGCTTATACTTGGCCAGGGCCTTCATGAGCCGGTCTCTGTCATGCTGGAAGGTCCAACCTATGAGGACTGACTGTCCCCCGGCGTCCTCAATGAGTTCCTTCGTGGCTTCGATCTTCAACGTGTGCACCTCATGGGCCACTCTCTGTTCATCGTACACTGCTCCATTGGCAAACTGGAGGAGCTTCGTGGACAAAGCTGCTGCATTGACAGCTGGTATCTCTACGGCGTCCCCGAGCTGATCAATCATGCTGAGAACTTGTTCCTCCTCGAAGGAGTCATAAGCTTTTTGGATTTCCGGGGGCATCTGGATCTCCACTATGTTGTCGATGTGCTCAGGGAGATCGAGGTAGTCCTTAGCTTTCATGCTCATGCAGATGTCCCCTATCTTTGAATATATGCGCTCCTGATTCTCTTTGGATATGTCGTACGAATATACAATATGCCCGTTTCTACGTCCTGGCTTAAAGTAGTTGTCACGATAGTGGGATATGTATTTGCCCAAGCGCTCTCCCCGGTCCAGGAGATACATTTGGGCCCAAAGGTCCATAAGACCGTTGGGTGCCGGGGTACCAGTCAAACCTACTACTCGGGAGAGTGAAGCCTGAACGTGCTTAAGAGCTTTGAATCTGATTGACTTGGGGTTCTTGAAACTGCTGAGCTCGTCGATAACCACCATGTCGAATGGGAGGCAAGATCCCCCGTAGAGCCCGCATAGCCAAGCCACGTTGTCTCTCCCGATGGTGTATATGTCTGCCTTCTTGGCAAGAGCCTCACGACGTTGACGTTCTGTTCCGATGATGCGAGACACTTTAATGTGCTTCAAATGGTCCCATTTCTCGACCTCCTGTGTCCAGACTGATTCGGCTACTCTTTTGGGAGCTATGACTAACACTCGTCGGACCTCGACCTCTTTAAACATGAGCTCGTTGATGGCTGTCAAAGTAGACACTGTTTTACCCAATCCCATGTCCAGGAACAGAGCACAGTGCGTGTGGCTTATTATGTGGTCAACAGCTTGTAGCTGGTATTGATGGAGATCATTTTCGGTCATATTCCAATGCTAACATTTTACAACCCATGGTCGTGTCTATCACCTCGACCCTAAAGCCCATTGCTTTCAGTTTCTGGTGCATTAATGTCTGTATTTTTCGGGGCTTTTTACCGAATACTTTCAGCTCAACGAAAACGACTTCGCCACCGGGGAACAGACAGAGCCGGTCAGGGAGGCCAGCATTGTGAATTGCGGGGAGTTTCAAACACCAGCCACCAACTCTCTCCACCTCAGTGACGAGTCGTTTCTCAATCGAGTTTTCGCACATAGTATTTTTGCTTTCCATAAATGGGGAAATTTTTAGTAGACTTGCATGGCTCCCATTCGGGCATACTCTTCAACAAGTCATTGATTTCTCGAGTCTTATACCGATCCATGTCCTCCCTGTTCCGCCCAAGACATTCGCACCATATCTCAGCAACACACACGTAGTCTCGGGGGGTGGTCCCTTTGGGGTTTAACTCATCGACCAGGAAGTCTCTTCTCTGGTAGAGGTCCATTGAGTCCCAGTTGTCCGGGAGTTGACGTTCCAAGTACGCCTCAATGATGCCTTTCCGTTCATCCGACTCGCTGTGCGAGCTTTGCTCGTTTTTGGCTATTTTTTCTGCTTCATGGCTCAAATAGAGTTTCTCCTTGGATTTGTACAGGACAACTGCCTCAGCCCATATCTGGTCTATCTCGTCGTCCAGTTCCATGAACACGTCTTTTTTGGCATTGTTGGGGACCACGTCCACTGGCATGAAGCGTCTGTTGCCAGTGGGATCTCTCAGGAATTCGCTGTCGTTGGTGGTGCCGAAAAAGACGCATTGCCGGGGATATATCTCAGAAGTTCTGGCATACGCTGGTCGGAATGAGTCTTCGGACTTAGATATGAAATGCTTCACTGACTCAACCTCCGCTTTGCGGAGACCGGAGAGCTCAGCTATTTCAATAAGCCATGCCCCCTGGATCTGCTCGAGAGCCTCCTTTCCTTGGACTGTCAGGAATGTATCGCTAAACCAGGATTTTCCCAATTTTTTGATGAACGTACTTTTGCCGGATCCTTGAGGTCCTACGAGCATAAGCACAAGGTCGAATTTGACCCCGGGGTTCATAACTCGGGCAACTGCTCCAACCAGCATCTTGCGGATGGCTTCGCGAGAGTAGATATTGTCGTCAGCCCCCATGTAGTCAATCAGGAGTTTGTCTACCCGTTGGATCCCGTCCCATTTGAGGTCATTGAGGTAGTCCAGAATCGGGTGGAAGTGGTTGCGTTCAAATTCCAGAGCCATGGCATCGTCGATCTTTAGCGAGGACGTTATTCCATATACGCAACCCAAATAGTTCCGGACCCCGGAGTAGTCTACGTTCTTGACCGGCTCCGGCTTAACAACCCGACGCCACGGGAGATTCCCGAAAACGTACCTCTTCCCGTCAAAGTCGTTTTGTCTGAACAGTCTTTTGAACCGGGGATCGTTTGCAAATATGAGGTTGAGGTTGGCATCCGACGAGAGGTACGCTCCCCGAGTATCAACCTCCAGCTCCTTCATCCACTCGACGCTCTCAGCCTCCGGGTCAACCTCCTTTTCGACGACTTCTTCCTGAGTCCGATCATGCTCTGGATCGGCAAACTCGTACTTGGCACTGTTGATGTGGTCGTTGGCAATGGTTGTTTTAGTGTCTGGGTCATTGCGTACGAACTCCTCCATTGCTGACACACTTGGCAACTTCGACGAGGGATCCTTGACCTTGTCGTCAAGGTGGCCGAATTTGTGTATGCGGACCAAGTCAAACGCATTGCAAAGTTTACCCCCACACGGGTCAGTTCCATGATGGGAATAAGCGAACTTGTCCTCATACACGATAAGACCAGCCGAAGCACTTCCTTTTGTGTAAGTGTATCGGCCCTCCAATGCTGATGGGACATAGGTGTCAGAGAGGAAGGTCTCTATTGCTTCGGGTATGGAGTACGTCCTACAGAACGCTCCCACGAGCCCCCTCTTTATGGTTGGGTCCTCCTGCTTCTTAACGGCTCTGTCGACAGCTTCGAAACGGGACGAAGCTGTGGGCCAAAGTGATGAGTCCTTCCAATCGGCATAGGAGTTGAGGACCTCGTCAGCATCAATCCATGGACCGTCCTGAACCCTAAAGTAATAGTCCATGTCCTTCGGCGTAGAAGGCCAGAACATGAGTCGGTTGGTCTCGAAAGTTGAATTGTCGAAAAGGTCTATGCCGATTATCCCGGCAATTTTTCGGCTTATGGCCACATACTCATCAGCCGTGACCTCTCTGCTCAGTGGCATTATTAGTCGGTACCGGGGAGACGCATCCGAGTGTTTGTGAGTCCCATGCAGAACAGCTGCATTGTCAAACTGGAGAGTAAAGTCATCCCAGAGGTCTTTGTGGGCAAAGTCCAAGTCGAGTGTCATCAACTGTCTGTGGACCACATTGGCCGGGCTTCTTTTGCCTCCCCTCAGGTAACCTCCAACGTATCCGCCTACGTCCTTTATTTTGAGCTGGTCTTCCTTGCTTGCAGAAACAAACTCCTTAAATGTTTCAGTGGTCTTGTTCTCCTCCCCGAGTCGACTGACCAATTCAGACCATTTCAGTTTCTTGTTGCTCCATACTTTTGATCTTGCACTCAGTCCGATTGCAATATCAAGTTCCCCGTCGTATGTCATTAGTCTTTCTTATAAAATTTAGTAACGTATCCGTCTGCTTTGAGAGGCAACCCCATTGGCAAGCAATTCAGCCAAGGGAGGTCCTCCCCCATAACTCTACACATAGTTTCCAGACAATCCCCGGCTCGGTCTTCGTCTACCTCTGCAATGGCTTCATCATGGACGTGCATTACTATTTCGAAGTCTTTCATAATGCTTAGTCTGTACATTGCTTCGGCGAGAAGATCCCGGGAGATTGCCTGGACTATGTTCTCCACCAGTTTGCCCCCGTAAGTCTCTACCTCAGTCCATCCTACGGACTGGACCATGCCGTCATAGACAATGCCAGTCTGCCCGAACTTGTTGGGTCTCACCCGGGGATTTCTGTAGTATAATTTTCTCCCCGCTGGGAGGGCTATTGTCAGATTGGTCCCGTCATGTTCAAAGACGAGGCAACTTACCTTCTTGGTTTTCCTGGTCTGGACACATTCAATGGCCTTCTCGTTCACCTCAGCCCAAAGCTCAACAATTTTAGGATTGGCCCGGCGCCAAAGAGCTACAATGGAATACATTTCTTTTTTGGACAGCTTCTTCTCCTTGTCCATCTTCTCCATTGCGTTGACCGATCCCTCATATCCGAGTGCCAATTCTGCCGTCTTACCGCGCTGTCTGAGGTCAGATCCTTTCGTAACCTGTTCAATCGGGACCCCGAACATGAGTGATGCTGATGCCTCGTAGATCTTGCCATGGGTGTTGAAGACGTCGAGTCGCCATTTCTCCTGGGCTAACCAGGACAGGACCCGGGCCTCAATAGCACTAAAGTCGGCTACTGCAAACATTTTTCCCTCCGGGGCTATGAAGGCTGTTCGAATGAGCTCAGAAAGGACATTCGGAATGCTGTCGTAACACATTTCGATGAGGTCGTAGTCTCCTTTCTCCACCATGCTTCGGGCAAGGCTCAAATCCTTCATGTGGTTTTGGGGGAGGTTCTGGAGCTGGATCATACGACTCGACCAACGCCCTGTTCTGTTAGCCCCGTAAAACTGGAATAACCCGTGAGCTCTCCGGTCTTTGGCAGCACAATCGAGCATAGCAATGTACTTCTTAGTTGAGGTCTTGGACAGTGCAAGCCGACCAGCGAGAACCTCCTTGACCAGATCGGGAGCATCCGGGGTATTTTTCAAATATTCGAGGATTTCGGGCTTTCCCAGTGCAGGGAAGTTGAGTCCGAAATTAGTGCTGAGCCACGTCTTCAACTGGGCCAAGCTGTTCGGGTTATCCAAGCCAGTCAGTTCCTTCATCCGGTCGGTCATCTCCTCCGTGTATACCTCATCGAAAGAGATGGCGTTCCCGGCCATATTGAGATCTATCAGAATTCCCCGGTCATTGATGCTTTGGTCTACGAGGTAGTTCCGACGTTCGAACTCCGGGAATGGGAATTGGTCCAGCTGTTCCACGATGTCGCGTTCGGCAATCACGTCATATTCGGCATACGTCTTGAACTCGCTCCACTTGTCAGGGTCGTCGTCCGGCATGTTCCGAGTCCTCATCCCGTTGGACTTGGTTGGCTTGCACGGGGAACAGAAAAAGCGGATTAAAGCTTTACCGGTCGACTTCTTCCCGTGCTCCCCGAGGACCAACGCCTTGGAGAGTTCATCCAGAGCCAAAGGCAGTCCGCAATAGGCTGCTTTGGTCATTGAGCAATACAATTGATCGATCGGGATAGGTAGTCCTATACGCTTAAATACGAGTCTCTCAAATACGGCGTTATGAGCCCATTTCTCGATCTCCGGGTCAGTTAGAGCGGAGATGAAATAGTCGGGGAGCTCCTCTCCTTTGGCCAGATCTATCACCTGAACGGGAGAGGTGTCAAAGGCGAAAGATACTATAAGGAGCTGAAAGCCCCCCGATTCTATGTATTTATAGGCGCCCGTGGATTTAATGTCCTCCGGGCTATATGTTTCCGTATCGAAGTATAAGCGTCTCGGCATGTTAATTATTGTTAAATTTGTTGCTGGGCGGGGATTCGAACCCCCTAATCCCAAATAAGACCCAGCATACCAACCTACATAAGGTCGTCGTCCCACGGGTTCTGGCCGAAGTCCTCTTCTGCCGAAGATCCCCCGGATAGACGTTCTCCGCCAGCCAACTTCTGGAGGTTGTTCAGCCCGCAAGCAACGCCTTTGTTGCCATTCGTGTTGAAAACGTAGAAGTTGATCGACGCCCGGCCATAGCATCCGGAGTAGAAACTCTCTCTTTCGATGATGGGGTTGAGGTTGATGTCCACGATGCCAGGACGGTTGTCTGAGTTGGCATTGACGAACATGTGCCCAGCATACTCCGGATTGTCCGGTCTTTCGGTGTCCCCGTCACGGAGGGGGTTCTTCCACGTCGGGGGAATCTTGCCGCCCAATTTGGCGATGCCTTCTTTGAGAGCCGTGTCGATGGCCTCCTTGACCCGAGCCAGAGTTGCCGAGTCAGTCTTCGGGATGAGGATTGATACCGAGTATTTTGCTCGGTCGGAACCCTCCATCGCCCGGGGTTCCCATACGTTGGCGTAACTGAACCGGACTTTGCCGGTTACTACTTTGGTTGTTGCACTCATAGTTGTGAAGTTTAGTTATTAGAAAAATCGAGTTTTGCCTGTTCAATTCCCATTGCCGGACGCTTGTCAGACTCGGGGACGAGAGTGGGTTTGCCAGGAGCTTTGATGACGAGGTCCCCGACCAGTGAATCGAAGTCCTTTTTGAGGAGCTTCTCGATTGCCGGGATTCCGGCCAGTTTGACAACTTGGAACTGATCCGGGGTGTAGTCGCATGCGGTAAGAACTTCCTGAACTGCATTCTCATCAGTCCATTTCCGTATTGACCTTCCTTCGACCACCTTATACCCAGGGATCTTCTCGCCCGATATGGCTTTGGAGAGCAGGTGCTCAGATACAGCATTTACCCATTCTTGAAGCATGGGGGCTTGCTCAAAAATCTGAGCGAGCTCCTCAGTGGTCAGGAGTTCGGGCTCTTTGAACTCGTGTTTGGCCAAGTCCAGATTGTGGTCTGCCATCTTGCGACACAAAGCTTTGACTTTACACCACCTGCACCAGTGCCCGACTTGGAGTTCCCCCTCCCCGGAGTAAGCAAGAGCTGCTTTGGGTTTCACTACCTCCTCACCCCATTTGTAGAGGTCTTCTGGGGTAATCTCCCATGACGAGATTCGCTCCTGCCGGGGCTGGACTATAGTCAACTTCACCATGTTGATGTCGTAGACCATTTCAAATTTGGACAATGCCCCAAGAGCATACAGCATCAACTGAGCATTGTTCTCAGCGAAAACCGGCACGCCAGTGCCAAACTTGAGGTCTATGATCTCCATGACCCCGTCAGCGATAATGCAAGCGTCTCCAGTGCCGAATCCTTGTTCGACCCAAGCCGAGAAGTCCAGCCGCTCCTCCAAGAGAACGAGAGCGTCTTTGGTTTTCCGCAGAGCTTCCGTATATTGGTCCGTTACGTACTGGCAATAAGCCATTACGGGCTCATCCATGGCCTCAGTGTAGAGGTCACTCTTCTTCAGCTTCCTGAGTTCAGCAGACGTAACGTCAACAGGCGTTATGCGGAACCTCGCTCGGAGGTAACATTCTGCCATCTCGTGAGCCAGAGTACCCTCTTCGGCATACTTGGAAGGCTTACCGGTTTCCTCAACTTTTTCCTCCAGTCTGGCACTGGGGGTGCAGTTGATCCACCGGTCTGCCTTTGATGCCGAAAGCATGGCGTGCTTACGAGATGAATGATTCGGGGTTCCCATTACGCAAGGTCTTTGAGGAATTCGTAGAACGCGTCGTAGTTTCGGGCATCCAGTCCAGTCACATTCTTCGCTCCCAGTTCAGTGAGCTTTGCCCGGATGGTTTCGCGGTGGTTGTCCACCTTACTTGCCAGGAGAGTCCGGATGTCCTGAATGGAGACAGCGGGGTCAGAACCCAAAGAGGAGTTCGCATCCATCGGCATAGGTTCGGGTTCCTCAGTCTTTTTGGGGACTGGAGCCGGAGCCGGAGCTGGCTTCTTCACGTCCTGTGCAGGGACTGATTTCTTGACGTCAGTCGTCTTAACTGTCACGGGATTTGCTCCTATAACCTGACAGATCTTGCGGACCATTTCGAGATCCTGAGTTTCTTCGAGGTTTGCCTCGAACTTAATTTCTACTTTCATTGGCTTGATGATTTTTGATTATGGTGTTCAGAAGTTCAATGTACTTGCTGAGAGGTATAGCCGGGTCATGGAGAACAGTTTCATGAAACAGGGACCCGAGGTGGAACACCTTCGTCTCTCCCGTTTTGACCGATAACTCGGCTCTGTAGTTCCCGTTTGTCAGAATACATGTCTCTCCTCTAAACTCGGAGTTCCATGCTCCTCTGTAGAGATCGTCGACAGATACACGGAGCCAAGCTGCTAAACGGGAGACTTGCTCCGAATTCAACAAGGTTTTTCCGTTGAGAACCCGGTTTAGAGCTGCTCGGGGGAACCGGTTATCTGGGAACAGAATTTCTGCCACTTCTTGAAGCCTGAGCCCCCTCTGTTCAATTAATTCTCTGAGATTGATAGTCATTGTGTTGTCCATGTTGTTTATCCCAAATATAATCAATTTTCCCCTGATATTGAAATTTTTTCAATCTTTTTAATGAAAAATGTTTACTTGGTGAGGAGGTAGACCACCTGAGCAATAAATATGCTCCTCCTGCTGGGGTTGACCCGGGCATATACTTCTCGTAGAGGCTCAATGGCTTTCTCAAGCTTGAGGTCCTCTCCTTTCCTCTTTAACTCCTTGAGAGCCTTATAGACCCGGGTCCTTTCCTGCCATTCCCGAACTTCGGCTTTGTCGTTCCACCAACCAGACACGGGGACAAATTTTGAGCTGAGCACATAGGCAGATTTTCCGTCCTCTGAAAACGGCTGTTGAGTGATGGCTCCCGGGGTACAGTTGGGGTTGATCTTCTTCTCGAACGAGGTGGACTCCATGTATGTAGGTCCCTCCCCGGGAAGCTTGTCCATTACCATGTAGTGGAATCCGGACTCGTCTTCATATTTGAATACTACGTATTTTTCAATCTTTTCCATGGTTATCTGTTTAAGGTTCTTGCTGATATTCTGCATTTCTCGCCGAAGTAGGTAAATGTCTGACCGTTAGCTGCAATGTCTTTCAGTTCAGACTCAGTGTAAGACTCATACTCGCCTTCAATATTGATTCGAGTGGCTCCTTGGGATTTAGCCAAAGCTCTGAAGGAAGTGAAGACCCCCTCCACGTATCCCATTCGAGTGACGATAAGTACCGATTTTACTGTTCTCATAGTTGTGTAGGTTTTTGTTTACACTACAAATATAATACTTCTGCTGCAAATACTACGATAAAATCAGCATTTTTTTCCGTTTGTTTTGAGAAGTCCCATCATGACAATTTCGAGAGGGTTGGGTGAAGCTGGTTCTGACTGTCCTTGGTCTTCCACCAATTTCTCCCACATTGAGCCAGCTTTAAATCCGATGAATGCCAGGAGCTTCTCCTTTCTTGTGAGAGGTTTGTCGGTTTTAATGCCAAACTGGTCAAGAATAGACTGAATCCCTTCATTGACAAAATCCGACTGATTGGTAACTGATTCTCTGTTAATAACCCCGAGGAGGGTCTCTGCTACAATGCTGGGGTCTTTCAGTTCCTTGGATACGATTCCGTTATAATAGTTGCCCGATTTGGGGTCCGGGTCTGCCGGGAGGTCCCAGTTAAATTCTTCTTTCATACTTTTACTATTCGGTGATTCCATACTTACCACAGACGTATGCCTCTCCAGTCTTAAAGCCCATGCATACGAGAAGAGCCTCGCGTTTGGTCAGTAGTTGTCTCATTCCGGTGGCTTCGTTTACTACCTTGACCATCTCCAACAGGACAGAAGAAATATGACTGACTGTTTCATCGTCAAGACTGTTAACTCGCTCCTGCATTTTGTTTATAAGCTCCACCACTTTGTCCGGTTCAACCTCGGGACCTATGAGACTTGAGAAATAGTCTTCTCTGATTGCCGGCCGTGCCGGAGTGCTCCATTCGATTTTTTTCATAATAATTGGCTTGAATTTATGTTCCTTAATGAATGCTTCTACGTGTTCTATTTTCTGCTTTTTTAATTCCATTACCTGATTGAGGGTTAACAGATACCCGTCCTCCGTAGTTACTACGTCCAATCTGGTTAGCTGAGGATTCATGTATGTGGTCAACATTTCTGAAAGCCTTTTCGTTGGATGAGGTCCTGGAGCTCCTCTTCTGTGTAGCAGGTGGAGATGAACCCGTTGCTGAAATAGGGGTCGAAAGTACCCGAAGGAAGCTGGGTAACCTTAAGTCCTAAACCGTTGCTATTAATGTAATTTGTAGTTGTCATTGTCTTATCCTTTTGTTTGTATCACAAATATAAGAAAAGTTTTTTGAAGTAAAAAATTTTTTGATTGAAAAAATGAGAAAAAAGTTGGGACCCCTATTTTGGAGTCCCGGGAATTAAAACTGTTTGAACCCGTAGCGGTTGAGTTTATGCTCCAGGAGCTGGGGTTTCATGTAGCCCATATCCAGTCCTGTTTTTACCATATTTACGTATGGGCCTCTGCTCGTATTAAAAACTTCCATCTCGGATCCGCCGGGGGTTCTGTATCGGCTGATGAGTACGTTTTCCTCTGTGAGGGGGTCAAATCGGTCTTTTACATTGGCTGCCCATTTTCGGGTCATCCCGTTTTCGAGGAGTATGTAACGTAGCTCGGACATTGTGTGACATATCGTGTGGAGACCTACATTACTGAAAGTAAGTTTGAAAGAGTGTTTGAATTGACCAGACTCGAATTTACTAATTTTGAGTTGGATGCCTCTGGAGTTAACGTAAGTAATAGTTTTCATATTGTAGTTTGTTTTTGTTTGTATCACAAATATAATACTTCTGCTGCAAATACTACGATAAAATGCTGGAAAAATAGGACCCTGAGGCCCTATTTTTATTCAGTATAGAGGAATTTGACTGTTTCGTTCTGAGTGATTTGGTTCTGAGCTTGCCAAGCCTTATCGTATGCCTGTCCTTCGTCTGTTCTGTTGTATCGGTAGAACTTGTCGTATACTCCGGCAATGCAATCCATTCGATTTTTTTTCATAATGATTGGCTGCCCATTTCCGGATCATCCCGTTTTTCAGTAGGATGGTCCTGAGTTCCGTCAGGGTGTAGCAGAAGGTATGGACTCCGTTGTTGAAGGTAAGGCTGAATGCCCATTTGAACTGCCCGGAGGTGAATTTGTTGATCTTGAGTTCGAGTCCCTGATTGTTGGTGTAGGTGATGGTGTAGGTGATGGTTTTCATATTGTAGTTTGTTTTTGTTTGTATCACAAATATAATACTTCTGCTGC
>OLWL01000498.1_pt1 | contig 27481 bp, 24 predicted proteins | sample 1674151 | NCBI WGS metagenome assembly OLWL01 (sample SAMEA103958148, study PRJEB25191) | human gut metagenome
GAAGGCGATGGACTGGATTAAGAAACAATTTAAATGAGCAAGACAATGACAAACATGAGTAAAGAAGAAAAGCGGATGATGCTCTTTGACATGCAAGAGCATCCCGAGAAATATACCGACGAGCAGGTGGAGCGCCTACTTGACGATGAGGAAGTGAAGGAGTTCTTCCATGAACTGGCGATGGCGAGAATGGCTGGCAAGAAAGCCAATCCGAAGGACGTGGATGTGGATGGGGCTTGGAAGGAATTTGTTCAGGCTCATCACGAGGATAAGATGTCGATAGATGCCGGCAAATCCAAGGACGCTTATCGCAACCGGATGAAGATTGCTGCATCCATCGTTGGCATCATCTTCCTTTCGGGAGTAGCCTTGGCTGCGATTCACAATGGCTGGTTGGGGTTCCCGGCTTCTGATCAGACAGCGGATAACAAGGCTGCGACAGAACAGATGGCAACAACCCAGGCGCTGACGAATGACAGTCTTCGTGCAGCAACAGCAGAGAAGAAGGATTCGCTTGATATGAAACCCGTGGTGTTTGATGATGCCGAATTGGGAACCATCCTGGCTCAGTTATCCGGTTTCTATCATGTCAAGGTGGAGTATGTGGATGCTGGTGCCCAGCACATCCGTCTCTTCTTCAACTGGAACAAGACGAAGACTTTGGAGCAGAACCTGGAGATTTTGAATGCTTTCGACCGCATACAGATAGAGTATATTGACGGTACATTGTTGGTGAAATAAGATAGGAGGATATGTTTATGAGAGATTTTTGGAAACCAATGCCCGTTAGTGGCAAGCTAATCAGAGAGCTTCTTCTTCTCTTCCTGCTGTTTGGGGTTCAGCAGTCTTATGCCCAGCGCATCACCCGACAATATAATAATGTGTCATTCTCTGCGGCGTTGAAGGATTTGAACGCCCGCCAGCATAAGTACACCATCAACTTCGTGTATGATGAACTGGAGGATTTCAGGGTGACCAAGAGCATCAGAAACCAGAGTGTTCCCGATGCCATCATGCAACTGATAGGATTCTATCCCATCAGAATGACGCAGGTGGAGGATAATATCATGGTGGAGTGTGCGCAGAAGACAACCCTTCGTTATAAGGGACGTATTATAGATGAGAGTGGCAATGCTGCCGAATATGCAAATATAACCTTGTTGTCGCCCATTGATTCCACAATCGTAGGGCATGGTGTGAGCAATGAGAATGGAAGATTTGTCATTCCTTGTAATTCCCGGAAGGTGTTAGCCCGTATCACATACGTTGGTTATAAGACAATCAGCCGTATATACAGCAATCCGGAAATGGGAATCATCAAATTGCAGCCCGAAACGATGATTATCAAGGGAGTTGTCGTGAAGGGTGAAAGACCTCAGTATAAAATGTCGCCTGGAGGAGTGGAGGTTGCCGTAGAGCATACCTTGCTTTCTAAGATGGCAAACACTTTTGATGTCCTGAACCTGTTGCCACGTGTCTCTGTTGATGGACAAAAGATATCCGTGTTTGGAAAAGGCACACCGATTGTCTATATCAACAACAAGCGAGTGAATGACAATAATGAGATTGTAAACATCACTCCCGACAATATCAAGTCGATTTCCGTGATTACAAGTCCAGGTTCAGAATATGATGCCGAGGTGGAGTCGGTAATTCGTATCCGTACCAAAGAGCGCCGTGCCAATGGGTTCAGTTTACGCGCGGATGCTTTGGGTAAATACAACAAATGGATATCTGATTACGAGCTTATCAACGCCCGGTATCAGACCAGAAAATTCGAGATAGCCAATAGCTTATGGACGAGGGACTATCATGTTGGTGAGGATAATCATCTGAACACCGATATCAATTTGCCCGACAAACATTATCACAACGACCAGCATTTTAATTTGGATACCAACAACCGCTTCTTGTCGGAATATCTCTCAGCCGACTGTTCGCTCAACGACAGCAACTCTATCGGTGGCTCTTATCGATACTATGGCATGTTGAATGGCAGGACGAATAGTGCTAGCCAACAGGATGTATTTCTGAATGGTGTGGCACAGGGTAGCATTGGGCAGAATAAGGTTGCAAAGCCTCACCTTGGTTCACATGAGGCAGAAATTTATTATGTGGGAAAGATAGGACAGGTAGGTATCGATTTCAATGCCACATACTATACGGTCAATAACAGACGTAGTGACGAGAGTATTGAAAGCAGCAAGGAGTTGGGCAATCAGGAGGTACACTCAAGCAATCGTCAGAATAGCGATATGTGGGCAGGCAAGTTGGTTGTGAATATTCCTCTGTGGAAAGGAAATGTTTCTTTAGGAACAGAGCTGTCGAAGACCGACTCTCATGGAACGTTCCTGAATGAAGAGCAGTTGGTGCCATCTACAGAGACGGATATCCATGAAAGAAATGTTGCTGGCTTTGCACAATATGGACTGTCCCTCAGCAAGTGGACCATTGGTCTTGGTGTGCGTTACGAGAATATCATTCGCGACTATTTCTCTGGTGGAGTCAAGCAGGATGATGTAAGTAGAAGATACAGCAACTTCTTTCCTAACCTCAGTATTTCATGGAACAAAGGTAACTGGAATTGGCAGTTGAATGTCAACGAGAAAATAAGTCGTCCAAGTTATCGACAATTGGGCAACTTCATGCAGTTTGACAACCGTTTCCTTTATGAAGGCGGAAATCCTACCTTGCAACCGGAGAAGGTGTTCAATGTTGAGGCAATGATGACATATAAGTGGCTGAATGTTTCCGCAGGGTATAAATATCTGAAGGATGTGATAGAGTGGACCAAGTATATCTATCCTGGAAAGGAATTTGCTTATAGTACGTCGTTGAATTTCGACCATAAGCAGCTGCTTTATGCTTCTGTCAATGTTTCGCCAAAGCTTGGCATCTTCCGTCCTACGTGGGGATTCAATTATAACCAGCAGTTTTTCGATACCAGGAAGTATGGCGCCAGCAAGGCATTAAGTAACCCTTTGCTGTCGTGCTCGCTCGACAATAATTTCGCTCTTTCAGAAACCATGAACGTGGCTATCAGCCTGAATGCAGCAACACCCAATGCAGATGGATTTCTTATGAGGAAGAGTAATTACAGCGTCGATCTGCGGTTCGACAAGTCGTTTGCCAAGCGCACATGGATCATTTATCTTTCTGCAAATGACATCTTCAAGACTACAAAGGAACGTTGGACGATGTACGGACTGGGAGCGGGTACCACAAAAGACTGCTACAACTATACTCGTAGCATCTCCTTGCAGGTTACGTATAATTTCAATGCCAAGCGCAGTAAGTATAAGGGTACGGGTGCTGGTAATGAAGAAAAGAGCCGCTTGTAGTTTTTGTTAGAAAGAAACTCTTTTAATAAACAATGAATATATGACAATCGGTCAAGCGAAGGCAAAACCTTATTGGTTTGCTCTTTGCTTGACCGATGTTTTTTACTTCTCTTCTGTTAGATACTCCTTTATTTGTTGTGCTCTAAGCGGTTTTTATCTCTACTTCGTTCTCTCATATACTAAGATTTTATCACGTTCTACTGATTCCTGTGCAAAAGGGAGTAAGGTTCCTTCTGATACCAAATCAACTTTTCTACCTAAGAGTTCTTCCAAATCACTCCACATGCCGAAGAATTTTAAACCAATAGGTTTGCTCTTGTCCAAAGAAACCATAATATCGACATCGCTATCCTTCGTTTCTTCCCCTCTGGAGAAAGAACCGAACAGCCAGGCTTTCAGTACGGGTTGGGTGCTGAAATAATGGCGTAAAGCTTCTATGATGGCTCGTTTACCCATAATATAATGATGTTGTTTCTTGGTGCAAAGATACACTTTTTATTCGAAAGAGTAAGCTTTTATCTAGTTTTTTATTACCTTTGCATCGGTTTTTCCAAAAAAAATAGAAGATTTCTTCATTTTAGGGGTAATTGATTTCAGGAAAGCTTGTATATAAGAGTAGAAACAAGAAGAAAATGACGTGATGACAGAAGAAAATGAACAGCGGATGGAACGGCTGTTCCACGACCATTACGAGCAGATGTATCGCTTCGCCTTTGCCTTGCTCCATGATAATGAGGAGGCGAGGGATGTGGTGAGCGACGTGTTCTCCAGATTGTGGGATAAACAGCTGGTTCCAGACCGGGCTTACCTGATGCGGAGCGTGAAGAATGCCTGCATCAATCTTATAGCCAGAAAGAAAAGAGATGAACGACTGAAACGGCTTCTTCCTCTCTCGGAAGAGAAATTGACGGAGGAAGAACCTTCTCGTCTGGAAGAGCGATGGCAGGCTGCGGTGGATTGCATCGACCATGACCTGACCGACCAGACTGCTTCCGTCATCCGATTGTGCTATCGGGAAGGAATGTCGTATAAGGATACGGCGGAGGAGCTGGGCATCAGTATCTCGGCAGTGAACAAGCATATAGTGAAAGGTTTGCGAACGCTCAGAGAAAAGTTGAAAGGAAAACAATAACCCTAAAATGAAGAAAGGAAATGAAAATGAAACATGAATTATCTGACATAGATCCTCAGAAGATGGATTCTCAGAAATGGGATATGCTCCTCGATCTCCTGGAGCATCCCGAAAAGTATTCCGAAACTCAGAAGGATGAACTTCTGGGCGATGAGGAAGTGAACGAACTCTATCAGCAGTTGGTAGAGACCCGACAGTCTCTGGATTTCGCAAAGTCGAAGGAAAAGATGAAGATGCCTTCGATTGATGCAGAATGGGAGAAGCTGAAAGAAGAAAAGCAGCAGAAAGAAGAGATGAGTCAGAATGCAGAAACCCAGCAAACTGCCAAGCTGTTTTCTCTCTGGAGTCCGATGAGAAAGGTGGCTGCCGTTGCAGCCGTCCTTGTTGTCTCCGGCATCACCTTTGCAGCCATTCATCTGGTAACCCGTTCTCATCAGCCATCAGATAACAGCAATACCGAACTCGTGGCATCCCAAAAGGATTCTATCCAGCAGGTTTCTGCTCCTCAGAAATCCAACATAGAAGAAAAGACAGATTCTGCAAGTCTTGCCCAGCTCCCATTGGTTTACGAAAACGCTGAGCTTCAGAATATCCTTACTCCTATTGCCGGGCATTTCCATCTCCAGGTAACTTATCAGAACGAGTCGGCTCGCCATATCCGTCTCTTCCTGCAACTGGAGAAGAACATGAGTCTGGATGATATCATCGAACTGTTGAATCATTTCGAGAAAGTGAATATTCGTCATGAAGGTCAAACTTTAATCGTGGAATAAGATGAAAAGATTAAGATATATCATGCTGCTGGCAGGTTTGATGAGCCTTTCTCTTCAGACCATCTATGCCCAACGCATCACCCGCAGCTTCCGCAACACTTCTATGTCAGAAGCACTCACCATCCTTGCCAAGAGCACCAAGGATTATCGTATCAACTTTATGTATGATGAACTGGAAGATTTCACGGTTACCACAAGTATCGTGAAGCGAACAGCTCCGGATGCCATCCGCCAGATCATGGGCTTCTATCCGATGAAGATGACGATAGATGGCGAAAACATCTTTGTGGAGTGTACGCAGAAGACTCCCACCAAGATGATAGGTCGCATTGTAGATGCGCATCATCGCCCTGTAGATTTCGCCAATGTAGCCCTGCTGAATGTTCGTGATTCTTCATTGATAAATGGCGGTGTGACGAATGAGAACGGCCAGTTCGTGATTCCCTGCGGAGCCAGAAAGGTGATAGTAAGAGTAAGTTGCGTGGGCTATATTACGACAAGCAATACATATAATACAGGTAAGATTGGTTCAATTACTCTGAAGGAGGCAACGATGAACCTGCAGAAGGTGATTGTGAAGGCGGTTCGCCCTCGTACCAAGTTGACCCATGGTGGATTCCAGACCCAGGTTCAGGGTACATTGTTGAGCGATGTAGGTATGGTTTCCGACTTATTGAAACAGATTCCTCGTGTAAGAGTGAACGCCGATGGAGGTTGTAGCGTATTCGGAAAAGGTACTCCTGAGATTTATATCAATGGCAGAAAAAGTTACCGATACCAAGGAATTGCTGCATCTCTCTTCTAAGGAGGTGAAAAGTGTGGATGTCATTACCAATCCTGGTGCACAATATAGTGCCGAGGTGGGGTCTGTTATTCGCATACATACCATCAAAAAACAGGGAACGGGTTTGAGTGGCAGTCTCTATTCCAAGTATTCCTTTGTCGAAAAGAATAATTGGATAGAGAATTTAAATCTCAATTATCGCATGGGGGGCTTGGATATCTTCTCGCTCTTGGCATGGAATGACACCTATCGTCATCTTTCTCAAACTACGGAGACCACGATTATGGGTAATCAGCATCAGGTAAACTTGGCGATGCCCTATTCAGGAACGTTGCGTTCCCATAATCCATACGGAAAATGGGGAATGAACTACCAGATAGATGATAACAATTCATTTGGTGTCTTCTATAGTGTCTATAATAATACCTATGAATATTTCAATCTGCAGTCAGACTATGAGGTGAAGGAAGATGGGAAGCATGTAGGCAAAGTGAAGTATGATGACGATGAAAGTAGTACGATTCAAGGTCCTGTTCATGAGGCGGATGCCTACTATGAGGGAAAACTGGGCAAGATGAGTGTGAATCTGAACGCTACCGCTCTTTGGTCTTCTGATAAGACTTATCAAGATGCCGTAGAAATGAGTGAGGAACTTGGCTCACGTGATGTGAACAGTATAACAAGAAACAAACGCCGCATGTTGGCTGGTAAGTTGGAATTGGGTTATCCTCTTTCTGAAAAAGTAAATCTCAATGTTGGAACAGAATATACCAATAGTCATGTTCATAATTTCTATCAGAACGAACAGGAGTATATCGCCACTTCTGACAGTAGGATAGAAGAGCAAAACTTTGCTGCATTTGCCAATATCGATCTGGCTATAGGCAATCATATTGGCTTACAGGCTGGAGCAAGATATGAGCATGTAAGTCATGACTGCTCTGAACGGGAGATGAGTAGGACATACGATAATGTGTTCCCTACATTCTCTCTTGGTTATCAGAAGGGGAAACTTCAGATGGAGTGGAGTGCATCGATGAAAACTCAGCGTCCTTCTTATGATGTCCTTTCCGGTTTTACCAGATATGACAACCGTTATATTTACGAGGGTGGCAATCCTTCCTTGCTTCCTACCAATATATATAATTTAGGATGGGATGTTCAGTATGGTTGGAACAAACATGCCATCACCACTCTTGAAATGCTATATGATACAACCTCAGATATTCTGCTTAGTAAGCCCTATAATATAGATTATTTACAAGTGATGGACTTATCTTTAGTGGCAACTCCTGTGTTTGGTTTCTGGCATCCGATGTGGGAGTTGGATTTTGAACAACAGTTTGTGAATGGTGAGAAGTATGGTTATCATGGTAATCTCCGCAAGCCTCAATTCTCTGCTCGGTTGAACAACTGGTTTTCCTTGAATCACGATTGGTCGGCTAATGTAGATTATTTCATATCTTCATCTCATAGTTCTGGCTTCTCAGAAGTGGGTAGTGTCAGTGCTTTGAATCTTTCTGTCAAGAAGATGTTCCTAAAGAAAAGTCTTAGCATTCAGTTGGAGGCAAACGATCTCTTTCATGGTTTGAACGATAATCAGAAGTCATTTGCCACATGTATGTCTATGTTCAAGAAGTGCAAGATAAATTCTCGTTCTTTTGCTCTGACGGTAACTTATAACTTCAATGCCACCAAGAGCAAGTATAAGGGTACGGGTGCTGGTAATGCAGAAAAGAGCAGATTATAGTTTCAATTTAACAGGATTTTTCCCTCTGTTTCTTTGCCATCTCCATCTTTTTCCTTAATTTTGCAGCGGAAACTCTATAATAGATATTTGTAATGGCAATAAGAATGAAGATGAAACAGAAAAAGATAAGAAAGATAGGCATCGCTTCGGCTCTGGGCCTGGTGGTGCTCGTGATGCTGGGACTGTATGGTGCCAGCAACTATATGCTCAATTATTCGCTCAACTATCCGAAGGAGGAGAGAATGACGGCTGAGCATTGGAAGAACAGAATGAAAAACGAGTGCCCCTGGATGATTGGCTGGATGGACTCTGTGTATCAGCACCATTGCGTGAAGGATACCTTTGTCACGATGCCGTCGGGCTACAAGGCACATGCCATCTATCTCTATGCACCGAAAACTACGGAAAAGACAGCCGTGGTGGTGCATGGCTATCAGGTGCGCTCCGAGGGAATGCTGCACATCGCCTATCTCTATAATCACGATATGGGGTATAATGTGCTCCTGCCAGATCTGTATGGACATGGAGAGAGCGAGGGCGATCATATCCAGATGGGATGGAAGGATAGATGGGATGTGATCAGATGGTCGGAAATCGCCAATGAGATTTTTAAAGTGAAGAGTGAAGAACAAAGAGTGAAAAATGAAGAACGAAGAGTGATGAATACCCGTCAGGTGATTCATGGTATTTCGATGGGTGCGGCAACCACGATGGCAGTATCGGGAGAGAAGACTCCCGATTACGTGAAGTGCTTTGTGGAGGATTGCGGCTATACCAGCGTGTGGGATGAGTTTTCCGCTCAGCTCAAAGACCAGTTTGGCTTGCCTGCCTTCCCGCTGATGAATACCACTTCTGCCCTTTGCCAGTATCGCTACGGCTGGTCGTTTGCCGAGGCGCAGCAGATAGAGCAGGTTCGCAAGAGCACCAAACCGATGCTCTTTATCCATGGCGATAAGGATGCCTTCGTGCCCTACGCCATGCTGCATCCCCTTTACGAGGCAAAGACGAAGGGCAGAAAAGCTATCTTCATCGCCAAAGGCTCCGTTCATGCTATGGCATATCGCGACCATCACGAGGAATACACCCGCATCGTGAAAGACTTTGTATCGAAAGAGGAATAGGCTATTCTCCGATATGTTGTCCCACCACATATCCCGTGGTCCAGGCTGCCTGCAGATTGAAGCCGCCGGTGATGGCATCAATGTCGAGCACTTCGCCGGCAAAGAAGAGGTGAGGGCATACCTTGCTCTCCAGGGTATGCAGGTCGATGTTGCTGAGGCTGATACCGCCACAGGTAACAAACTCCTCCTTGAAGGCTCCCTTGCCGTTTACCTGATAGAGGTCGTTGGTGAGGGTTTCTATCAGCAGGTTGCAACCCTTCTTTCCCATTTCGCTCCATTTCTTTTCGGGTGTATATCCCATTTTCTGAATCAGGAAGAGCCAGAGGCGGGATGGCAGATTGTAAGGGCGGATGCTTGCCAGCTGCTTCTGCGGGTTGGCGATGATGATGCCCTGGATGTTCTCTTCCACCAGCGAGCGGTTGCTCTCGTGTACCCAGTTCACGGAAATTTTGATCTGATAGTTGTTCTCGTGCAGATGGCGGGCTGCATGGGATGAGAGTTTCAGCACGGCAGGACCGCTCATGCCCCAATGGGTGATGAGGAGCGGACCCTCAGCCTTCAGCTTGGTGCCCGGAATGCTGGTATATACAGGATCTACCACCGTGCCCATCAGATTTTTGAAAGCCTTGTCGGCAATGTTGAAGGTGAAGAGCGATGGGATAGGCTGCTCTATCGCATGTCCTAAATCAGAGAGATGCTTGAAGTTCTCTATCTTCGGATGACCGCCCGTGGTGATGGCTACCCGGTGGAAGGCAATCTGCCTGATTTCGGAAACGGGATGAGAGACAGAAGATGCACCCGATAGATTTCCCTTTCCTTTTGAAATTTTGAAATCCAGGAGCAGGCGCTCATCCTCCAGTTCGGTGATGGCGGTGAGCTGATGATTGCATTGTATCTTCACGCCCAGTCGCTTGGCGGTATTCACCAGGCAGTTAATGATGCTGTGTGAATCCTGCGTTTGCGGAAACACACACTGGTCTTCCTGTGTAACCAGAGGCACGCCGTTCTCCTCAAACCAGTCGAAGGCATGCTGGTAGTCGAATCTCTTGAAGAGTCGTTTCATCAGTTTATGTCCGCGAGGGTACGCCTGTTTCAGGTCGGAAATCTCGTCAAAGGAATTGGTAAGATTGCATCTTCCTCCTCCCGTGATTTCCACCTTGGCGAGAACCTTCGAATTCTTCTCGAAAATCGTGATGTCGGCGTGAGGGAAGTTGCGCTTGGCCTCTATCGCCGCAAAGAATCCTGCGGCACCCCCACCAATAATTGCAATATGTAGTGATTGTGGCATATCGTATTTTTGGTTGATTAGGGTGCAAAGGTACTGCTTTTCTTTGATAAAAGAAAAAAAGTTCTCCTTTTTCTTTTGCAGATACGATAGATTTTTGTAACTTTGCGCAAAAATCATAGTATATCAAGTATCAAATAGATTTATGGCAAAAAGAGAATATGTTGAGGCCAACAAGCGTTGGCTGGAGGAAAAGGCAAAGGAGGAGGGCGTTATGGCGCTGCCTCGTGGTATATATTATAAGGTGTTGAAGCAGGGAGACCCGAAGGGAGCACAGCCTAGCCGACGCAGCATCGTGACGGCTCATTATACCGGTTGGACCATCAATGGCAAGAAGTTTGATTCCAGCCGTGGCGGCACGCCATTCGCCATGCGGTTGAGCGACTTGATTGATGGCTGGATTGTTGCCATGCAGCAGATGCACGTGGGCGACCAGTGGGAACTTTACATCCCAGCCGAAATGGGCTACGGCAAGTTCTCGCAGCCGGGCATCCCAGGTGGTTCTACCCTGATATTCGAAGTAGAACTGCTGGGTGTGGGATAACCCGGATACTTGAAATTATAATGATCATTAAGACAAGAGAGTCTTGTCCGGCTATAGTCGGTTCAATTCATCTTCCGCACTGTTCATGCCGTTGTATCTTCCCTTGCGCTTGTTGAATTTCCAGGTTACGGTCAACTTGTAGCTCCATAGCTTGTAATCCTCAGTCTGGGAGAAGTCAACGGCATGCTCGTGGGTTCGCTCCTTGAAGAGCTGCTGATGGAAGAGGTCGTTGGCACTGAAGGCAACCTGTAATCTGCCGTCCATCCACGATTTGTTGGCACCAAGACTCCAGTTCTGAGTGGGGCTGAACTTCGTTTTGCCTACTTGTCCTCCGTTGTCAAAACTGTAGGAGAGTGACAGCTGATAGTCGTTTGGTAGCGTGAAGTAATTGTCAAACGATGCATTCCAAGTTGCTCCGTTGTAACTGATTAGCTCTCCATGATCATTTACGGAGAAGCGCTGGTAAGTGATGCTTGCATTGACATTCGGACGCCAGCAGCCGAAGACGTGACCCCAGTTGAGATAGGCCATGTATTTCTGCATCTTGTTGAAGTTCATGAATGTACTCACGTATCTCACGGGCTTGTCCTCCGGCACTTCATGAATGTACATGATGGAGTGGTCGGTACGGGTGTATCTCAGCATTCCCATGAAATCTTTCCACTGCACGGAGTAGGTCAGACGATAGGTGTTGACAGGCTGCAGCTTCGGATTGCTGATTTGATACTGAAAGCGCGAGATATAGTAGATGTTCCCACTGAGCTGACTGAAAGAAGGTCGGGCGGTGGTAGTTCGGAAGCTGAGCGAGTGATGCCACGATGGTTCGTTGAGAGAGATACCGAACGATGGAAACCATTGGTCGTAATGACGCTCCATATTGTCGGGAGATTCCTCCGACAGATTGGTGTATCGGGATGTAAGATGCTCGTATCGGATGCCTACCCACCAGGTCCATTTGCCAACTCCACCCTGATATTGCAGGTAAGCAGCCGTCTTGGTATCGTGGTTTTTGTATTCCGTAGTTCCAAGCATATCGGCAGAACTTTCGGTTTTACCCTTGCCTTCCATCAGGCTCCATTCGCCACCATAGTTGATGGAATGTTTGTCAGAGATGAGTTGCTTGATAGGGTGTCCAGTTCTGTGTTCCAGTTTTTAGTATCAAAAACAATGTAATAACCATCTAAGTCATTGATAATCATTCACTAAATAAACTATAATCTTGTGCGAATCTACATCAGACTTTTTGACAGTTAAATTTGTCTTATATTTTGTGCTTAATTTACTGATTTACAGTGTGCTAAGTTGCTAAAACATAATCAAAAACGAGAACATGGAACTGGACACCCTAGTTGCTTGACTTCGATTCTTCCACTATAGATATCGTAGTTGGAATTGGAACGGTTGAGGGTTTCCTGCATCTCGCTACCTTCTTTCTCCGTGATAGGCTGGCTGTCAGAATCCTTGTTCCTGGCATAGTCCAGATAAATCTGTGATGAGAGATGCTTCGACCATTTAGCTAGATGGAAGAGGTTGAAGTGGTGACTGCGCTGGTGTCCCCATTGCTGGCTCTCCGCATCAAAATACTTCATCTCGCCATCCGCATCAGAAAGCTTCATCTCTCTATTTGTATCTTCTCCTGCTGGGTTAGGATAGCGATAGTACTGCTGCTGTTTCTCGCTTCTGCCGCCATTCAGCCAAAGCCCTTCCCATTGTATTCCCACTTCGTGTTGCTTGCTGAGCAACCAGTCGAAGTTGAGTTCTGTAGCGTTATAATTTGCCTTGTTCTTGCCATAGCGGTCGGTTCCGAAGAGATATTCGCCATCTTTGGCTCTTACGAGCGCTTCCTGTGGCTGATGCACATTGTATCGGTTGTCTGTGTAGCCGTAAAATCCTGTGAGCGAAATCTTCTTCGTTACCCAACCCAGGGTCAATTCCTCGTGGTTGGTGTTCACCTCGCTCAATTTATCATACACCTGCATCTTGCCGAATATACCCTCGTCTGTTCTTCTCGTCAGGATTCTCAGTACGGCTCCCGTCGTTGCATCATATTTTGCACCAGGAGTGGTAATGAGTTCTATTTCATCTATCAGCTTCACATCGAGATGAGAGAGTTCGGCAGAAGTCGCCTTCTTGTCGTTGAGATAGATGATGGGTGCTCCCAGTCCGTTCACCTCCAGGCTTCCATCTGCGGTTTGTTTCATGCCGGGGATGTGCCTCAATACATCTTCCAGCGTTGGCTCCTTTGCTAAAGGAGTGTTGCGGACACGGGTAACCAGGGTCTCGTTTCTCATCTTGTACATCGGGCGATGACCTGTTACGGTTACGGCTTGAATCTCGGCCTCCTTATCAGCTTTGATTGAATCTTTTTCCGTCTGTACTGAGTCTGCGGAAACTCCGGATGTCGGGAATTTCCCGTTTTGTGCTGTTGCACAGGTGGCGGTGGCTAGCATCGCACATATAACTGTTTCTTTCTTCATTTTCTTCCTTGTTTTTGTTTTCATCTGCAAAGGAACAGCTTTTCGGGCTCAAAATCGCAAATAATCATTACTGAAACATTACGCTGGCAAAATAATCTTGCTTCACCTTATTATATATAGTGAAATCTTCGTACCTTTGCACTGAAAAAAGAAAAAAAATATGAATAGAAGAATCAAACAAGTCTGGCTGCTCGCCATCCTTTCCTCTTTCCTGCTGATAGGCTTGCAGACCTATTGGCTCTACAATAGCGTGACCTATTCGATGGGAGAGATGGGGAAGAAAAATGCCGAAAAGGCGGAACAGGCAATAGTCACTTATCAGACAAATATCGGAGCGGCGGTAAAAGAAAAATCACATATCGGTTATGTCGTCACGGCATATTTTTCAGACTACAAGCGTCCCGTTACAACGGTTTGCTCTCCGCTGGATACGGATACAATCATAGGTGGAGTGGTGTATAGCAAGCCGGGATTCAGCAACGTGATGCAGAAGAGAGATACTTTCGATTTGCGTGAGACGGATTCCAACAATTCTTTTGATTGTCTGAATACTTACATCACTTACCAGCTTACCCACTTTGACAAGGCGTATTTTGACCGTTTCATCAGTAGGAAACTGGGCAATGATTTCATCGGGGCAGAGATGAAGACAGGAAAGCATCGTCTGTGGCAGACAAGAATCGTAGAGCCTCCTACCTTGTTTCATCACGAAATGCTGGTAGAAGTGCCTTTCAATCCTATCCAGTATCAGTCGATGCAGATGAGGATGCAGGTGCCGATGCTGCCCATCCTGAAGGGAATGATGTGGCAGATGATAGGAAGTCTGCTGGTTACCATCATGCTTCTCCTGAGCATAGCTTATCTCATCAAGGTGATGCTCCTGCAGAAGAAGGTGGATAAGATGCGAAGCGACTTTGTGCATACGATGATTCACGAGCTGAAACGCCCCGTGCAGACGCTGAAGATGTGTGTATCTGTATTCTCTGCTCAAAAGACAGATGAGAAGGATGAGAATGCTCTCATCATGGAGACGGTTAGAGAGGAAAGCGATAACCTGACCGCCTATCTCGCCAAACTCCGGGAAGTAATCAGGGCAGAGGAACATATCCCGCTCCAGATAACGTCTTTCGATATCCATGCCGCCTTGCTGAATCTGGTGGCTGTGTATCGAAAGAACAGACAGAAGGAGGTGAATGTTTCGCTCGATTACCAGCGCACTTCCGACCTGATGATGGGAGATAGAGACCAGCTTCTGAATGTGGTCAGCAACCTGATGGAGAACTCGGTGAAGTATTCTGGAGACATAGTCAATATCCATGTTGCCTGCCGAGATACCGGGAAGGGGGAAGTCATGATTTCTGTATCAGATAATGGAATCGGAATTTCGCCCGACGAGCAGCAGAGAGTCTGGACGAAGTTCTATCGCAGCAATACTTACCCGGATATGATGCAGCCAGGCATCGGCTTGGGTTTGAGTTTTGTGGATATGATAGTGAAGGCCCATGGGGGCAGAAAAATGATGCAGAGCGAAGTGGGCAAGGGAACCAGGATTTCGATCATCATCCCGCAGCACTCCTGATGTATCCGGTTTAACGCTATAAACAACAGGAAAAATGATCAAGATATTATTTGCAGACGATGACTTGAAGTATTCCATGTTGCTGAAGAGTTTCCTGCAGCAGCATGGCTACGATGTGACTTATGCCGGCAATGGCAAGAAGGCATGGGAACAGTTCCCGGAGGTGAAGCCCGACCTGGTATTGCTCGACATCAATATGCCGGAGATGGATGGCTATGAGGTGGCTGAGCGCATCAGAACCATCGACCCGAAGGTGCTTATCTTCTTTCTCACCGACCGTACGGAGAAGAACGATCGACTGAAAGGTTTCTCCCTGAAGGCAAACGATTATCTTGCCAAACCCTTCTATCCGGAAGAGTTGTTGGCAAGAATAGAGGAGCGGTTCTCTATGAATGAGAGTGAGACGATAGAAGAGGAGGTGTATCATTTCGGTGAAACCACCTTCTGCTATAATAACAATGAACTTCGTACCCGTTCCTCTCGTGTGCTCATCACCAGCCGACAAGCCGACATCCTCCGTCTGCTGGCGAAGAATATCGGTAATGTAGTAAGCAAGGAGATGATACAGGAGGCGGTGTGGGGAACCGTGAGCTATGCCAACTCCCTGGCTGTGAATGTGCAGATGACGTATCTCCGTCATGCTCTTCAGCATGATGTGACCGTTAAGATTGAGTCGCTGAAGAAAAAGGGATATGTACTTACTCTCTTATCTGAAGTATAGTAAATACCTCTTTTATCCGAATTATAAAAAAGTTAATCCGAAACAGCGGCTATTGCTAGCCATCTGTCTCGGATCTTTTTATTTGTGGATGAAGCGGTTTATTCTTCTGTTTTTGCCATCATCTTCTCATAGAGTCCATCCACGATGGAGTCGGCGAGCGAGATGTTGGGCACCATGATGTTTTCACACTTCAGGTATTCGCATGCCTTGAGGAAGATCTCAGCGGCAGGAATGATGACGTCGGCACGGTCTTCTTTCAGGGAGAAGGAAATCTCGCGCTCCTCGATGCTCAGGGGCTGCATCATCGAGTGGAGACGCTTCAGTTCGGCAAGCGTCAGGTTTTTGGAGTCCTGCTTGCTGTGGCGTGCCAGCTTGTTTAACTTGTTGATGTTGCCACCCGAACCGATGATCCTGATGTCGCCGTATTGCTCGGCATATCTCGTCAGGTTCTCCTTGAAGAGCTTTTCGGTGTCGGCAGTCACCTTGCCGCTCAGCATTCTCAGAGTACCCATGTTGTAGGAATAGCTCTCGGCGAGCACACCGTCATGGATGATGCTCACCTCCGTGGAACCACCGCCCACATCAATGTAGGCAAAGCTGCCCTCGTTGGAATCTGTTTTCTCTACCAGGTTGTTGTAGAGGAGCTGTGCCTCCTCCTCCCCCTTGATGATTTCGAGTTTGATGCCGGTTTGCTTCTCTATCTTCTTGAGCACCTTCTTGCCGTTCTCGGCATCGCGCATGGCTGAAGTGGCACAGGCGCGAAATGCCTCTACGTCATTGAGTTTCATGAATTGCTTGAAGCCCTTCATCATGTGGAGCATCATCTTCTCACGCTCCTTGGAAACCTTTCCCAGGGTGAAAACATCCTTACCCAATCGCAGTGGGATGCGGATGAACATGAGTTTTTTGATGCGGTCTTCCTCTCGGATTGCCTCGGGATCGAAGCGCTTGATGAGGAGTCGGGCTCCGTTTGAGCCGATATCAATGGATGCTAAATTCATCATTATTTATATGCTTTATTATTTATATGCCTTATAAAGTTCTTCCTGACTGCGGAATGGCTCGCCTTCTACAAATTCCTTGCCGCCCTTGCCATCTACCACTCTGCCGTTCATCGTATCTCTCATACCATAGGAGATGGTGCGGAGCAGGTCTGCCTGCATATCCTCGTCATATACCGGGGTGAGTACCTCGATGCGGTTGATGAGGTTTCTTGGCATCCAGTCGGCAGAACCGATGAAGTATCTTGGCTTGCCTCCGTTGGCAAAGATAAGGATGCGGCTGTGCTCCAGATAGCGGTCGATGATGCCCACGCAGCGGATGTTGTCGCTGAGCTTGGCGATGCCTGGCACCAGCGAACAGTTGCCGCGGATTACGATGTCGATCTTCACGCCAGCCTTTGAAGCCTGATAGAGCTTGGTTACCATGTCGGTATCGGTGATGTGGTTGATTTTCATCTTCACCCAAGCCTCCTTGCCCTCGTTGGCATTCTTGATTTCTGTATCAAGCATGCGCAGGATGCGGCTCTTCATGGAGTTTGGAGATACGAGAAGCTCGTTGAAGCGGAATGGTGAGAATGGGCGGTCGATGAAATCGAATACCTTAGCCACCTCGTTTACCAGCTTAGTACGGGCTGTCATCATCAGATAGTCGGTATAGATCTTGGCATTGCCCTCGTGGAAGTTTCCGGTTCCCACACAGGCGATGTTGCCCTTCTTTGATTCGATATAGAGCAGCTTGGAGTGAATCTTCAGTCCTTCTACACCGAAGATTACGTTCACGCCCTCTTCCTGCATGCGCTTGCTCCATTTGATGTTGCTCTCCTCGTCGAAACGTGCCAGAAGCTCTACCACGGCAGTTACCTTCTTGCCGTTGCGGGCAGCGGTAATGAGTGCCTTCACTACCTTTGAATCCTTTGCCAGACGATAGAGGGTGGTCTTGATTGCCTTCACCTCGGGTTTGATAGCTGCCTCACGGAGCACACGGATGTAGCCGTTGAAGCTATGGTAGGGTACATGGATAAAACGGTCTTTCTCACGAATCTGGTCGAGGATGCTCTCGTTGGAGAGGAACTCCGGTTTCATGATAGGAGCCCACTTCTCGTACTTCAGTTCCTTGTGTCCGCAATCTGGGAACGACATCAGATCCTTGTGGTTCTGGTATCTTCCGCCAGCCAGTGAAGCATCCAGTTCTTTGGTGTTCAATCGCTCACGGAGTTTCTTTTGGAGTTCCTTCGGCATCTCCTGATCGTAGATTACGCGCACGGCTTCACCCTTCTTACGGCTGTTTACACCCAGTGCAATCTTCTCCATGGTTCCGAAGTCGGCATCATTGTCCATCTCCATTTCGGCATCCTTGGTAAACTTGAAACTGAAAGCACGGTAGGTGCTCTCCTTGAAACCGAGGAATACCAGAGGTAGACAGTATCTGATTACATCGTCCAGATACATGATGTTGTCAAAACCCTCGCTTGTCGGCACCTTTACCCAGCGTCCGTAAACTCTATCTGGTACCTTTACTACGGCATATTTCTTCTTCTTGTCATCCTCAGCCTTTTCTACGGCAAGGTAAATGCGGTTGTCCTCCAGTGTGGAGAGGTCGTCTATCTCGTTGAGCCAGATAGGGTTGACAGAACCATTGAGCTTGTCGTAGAAGAACTGCGTAAGGAATTCCTTCTGCTCGTCGTTGAGCTGGTCTTCGTTGAGCAGGCGAACCTTGTGTACTTCAAGCTCTCGGAAAACCGTATCCACCGCCTCAGTGTATTCTTTCGAATAAGATTCATTGAGTTTATTAATTGCTTTAAGTGATTTCTTAATCTGCTGTTCGGTATTCTTGTCGAGCTTTTGGTTGAGCATGCGGTTGAGTGATGCCACGCGGACACGGAAGAACTCGTCAAGGTTATTGGAATAAATACCGAGAAAAGAGAGACGCTCCAACAATGGGACGTACTCTTTCTCTGCTTCCTGGAGAATGCGATGGTTGAAGTACATCCAACTGATATCGCGTTCTACGTATGCCTTTTTGAGTAATTCTTCTTTGGTCATAGTCGTTTGCTAATTATAGAGTTATTTAACTTTCTAATGTCTTTCCATACGTCCTGGGCTAGGGGCTTTTGGGCTTTCAGTCCGTTCTTGAACCACATTCGAAAGTTTGTGGGTTATTTTATTTTTGTAGACTCTTTCTTATTCTTTTTTTCAACTTTCTTTTCTGGAGCAGCTTCCTTCTTCTCTAAGTCAGCTTTCTTTTCAGAAGTCTTTTCTTTCTTCTCTGCGTTAGCTTTCTTTTCAGAAACTTTCTCGTCCTTCTTGTTCTTAGAAGGTTCTTTAGAGTCTTTGCCTGGTACTTCCAGAACGAGGAAATCTGTATCTCCGTCGATAAAGTGAAGCTCTTTACGGAAGAACTTGCTGCTGCCTGCTGGAACGATGATGTCGTGCAACTGGTCGCAGTCATCGAAAGTATGACGGCTCAACTTTTCTGGAGTTCCTGCGAAAGTAATCTTCTTCAGTTTGTCGCATTCAGCGAAAGCGTATGCTTTGATAGCTTTCACGCTAGCTGGTATATAAATGTTATCCAATTCATCACAATCATAGAATGCATCATGTTCAATCTCCTTCACCGTACTAGGGATGATGACATGAGCCAATTGTTTCTTGCCACGGAAAGCCATCTCTCCGATAATCTCTACTCCCTCAGGAATCGTAAAACTGGCATCATGGTTCATGTAGTAAACCAAGCGCTTCTTGTCGGCGGTATAGACTGCCCCGCCGTCAAACTCAAAATTATCGCTGTCAATCTTCTGTAAGGCGAGGTTGAGAACCAAGTTTTCAAACTTACCGTCTTTCTTGGACTTCTTCTTGAGAATCTCCAAAATTGCTTTTTTATTTTCCTTCATATAATCATATATGTTAATTGTATTTCTTTTCGGTTGCAAAGGTACGGCGATATTTTTAAACTAGAGCGAAAAGATGGTTACATGTTTATGACGATGATGTTACATCGATATTACGGGCGTTACAATCATATTACACGCTTTGTAAACAGGCAATGTAACACTTTTTTAATACTTATGTTTTGTGAAAGAAATATTTTATCCTTATCTTTGCAGCCGAAAAGAAATAGAAAGGCATCTTGTAGGATTTCAATTCATAACGGGATTGCTTTCTTGTTGGTAACAATCAATTAAGCTATATATATAAGGTAAAAATGAAGAAGAAAACGTATCTGTTTATAGCACTGTCTATAGTGTCGATGGGAATGAATGCCCAAAACTCAGAAAAGAGTTCTCTTGGAAACAATGTGCCTGAATTCGTCAAGACAATGAAGATAGGTGGAACCATCCGTTCTAAGTATGAATACCAAACCGAGGAAGGGGAGGGACGATTTGAGGTGCGTACGGCCCGTATCAATGTAGCAGGAAATGTAACAAAGGAGGTTAGTTATAAGGCTGAGATTGATCTCTGTGATGAGGGTAAGATCAAGATGCTCGATGCTTATACCCGCATCAAGCCTTGGAAGACACTGCAGCTTACCATTGGTCAGGAGCGTGTGCCATTCACTATTGATGCTCACCGTTCTCCTCATCAGCAGTACTTCGCCAACCGCTCGTTCATCGCCAAGCAGGTGGGCAACGTGCGCGACGTGGGTGCCGAAATCGGATACACCTGGAATGTAGGTTTCCCAATTGTGGTGAATGCCGGTATCTTCAACGGTTCGGGTTTGACCAACCAGAAGGATTACTGGACCAAGGGCGTTAACTATTCAGCCAAGGCTCAGTTCCTCTTCCCAAATGTCAACCTGGTGTTGAGTACCCAGAAGATCAAGCCATCTGATGTTACGGTAACGATGTATGATGGCGGTATCACCTTCCACAAGGGTGGTTTCATTGCTGAGGCTGAGTATCTTTACAAGCATTACAGTAAGGATGCTTTCCACGATGTTCATGCATTCGATGGTTTCGTATGCTATGATATTCCGGTGGCTAATCCTAAGAGCCTTATCAGGAAGGTTTCGCCTTTGGCAAGATATGATTTCATGAGCGACCACAGTGATGGTACAAGATATGGCGGTTCTGATACAGAACTGGGTGCATTGAAGATCAATGATTATAAGCGCCATCGTGTTACGGGCGGTGTAACCTTGAGCCTTGCCAAGCCATTCATCTCAGATATCCGTATCAACTACGAGAAATATTTCTATCGTAAAGGTGGTATAGCTAAAGTTTCAGAAAAAGATAAGATTGTTGTGGAGTTCATGACAAAGTTCTAATAATAGTTTATAGTTAAGAGTTTATAGTTTATAGCAACAGTCATCTATAAACTATAAACTCTTAACTATAAATTCCTTACAGCATTCCCTTAGAACTAGGAAGCTCGAAGTGGTAGATGTCTCTCTTTACCGCCATTTTCAGCGAACGGGCAAGTGCCTTGAAGATGCCTTCTATCTTGTGATGCTCATTTTCGCCTTCAGCCTTGATATTGAGGTTCATCTTTGCTGCATCACTCAGACTCTTGAAGAAATGCTTGAACATCTCGGTTGGCATTTCGCCCACCTTCTCTCTGTGGAACTTGGCATCCCAAATCAGCCATGGACGGCCACCGAAATCCAATGCTACCTGACAGAGACAGTCGTCCATCGGCAGACTGTAGCCGTATCTTTCTATTCCGCGCTTATCACCTAAAGCCTGCAGCAGGCATTCGCCCAGTGCAATACCCGTATCCTCAATGGTATGATGCTCATCCACATAGAGGTCGCCCTTGGTATGGATGGTGAGGTCCATCATGCCGTGCTTGCCTATCTGTTCCAGCATGTGGTCGAAGAAACCGAGACCGGTAGAAATGTCGCATTTTCCTGAACCATCGAGATTTACCTTGATGTAGATATCCGTTTCCTTGGTGGTGCGCTTCACTTCTGCGATACGGTCGCCGGCAAAGAGAATCTCGGCAATCTTATCCCAGTCCATGCCGTCTTTTCCGAGAATCAGACTCTTGCAACCCAGGTTTTCTGCAAGCTGGGCATCGGTTTCACGGTCGCCGATTACATAACTGTTTGCCAGGTCGTATGCCGGGTTGTCGATATATTCAGTCAGCATGCCCGTGCCCGGCTTTCTCATCGGCGAGTTATCTTTAGGGAAGTGGCGGTCGATGTGCTGCTTGGCAAAGTGGATGCCTTCGCTCTCCAGGGTCTGGATGATGAAGTTGTGGACTGGCCAGAAGGTATCTTCCGGAAAGGAGTCGGTACCCAAGCCGTCCTGGTTGCTCACCATCACCAGCTCGTAGTCGGTGTGCTGGGCAATGAAGGAGAGATTGCGGAACACGCCCTTGGTGAATACCAGCTTCTTGAAGCTGTCAATCTGTTCATCCTCTGGTTCCTGAATCAGAGTTCCATCGCGGTCGATAAAGAGTAATCTTGTCTGTTTCATGTCTCTTATATATGTTAATACGATTAATATTTTTCAATTTCTGCGGTTGCCATCTTCTGGCTTTCCTTCATTCTCTTCTTCTCTTCGTCTTGCACCTTGTAAGAGCCGAATTGATAGGCAAGTGAAATGCCGAGCCAGCTCAGGGCGTAGATGATGAGCAGGAAGGTGATGGTAAACACCAGGAAGAGGAGTGGGGTGAAATAACCCGGCACACCGAGCGGGTCACCATCAAGCGCACCGAGCTGTGAATAGAACTGTGCGATGATGAGGATGATGGAAGGCAGGGCTGCGATAAAGGTAGCGATGCCTACGATAATCATGCCGAGAAAACTGGTCAGAAAGAAACCTCCGAAGTGGCGGAGAATGCGGAGGAGGGATTTTCTTATCTTGCGCTTTTCGCCCTTAGGACACAGTTGCTTTCTTGGCAGGAGATGCCAGAATGATACGATAGCCATTACGATAGTGGCTCCGTAAATGATGGTTTGCAGGATGAACGAAGCCATCGGATTTACGGCTCCCCAATCGTGAAGCGGTTTGTTGGGGAGGAGGAAATAGAGTACGATAGCCAGCAATACAGCAAATGGAACATGGGTAGTCCATGTCTGTTTTACAAGTGATCTGAAGTCACTTGTTATGGTATCGTATGATGCTCTCATGCAGGAAGTTATACTTCTGTGCTTAAATAATTCATTTACTTCCATAACTATCTTGTTTTAATTTCTAATTATCGCTTTTGTTTTTTTACCCTTTTACTTTTTTACCCTTTTACCTTTAAAAGTTTCTTCTGAATTCTGAGCAGGTAATGGCGGTAGCGATAGCCACATTCAGACTGTCGGCTGTAGCTCTACCTTCCGGAAAGTTAGGGATGAGCAACTTGTGGTTCACCTTCTTTGCCAGTTCTGGCGAGATGCCTTTTCCTTCGTTTCCCATCACGATAAGCCCACGGTTTTCGAGCGTTTGCTGATAGATGTTGTCGCCGTCCAACAGGGTGCCGTAAACGGGAACATCGGCAGGAAGTGATTCTACCAGTCCCAGCAGGTCGCCATATTCTACCTTCACTCTTGCTATGCTGCCCATCGTAGCCTGAACCACCTTCGGATTGTATACGTCGGCAGTATCCTGACTGCAGTAGATATGGGTGATGCCAAACCAGTCGGCGATGCGGATGATGGTGCCCAGATTGCCCGGGTCCTGAACGCCGTCGAGCGCCAGACTCAGTTCGCTGGTATTAATAGAGTAATCTCCTGATGTTGCCTGTCTGAATACGGCAAGTACCTGTTGCGGATGCTGCAGGAAACTCACCTTCTTCAGTTCTTCATCAGTAACCTCTATCACTTCGGTTTCAGCCCCGAAGTGTTTGCCCCGGAGCCATTCGCCGGTAGCCACAATCAGGTCGGCAGGTTGCAGAGCGAGCAGATCGTCTACCACCTTGAAACCTTCTGCCACGAACTTTCCTTCTTTATTTCTGTTCTTCTTCAGTTCGAGCGAACGTATGTACTTTATTTTATTCTTGCTAATCATTTATTTTTTGTCTATATGTGTGCAAAGGTAACATAAAATATAGACATTTCAAAATAAAAAGTGCTAAATATTTTGTATTTAATTTGTTTTGCATTATCTTTGCATATCAAAAACGATAGATATTTTGAAAATACAGAAGATTTCATTACTTGCCTTGCCGCTGCTCATAGCATCTTGTTCTTCAAGCAAAATGGTGCCGGAAGGGGAGTATATATTAAATAAGGTGGAAGTGAAGAGCGACTCGGCAGGGTATAATGCCGGGGCGCTCAAGCAGTATGTGCGCCAGAAAGAGAAACCGAAACTCTTCTCGCTCTTCAAGAATCCTTTCAGCAAGAAGCCTGTCATCTACGATACTTTGCAGGCACGGCTCTCCTGTCAGGATCTGCTTACCGCCATGCAGAACCAGGGCTTCATGCATGCTGGGGTGTCGCTCTATACCACCAAGAAAGGAAAGAAACTGGATGCTACCTATCTGTTGCATCCCGGAGAACCTTTTATGATAGGTAAGGTGAAATATGAAGTGGAAGATGAACATATCCAGCAACTTCTGCATCTCGATAATCCCGATAATCAGCAGATTAAGCCGGGTATGAGATTTACGGTAGAAACATTGGATAATGAGCGCAGGCGTATCTCCAGCCTTCTGACCAATGATGGCTATTTCCGCTTTCATAAAGATTTTATCCAATTTTCTGCCGATACGATTGCGGGACAGAAGGATATCGCCCTGACGCTCCACCTGATGAAGTATAAGGCAAACAGTAATGCTCCTGAGGTTGATCATCCCCGATATGAAATCAGAAACATCAACTATCTGAGTAATGACAGCGACCGAATCCATCTGCGCCATCAGGTTTTGCTCAATGCCACTGCCCTCAGAGAAGGCCGTCCCTACAGTGCCGCCGCCTTGCAGCGTACCTATAACAACTTTGCCCGTCTGCAGGCGGTGAAGTATACCAACATCAGATTCTCTGAAGTTCCTGACAGCAACCTGGTTACGGAGAACGGAATGGAGAGGGACAGCATCAGCCGGCAGATGGATTGCAATATCCAGATCAGTACCAACAAGCCTTCTACCATCGCCTTCCAGCCGGAGGGAACCAATACGGCGGGCGACTTGGGAGCTGCAGCTTCGCTCACTTATACCAACCGAAATCTCTTCAGAGGTAGTGAGCAGTTGAGCATCGAACTTCGTGGAGCCTACGAGGCCATTACCGGTCTGGAGGGGTATCAGGATCAGAACTATACAGAATATTCGGTTGAAGGCAAACTGGTTTTCCCTCGTTTCTTGGCGCCTTTCCTTTCAAGAAATTTCAGAAGAAGGCAGACGGCAAACAGCGAGTTGTCGGCAAGTTGGAATCTTCAGAACCGACCGGAGTTTCATCGCCGCGTATTCTCTACTGCCTGGCGTTATCGCTGGACAGAACCGCGTCATCACCTGGCCTGGCGTTTCGACCTGCTCGATCTCAACTATGTGTATATGCCATGGATATCCGAGACTTTCAAGAGAGACTATCTTGATAATGCAGAAAACAGAAATGCCATCCTCCGCTACAATTACGAAGACCTGTTTATCATGAAGATGGGTTTCGGTTTGAGTTATAGCGATGGGGTAGATGCTGTGCGAGTGAATGTAGAGAGTTCGGGCAATCTGCTGAGCGGTGTTTCCAAGACATTTGGTTTCAAGGTGAACAGCCAGGGACAGCGTACATTATTTAATATAGCTTATGCCCAGTATGCCAAGTTTGATGTAGATTATACCCACCTGATGCAGTTTGATAAGCGCAATGCTCTGGCGCTGCATGCGGGTATCGGTGTGGCTTATCCTTACGGCAACAGTACGGTGTTGCCTTTCGAAAAGCGTTATTTCTCGGGTGGTGCCAACTCGGTAAGAGGTTGGGGCGTAAGAGAATTAGGTCCGGGCAAGTTTAAGGGAACTGACGGCAGAATAGATTTCATCAACCAGACGGGTGATGTGAAGCTCGACTTGAATGCAGAATACCGCACTTCGCTCTTCTGGAAGTTTGAGGGTGCAGCGTTTATCGATGCCGGTAATATCTGGACACTTCGCAATTATCAGGATCAGCCTGGTGGCCAGTTCAAGATAGATGAATTCTACAAGCAGATAGCTGTAGCCTATGGCTTAGGTCTCAGGTTGAATTTCGATTACTTCATCCTCCGTTTGGATATGGGTATGAAGGCGATCAATCCAGCCTATGGAACGAAGGAAGAGCATTGGGCGATTATCCACCCGAAACTAGACCGCGATTTCGCCTTCCATTTCGCAGTAGGTTTGCCGTTCTAAATGCAGCTAATAGTTTATAGTTAATAGTTTATAGCCAGGAGTTTCTGTAGGGCATCTTTTTTGATTATGATGCCCCTCAGAAACTCCTTACTTTTTTCAAGGCAATTTATCCAACTTAATCTTCCAGAGCCCCTTTTCCATACACATCGGCAGTTGGAAATCGGCCTGTTCTATGAGCTGCGGATCCTGCCCGATGCTGTCCATCTGCAGAAAATTATGAACCGTAAGGGTAACGGTGGCACTTGTTTCATCGTCACCGAAATCAATATCCGTAATCTCGATGCTGGCATCCTCCGGTTTCTGGCGCAGCAGTTCCACGTCGGTCTCGTTCACATTACTTGCAGCATAACGCAGCCAGCGCTCCGATTCCTGGGTGCAATACTTCACGGCTTTCGGGAAATGCCAGTTGAAATAATTGTTGGCAAACGAATCAACATCTGCCTTCAGCTGGTCCTCGCTGCCTTCGTGAGGTTCACAGCCCGAAAGGCTGAATATACTTGCGGTCATGCATGCCACAGCTATGCATAAACCTATCATCGACTTCTTCATCATGATTCTCAAATCTTAAAAATTCTATTTTTTTGCGATATTTCGGCACAAAGATAGTAAAAAACTTTGTAATAAGAATCTTTTTTGCTAACTTTGCATGGAAAATAACAATTAAAATGCTGAAATTTATATCCTTTGGCAGTGGAAGTAGTGGCAATTGCTATTATCTTTACACTGATACGGATTCGATACTGATAGACGTAGGAGTAGGAATAAGAATATTGAAGAAGCATTTCCATAACTATGGACTTCGCTTCGAGGATGTGCATCACGTCCTCATCACCCATGACCACGCCGACCATGTAAAATCGGTGGGGAGTCTGAGTACTGACTATCATCTACCGGTATATACGACCCGTAAAGTACATCAAGGCATCGAGCGCAACTATTGTGTTCGAAAGAAGATAGAGCCTAACCATGCTCGTGTGATAGAGAAGAAAGTAACTTTCACACTGGGCGAGTTTAAGATTACTCCGTTCGGTGTACCCCACGACAGTACCGACAATGTTGGCTATTTCGTGGAGTGCGGTGGTGTAAACTTCTGTCTCATCACCGATGTGGGGCATATTACTGAAGAGATGCACGACTTTATCGGCCGTGCCAACTATCTTGTGCTCGAGGCGAACCATAGTGTAGAGATGCTCCAGCAGGGTCATTATCCCCAGTATCTGAAGGAACGCATTCTGGGAGATAACGGTCATCTGAGCAACGACGATTGTGGCGAGGCGCTTGCCAATTATGCTACACCGGAGCTTCATCACGTCTGGCTCTGTCATCTCAGCGAGGAGAACAACCATCCTGAGCTGGCACGCAAAACCGTGGAGCAAATCCTGCGCAGTAAAGGCATCATAGCCGGCAAGGACTTCCAGCTGGAAGTATTGAAGCGCAAGACACCGAGCGAAATCTATAAGCTGGTGTAGGGCAGGTGTAAAACTAAAAAGGTGAGGGTGTGTCATAAGTCTATGGCGCACCCTCTTTTATGTTATTTATTGTATAATCCTAGAAGTATCGTAGCCTATTCCAAAAAGGGAATCATATAATATCGTCTGCAAATTTTACTTTTTCCGATCTTCTCTATTATAAACAGGCAGGAAGTTCACAAAAGGGCATAGTTATCCCTGACGATAAAAAAACAAAATTGAGTTTTATCGTTTTATACCCAAATATTTCTTCAAATTGAA
>OLWL01000506.1_pt1 | contig 27212 bp, 29 predicted proteins | sample 1674151 | NCBI WGS metagenome assembly OLWL01 (sample SAMEA103958148, study PRJEB25191) | human gut metagenome
CATCCCCGTCTGCCTGACAGCCGAAACAGTGAAAGCGCCGGTCAACCTTCATGCTGGGGTTTTTATCAGCATGGAAGGGGCAGACACACATCCCGTTTCGTCCCACCCGGATTCCAAAATGCTCCGCAGCCTGCCGGGTGGTAACAGACTGCTTGACAGCTTTAAATACATTCAAATAAATCCTCCTGAAAATAAGAAAAGCGCCTGTCATTCTCGAAAAAGAAAATAGCAAGCGCCTATTAAAGTTCCATATCCTGTTTTTTCTCTGTGCGGGGCTGCTTCCGTTTCTCGGCCTGTTCTTCCCGGATACGCTGCGTCCGGCCTTTGACTGCCTGCTGGATGGACGGTTTCTTTCCCGGCTCGGCGGTCTGGCGGTACTGTTCAGACGGAAGAACCTGATTGAGCCAGTGACGCACATCCCGGAGAATCTTCACATCCTCCTGTAATGCGGACAACCGTTCCTTATATCCGGCAACTTCTCCGGCAAGCTGTGTCTGTTCCTCATTCAGCTTTTTAATGCTGTACTTCTTCTCCTTCAAATGCACCTTGAAATAACGGATAGCGGCATTATAGGCGTCCAGCTCGTCCCGATGGGCGGCGGCAAACTGTTCCCGTGGCTTCTTAAACCGGATGGCAGCATACTCCACATGAACCGGCTTATGGGCTTCAAAGTTGGCGATATGGGAAAGCAGGGTGTTGATTTCTTTCATACGCTGTTCTTTCGGCTTCATCTCTGCCCGGATGGAAACGGCCTGCCCGCTGACGGTATCCAGATAAGCGTCCAAACTCTGCACAGTGGACAGCTCCTTTTCCCGCAGATAGCGGATAGCTTCCATAACCTTGTTGAAATCGGCAACGCTGCCTGTAAGCTGGCCTTTGCTTGTCCAGCCTGTACGTTCCTCCCGGCGCAAATCCAGATATTTCCCCAGCAGCTCCGGCAGGGTGGGTTCCTTCGATTCCTGCAAGGCTTCCAGCAGGGCGGCTTTTTTCTCCTTCAGGTCTGCAATCCAGCCTTTCAGGTGGCGTACCATCTGCCGGATAGATTGCATAAGGGAATTGGCGGCTTTGATGTCCCGGTTCAAGTTGCCGATGTTGGTCTGTATCCCTCGTTTCTCCATCTGGCTGACTGCTGGCCCCATATGGACGGTGGGGATTTTATCAAGCCCCTGCCGTTCATAGGAACGAAGGTCAAGGCGCTCCGGGCGTCCGTTGGCTTCCAGATAGCGGTTAGCGGTAGCCGCCCAGCCCTGCCGCCAGATCTCTCCGTACTTCTGGTCGTTCCAGTCCACGGTATCCTCCTTGTGGCTTTTCCAGCTCCCGGACGGGAGCCGGATACGCTCGCCGTTCTCGTCAAGGTCATAAACCTTCCGGCTCTTGGGAAGCCATTTCCCGTTTTCGTCCATTGCCCGCATGGTCAGCAGGATGTGGGCGTGGGGATTCCCATTCCCTTTGTCGTGGATGGCAAAATCGGCAATCATGCCTTTAGAAACAAAAAACTCCCGGCAGTAGTCCCGGATAAGGTCGGCGTGCTGTTCCGGGGGGATTTCCCTCGGTATGGCAAGCACGATTCTCCGGGCAAGCTGGGAGTTCCATTGCTTCTCGATAGCTTCGGCGGCGTTCCACAAAGTATTGCGGTCTGCATACGCTGGTGGGGCGTGGGGCGGCAGCATGATTTCTGTATGGACAATCTCGCTTTTATGGGAATAGTATTTCTGCTTCTGGTCGTACTCGGAAAACAGCCGTTCCCCACTCTGGTAGGCGGCAGACGCAACGGCTGACTGGTGGTTGCTGCGCTGGATTATTTTTATATCATGGTGTGGACAGGGCATAGCGTTCCTCCTTCCTGTGGTTGATTTTGGGCAAAAGAAAAGCAGGAAACCGTTTCTGATTTCCTGCTTAGTGGTGTCGCTGGTAGGCGATTAGTATTCAGTTTTGAAGGTTCGGGTCAGGTTGGCTCGATGATGGAAAGCTGTCTAATAGCTTAAAAGTTTTTGTTCGCAAATTTACTTGTAATTCCAGTTTCTGTTTTATAAAATCCAAAAATCAGAAAAATAATTCCAACAACTACTCCTGCAAATACGGTAGTCTGTGTAGAAATATTAAGAAGAAGTAAGGATATACACAAAACGATTTCTACCAAACCTAATGTTTTGCCAATACCAATAAAAATATTAGGTGCTATGCTTTGTGCATAATCCCAATGCTCTTGTGACTTCCGAGATGTAGGCGTATTGTATCCGTTACCGGATGTCATATCTTTTACCGGGTGCTTCTTTAAGATATATCCTACAAAAACCATAACAAAGGGTATGATGAAATTCAAAGCAATCAATCCATACATAAAACCATCTCCTTAGATAGTGTTCGTCATTAGCTTTATTATACTACGGGCAGTCCTGTTTTGGAATAGATAAATTGTAAACTTGCTGGACGGGAACAGCTTGCAGCGCAAGGTGTTCCCGGGCGGCAAGTCCACAAAGGGGTAGCTGGCGCAGCCAGCGCAGGGGAAGTGTAGCGTCCCCTGTGATGATTGGAAGCAGCCGCAACGGTGCTGAAAATCATCCGCTTTCCGCAGGAAGCCCCCGGCAGGGCGCAACGCACCGGCTTGACCGGTGTATAGTTGCGCCCTTACTCCGTAAGGGATTCCCCGGCTACCCGCCCTTTCACGCTTTCTGCAACTATTTCCTTCATGCCACTTTGAGAAAATGCCTGTTTCAGAATGTCCATCACATCCTCGTCTGTCAGCACTTCCGGCCTTAAAAGGAAACTTTCCAGCATAGCTCCTCTGGTACAGAGCCGGTGCGTCCGTTCCTTCCGGGTAAGCTGCTTCACCTGGTGTTCCAGTATTTTTTCTTCATGCTGCGCCCGCCGCAGTCTGGCTTCGCCTTTGGCAATCTCCTGATTCAGCTTTTCCAGCTTCTCATTTATCATGGCAGCCCTCCTTTGGGAAGCAGCGTGTAAATGCGGTTTGGTTCTCCCACACCCCGGCGCACCCGCAGGATAAGCCCGATGTCCTCCAATTCTTTCAGGGAACGCTTCACAGTGACGGGGCTGCGGGAGAGGGCTGCCGCTAATTCCATGATAGGAAAACGGACAAACAAAATGCCGTTGCTATCCTCTATCCCTGCCGTAAGGGTGGTGTTCAGCAGACGGGCATACATGACTTTTGCTGTGCTGCTGATCGGCAGCCGAAGCATTGCGGCGGGTAGCGGCATACAAGGCGGCAGAACCGTGTCTGCGCTCATAAATTCAAATTCCATTTAACTGATTTTCTCCTTTCGCTTGGCTCGTTTTGACAGGTAATGGGGGCAGTCTATCACGACAGCCCGGAAACTCTGCTTGCACTTATGCTGGCACTTCCGGCACAGGTCGTTGTAGGCCACACGCCCCCGGTCATTGAGGAAGAAGGAAAGCTCCAACTTCCGTTTCTTGCTCATTCTCGGCATAGTGCCTCCTATCATAGAAAATCCGCCCATTTCAGCCGTAACAACGGGAACAGGCGGATAAAGGTTTTTGGTGTCATGTTTCGGGGCGATTTTCAAGGAAAATACGGCCATAGAGCCGCTTTGAAATGCCCCATAGTATTACGGACGGGGCAGACTACACCCCGCCGATTTGTCGTGTTTGGGTAGCGTTTTGGTATCAGTTCTGCCGGGTTGTCCTGCTGTCGTTCCTGCCCCTGAATCTCACAGCGGCGTTTCGTTCCCGTTGGTACGCTCGCTGCGGTCAAGGTTCCTCCATTTCCTTGCCGCAGGTCGTTGCGCTACATCGCCGGGGAGCATATCCCATCAGGCCGGTCATTCGATTGGAAATAATCCATCGATGAACTGACTTAATCATAGCTCATTTTTGAACCCTTTCCCGTATGTCCATAAAATAGGAAAACCGCCCCAAAATCGAAAAATTCCACGATTTCGGAACGGTATATGGTATAATAAGGAATAACAGCGGCAGCCAGCCGCAGGAAGGAGCGATGTGTTTATGAAAACCCGCATTTCCGTACAGGAACGCCTGAAAGATTTACGGGTGGAACGGGGCTTGAATCTGGAAGAACTGGCACAGGAAACCGGCATTTCAAAATCAGCCCTCGGCAGTTATGAAAACGACAACGACGAATACAAGGAAATTAACCACGGCAGCCTGTTGAAGCTGGCAGACTTCTATCAGGTGTCGGTTGACTATCTGCTCGGCCTTACCAATAATCGGAGATATGAAAACACCCCGATAGAAGAATTACATTTGAGTGATGAAGTCGTGGAACTGCTGAAAAGTGAACGCTTCAATAACCGGCTGCTGTGTGAGATTATCTCCCATGAAAAATTTAAGGAATTGCTGGCAGACGCAGAAATCTATGTGGACGGGATAGCAACCATGCACTTCCATGACACAAACAGCTCACTGGCTGCTTTACGGGCTATGGTACTGGAAGAACACCCCGAAGCTGCGGCAGACCGGGCAATCAAAGTGTTGGAAGCCTGTCAGATAGAGGAAGAAGATTTTTTCTGCCATGTGACGCACAAAACATGGGACGTCATTCTCCATGATATACGCAAGGCGCACGAAAATGACAGCGAAAGTGCGCCGGATACCACGCCTGCCGATGAACTTATACGGGAAGTACAAAAGGCCATGCAATCTCCGGGGGACAGGGTTCAGCAATTCACGGAGATATTCTGCAAGGCGTTCCGGCTCAAATACAAGCGGCTCTCACAAGAGGAACGAAGCCTTTTGAAAAAGCTGTTCAAGAAATCCCCGCTGATAAAACAGTCTGGTATGAACTTCCGGCGCAGGCCGTGGAAATAAAAACAGCCGTTGTAGGATTTTGTTCCTACAGCGGCTGTTTTTATTTATGAATCTTCTCCAACAAAAGACAGGATATTTTCATCAGTTTGTAATGTAATTGTTGCGCTTTCTGAATCATCAGAATAAACTCTTGTTCCATATACGCCTGTAACAGGCTCCTCTAAATTTTCAAAAGTTAATCCGAGTTTCGAAGAAGAATTGTCAATCTTTTCAAGCGAATATGTACCTGTCCATTCTTGTTTATGAGTGTTATCTGTTAAGATAAAACTTTTTTCTTCAAAACTCAATGTCAAATCCAATACTGGTATGTCATCATGCACTGAACCTGAGAATAACATATTACCATCTAAATCAGTAATAAATTCTAAAGACCAGTTATATGATGATACCGACCGAGTTTGGGAAGAATCACACGAACATAAGCCTACACACATAAAAAAACATACGCATATTGCCAATAACCGTTTCATTTTACCTATTACCAACCTTAATTCACAACTGTTTTGCATTTAATTAGGGAAGTGTCACAGGGTAAGAAATAGCGAAAGCTCCACCGCCTGCCAAGGCATTATTAGCGGTAGCAACACCAGAAACAGAAACCGTTCCCTTATCTCCGCTATTACCTGTTCTTCCAGTATCCACATCAGTTTCGATTGTTTCTTCACCGTCGGCTAATTCTGCAAATGCCGTATTGGTGGATTTTTTGTTCATAAGCACATTAACTGTACCAGTCATACCAGTGAACTCCGGTTTTGGAGATTCATACCACGGTACATACAACTTCACATGAACTTGAATCCCATCATCCTCATCATAAGTTGCATAAGAGTTAATACGAACATTAGCGACTGCTCTTTTGGTGACACCATCGGAAATCATAACATCGGTTAAGTATCCGTCATATTCTCCAATGACTACCGGCTGTTGAGTATCCGTTATTTCCGTTGTTGTTTCCGCTGCAAAAGCAGGAACCGCACTCACAGCAAAAAGCATACAAAACGCTACCAACGAGGTAAACAATCTTTTACTAAATTTTTTCATAAACAATGCTTCTTTCTAAAATGACCAGAACCTACATTTTTTGTATTCAGTTATTGGCAATATGCTACTAACCTGCAAGCACACTCTCAAATCATAAAATGTTTCAAATGTACTTGTTTTATTTTATGATAGCACTTATTTACATTGGGTACAATAGAAAATATACACCATTAAAATTTAATTTTTTGTGCAAATCGAATCAAATATAAAATTATATCGCTTTAGATATTGTCCTGTTCTAATTTAATCACATTCATAATACCACAATTCAAGGCTTCACAAATGCGAACCAGCGTTTCCATGCTGATATTCTTTCCCTTGCCCATGTTGGCAATCATATTTGTGGTAAGACCGGCGGCAAGCCGCAAATCCTCTTTCCTCATGCCACGCTCTTTCAGTGTGTTCCATAGTGGCTGATAACTAATGTGCATAGGCTTCCCGCCTTTCTTTCCATCGTCAAGTGTTTTATACCCATTATAGCAGAAATCTTGCGTTTCCACAATATTTCTTGACTACACCGCCGGTTCCGTCTGGATTGTGCTTTTCCTTTCTCCGCTTTTATTACATCTAATTAGCCATGAGCTGCTTCATGCCCTGGCTCTTGCTACCGGGATTGTCCGAGCCGTAGCCCTCCAGCAGATTGACAACGCCCCACACGCCGAGGCCAGCGCCGAGAGCAACAACGAGGGTCTGCAGAGTAGTGACAGCGGAAGTGAAAAATGCCATATAAGCCTCCATTTCTCCGGGATTTACCCGGCTATGAAAAAAGCCGCCCGGTGTGGGCGGCAAGTGACTGCTTCGGGACACTTTGTCTCGAAGTGATTTATACAAAAGCGTCGGGATCGTCGATGTCGTCATAGCTCAGGATGTCCTCGTCCTCGGCTGTGAGCGCATCTTCGGGCACCGCCGCCTCGTACACCTCGCAAACCTCATTCAGCCCGGGCCGCCTGCGGCGGTTGATGAGCTTGTCGAGGTCAAAGGCGTTTTTGGTTTTATCGGCCTCAGCCGTGTATCGGTAATTGGGGTGCTGCTTCAAATCGTACTTGCGGGAGAAAAACGGCGGCAGGCCCCGGAGCTGCAATATGCACTTGTCCCCGGGCATGGTCGCCAGTTCGCTGGGGGTCATCAGCTCCCGACCCAGCCGCTGGGTGTTCTGGTTGTAGCTTTCCGACTGCCCACGGGAGCGCCCCTCGGTCTGCATAGAGATGGTGGCCTTGCCCAGCCAGTTCTCGGATATTTCCTTGATGGTGCTGGCCTCTCTGCCTCCCAAAAACACAACGCTGTCCATGTTTCCCAAAATCGTTTCAGCGTGTTTGTCGTAAATGGCCTTGCATTGGGCCAACTGCTGATACAGGAGAACCAAAGACACCTCGCGGGAGCGGATGACGGCCACCAGCTTTTCCAGCCCCGGCACCTGTCCCGTGTTAGCCGCCTCGTCCCAAAGCACCCGCACATGATGGGGCAGGCGGCCCCCATGCACATTGTCCGCCCGCTCACAGAGCAGATTGAACATTTGCGAAAAGGCCAGAGCCACCAAAAAATTGTAGGTGCTGTCCGTGTCAGAGATGACAAAGAAAGTAGCTGTTTTCCTATCGCCCATGCGGTCAAGCTCCAGCTCGTCATAGGACATAATTTCCCGGAGCTGGGGAATGTCAAAGGGAGCCAAACGAGCGCCGCAGGAAATAAGGATCGATTTTGCCGTCTTGCCGCTGCTTAACTTGTACTTTTTGTACTGCTTCACGGCGAAGCAATCGGGCTTGCGCTTTTCCAGCCCCGCAAACATATAGTCCACGGCGTTCATAAAGTCATCGTCATCCTCCTTGACCTCCATCCCGGAAATCATGTCCACCAGCGTGTTCATGTTCCGATCCTCGGCGGGGCCTTCAAAGATGATATAGGCGATAAGGGCGCAGTATAAAAGTGTTTCGGCCTTCGTCCAGAACGGATCGCCCTCCTTGCCCTCTCCCTTGGTGTTGCTTATTAGAGCGTTAACAAACTTTAGGATGTCGGCCTCGTTTTTGATGTACGCCAGCGGGTTATAGTGCATGGACTTGGAAAAGTCGATGCTGTTGAATACCTTGATTTTGTACCTCCGCTTTTGGAGAAAGCGGCCCACTTGTCCGAGGACGCCGCCTTTTGGATCGACCACCACATACGAGGAATGGGCTTGAAGAAGCTGGGGCGTGAGCCAGAACCGGGTTTTGCCAGAGCCGGACGAACCAATGATACAAGCGTTGAGGTTGCGGGCATTGGCCGGGTTCTTTGGGCGGGTGTTCATGGTGAGAAGCTCCGTCCCGGTGAGAATGACATTATTTTCAAACTTTGGATCGACAAAAGGCTGGATGTCTTTAGGGCAACCCCAACGAGAGCTGCCGTATTCCTCATCCCGGCGATATTTCTTGGCGTTCTTGCTTTTGAAATAGATCAGCAGCCGAAAAGCCACAGCGCCCACAATGCCAATGAGCCAGTCAAAGGGATCAAGCCCCGGCGAAAAATCCGCAAAGGCCACGCCGATGGTCTGCATGAGCCCCAGCAGTTTTTCCCCGAAGTTTGCACCAGCGGCCAGACGGTAAGCCGCCCCCATTTTCAAGCAGGCCCAGCCGATGAACAGATACGGGATATTGGGGAGTACATATTTTCTGATTTTATCTGTCCGCATGGGCCGCCTCCTTTACGCGCTCCTTCTGGCGGGGCTTTTCCTTGGCAAGCTGATCCGCCGCCCGTTTGAGCTGTTCCCGGATGGGGACGCGCCGGGACTTGGATTTATCCAGCACCTTCCGAGAGTATTCAGAAAAACAAGCCGTCATAGCGTCGGCCTGTCCTGTCTTGAAGAAAAGCAGATATTTGTCCGGCCCGGTTTTGTAAAAGGCATAGTCCACATTCCACTTCCGGGCCACCCGGTCAAATACCTTGGGCGCGTCCACCTCGATACTGTTGGTGGCCGTGCCGTGTGCCATGAGCTTTTTTACGCTCTGTTTGCCGTGGGGCGTTTGCGCCTTCCGATGTGCCTTGGCGATTTTACGGCCAACGGCCCGGAGCACATAGGCAAGGCTCCGGGCCGTCAGCTTACTGGCCTTCATGGAAATTGCGATTGTACGCCGGGAAATATCTTCGTCAACCAGCTATACCACCTCCTTGCTTTGGGACAAAGTGTCTCGAAGTGCTAACGATCTTCATGTCCCGGAATGATAGGGTGCCTGCCCGTGTCTCGGGCAGAGCCGTCAATAATTTCTTTGTAGGCTGCCATCTGCTCCCGGATGGAAAGCTGGGGGTATGCAAATACCCGGTGCTCTGCGGGAATGTCCTCGATCCCGTGGTACAGCTCTACAAAGTTATTGCTTACTCGGGTCAGATAGCCGCCGGGGGCGAAGTGCCCGCCCTCGTTCAGCCGCATATCCCGCCCGTATGCCTCGAAGTCAAAATAGTTGATTATATCTTCGGGCACCTCCAGCCGCTCCATGTCCTCCACATAAATGCGCCCCAGCGTTTCATCGTCCGATACGCCGGGGTGCAGATCGTAGCAGTCCAGATTGTGAACGAGATTGATGATGTCGGCCACGCTGGAAGTGTGGTCGCCCTTGTTGAGAACGGCCTCCAGTGTTTCCAGCTCACCTTGATCCAGATCGGAGAGCAGATGGGCCAGATGGTTGAGCTCGTCCAGATTTTCATATTCGTTCAGATAGTCATACAGGCCCAGCACATCACCGTCAAAAGAAACAATGAAAATCTCTTGATACCGAACACCGTCCACGCCGATCCGCTTTAGGAGCGCCTGTACTTCTTCGGTGGTAGTGGGAAACTTCAAGGGTTCTCCAACCTCTACGCCATAGTCGGCGTATTTCCCGGCGTTGGTAACATAGGCTTCAAACAGGGTCATGCAGCACCTCCTTGATCCCCGCCATAATGTACTCGGCACAGGGCAGAGCGATGGCGTTTCCCAATGCCTTGTAGCGGCTGGCCGCCCGTATTTCCTCACCGTCCGCGCCGTATTTTGTCCAGCCCTCGGGCAGGCCCATCAGACGCTCACACTCCAGCTCCGTAGGAAACCGAACAAAGCCCCCGGCGGGATCATCCTCATACCAAAAGGCAAAGGGAGCCACGCCGCCCGCTAAAAGAGTGGGAAAAGGGTCAGTTGGTAATCCGAAGCTGTTTCGGAACGCTTCTGGCGTCCTGTCTTTGGCCGATGCCCGCATACGGAAGCATTGAAAGGGTCTGGTGACGGGTACGCGCCCCCCTGTTTCAAGAAAAGTGCCTCGATCTCCTTTGGGGGAGGACAGCCCGCAATCTCCGCCAGCTTCAGAAAGTGGGCGCATTGGGCGGGGCTTAAATAGTATTTCGTGGGAGCGTCGGCCTCCAAAATCCGCCACGAGGAAGATACGCTGCCGTCGTGCCAGTCGGGGGCTTGCCCAATATTGGGCATCCATGAGCCGCCATGCGAGGTCAGGCGTTCCCCCTCGCACCATTCCGGCTCCCGCCCATCTTCCAGAAGGAGGCATTGGAATGTCGGCGGCGTTGAACGCGGATAGCACGGCTCTAAAGTCCATCCTGTCATTTGATGAAAACGCTCCCATGACATTTTCCCAAACAGCGATAACTGGAAATAGATTGTCAGTCGCATCCCTCATTTCTTTGATAATGCGGATCGCTTGAAAAAACAGGCTGGACTTTGCGCCCGCCAAGCCGTCCCGGTTGCCAATCTGGGACAGGTTTTGACACGGCGATCCAAAGGTCAGCACATGGACGGGCGGGATGGCCCCGCCGTCCATGCGAGTGATGTCGCCCAAGTGGGCCATATCCGGGAAGTGCCGTTTTGTGATGGAGATAGGGGCCTTTTCAATCTCGCTGGCCCATACCGGGGTGATCCCGCAGCGGGCTGCCGCCAGCGGGAACACCCCGATCCCATCAAACAGACTCCCCAGCTTAATCGTCATTTCGTCTGCGACCCTGTCCCTTGACGGTCAAAATGCCCTCAAGGGTGGTCGCTGTGATCCCCAGCCGCTGGGCAACGGCGATGTCGTTTTTCATGGCCTCGGTGACGGTATGGCCGCACACCACCAGCACATGAGAGCGTCGGAGCAGGTCACGGCTCATGTCGATGCCGCTTTTATGCTCCTCGGGAACAGCGTCGTTGAGGAACAGGGGCAGATACAGGGTGGGACAGATGGGCGAAAAGCCCGCCTCATACACAGCGCGGCAATACTGCGCCGCCCGTTCCGCGTTTTCGCTGTCGCCGCCGTACCATGCGGCGGTAACATACGCAAGGGGTCGTTTCATATTGAATACCTCCGATATTTTATAATGTAGGTTCAGCCCAATCCCCCCGCCCTTTCCCAATCATGGGAAAGGGGGCGGCTCTGGAGGATATACCCCCGCCGCGCCGCTGGGAATAGCACAGCCGGGGCCGCCCGTCAAGGGCAAGCCGCCGCAAGCGGCGGGGCTATGCCCCCTTGACGGACAGCTCCCGACTGCGCCGGGATATGGGCGGCGACGGGGGATAAATCCAAAGAGCCCTCTGCGAAAGGGCATGAAGTAACCTCGGGACAAAGTGTCTCGAGGTTACTTCTCCAGATCCGCCTTTTTCTCGGGCTTTTTCAGCTCGGGCGGCTGTTTTTCTTTCCATTCGTCCAGCAGGGACATAATCTGCTCCTTCATTTTGACAGGAGTGACCTCCTTGCCAAAATACTTCTCCAGTTCGGCCATAGAAATAATCACGCCGCGATCCTCCTTTTTCTTTTCACTCAGAATACCGTCGATCACATCGCCGTTGAGCTTGCCCGCCTGATCCAGCTCCCGGAGCCGTTTGGCCTGAGCGTGGGAGGGCGAGGACTGCTCACCGTCGATAGACACGGCAATCAACCTCTGGTTTTTCGGTTTGATGTACGAGATCTCCACGGCGGGCATGAAGCCCAGCCCCTTTTCGTCCACCTTACTCAGCAGCTCCGGGACAAGGGAATTAAGGCGAAGATACCGCATGACCTTTTTGTAGTTCATATCGTGCGCTTCGCCAACGATCTCAACAGAGCGTTTTCCCACATCACCGGGAGCAACGCCGTCCAGCCGTCCGCCCTGGTGCTTGATGGCCTCCACTTCCAAATCCAGCAGGGCGGCCAATTCGCTGGGAAGTGTCTGATCTCGCTGCTTGTTACTGTCCCGCATGGCCTGCACAGCTTCTTGGTCGGTCATATCCCGGACAATAAAGGGCATTTCCTCCAGCCCGGCCAGCTCACTGCCGCGAGTACGGCGGTGGCCCGCGATAATCTCAAAACCGTTGCCGTCTTTCTCCGGGCGGGCAAGACCGGGAACCATAACGCCGTTTGCTTTAATGGACGCGACGGTTTCCTGCATCTTGGCGTCATCCGTGACCTTGAACGGATGGGGACGGAATGTGTGGAACGGGTGGAGCTCGGAAAGTTTCAGATAGACCAGCTTGCCCTCCTCCACAGGACGGGGCGGGGGCGTAGGTGTCTGGGGCTCCGCCGCGATCCCGGCACCGGGGCCAGCACCACCGCCAGCGGCGGCCTGTTCCGGGGCGGGAGCCTCCTTGACCGTTGCGGCCTTTTTACCTTGGGACACTTTGTCTCGAGGTTTGGGCGGCTGGGCCTCGTCGGGGGCCGCCTTGTCAGCCTTGGGTGGGCGGTCCCTGCGGGGCTTTGCCGCCGTCTGCTCTTTGTCTGCCTTGGGTGCGGCCTGCTCCGTTTTTTCAGCCTTCGGGGGACGGCCACGGCGGGGCTTTTTCTGTTCAGCCGCAACCTCCTCCTGCGGCTTTTCCTCCGGGGCCTGTTCAGTCGCTTTCTCGGGCTGGCTGGGAGTGGGAGCCTCCGGGGTAAGCGGTTCGGCCTGTTCCACAGCATGGCGGGCCGCCGCCCGCTGTTCTGCCATCAGCTCCTCGATTTTCTCAAAGGGTACAACCACATCGCCAGGAGCGGGCTGGGCCGGGGTAGTACCGGGCCCATCAGCTACGGGAGCCTCGAGGGTGTTATGCTCCTCCGCGCCCGTGGGCTGTTTCTTTTCTTCCATTTGCTAACCTCCTATCTTTTTGTAATGTTGCACAAAATTTCACTTGAAAATTTTGTACTTATTTTTTTGAAAAATCCTGCCTCCTTCCGAGCTTTCCACGCAAAAAAGCCGCCCTTGGTCTTGACCGGGCGGCCTTTTGCGTAATGTGATAGCTCTGTTTTATTTTGTCGGGTCTGAAAACCCTTGTATTTACAGCGTTCCTAATAGGAAGCAATCATATGCTTGCTATTCTTCTGTTTGCTTTCTTCCAAGCTAAAAACGAGGAAATGCCAAAACCTAACGCAGAAAAGAAAAAACACCGCAATTTGCGGCGTTCCCAATGGCTGTATTGCACGAAAAAACGGGGGATTTTATTCCCCCGCAGTTTCATTTTTGACTTCCTGTATTGCTTTTGCTGTGGCGGTGATAACCGTCAAATCCTTGTTGTCCATGCTGTCAAGCAATGTTTCAAGCTGCCGCCGTTGTGTGGACTTATCTGTTTCCTTGTTTGGGAAAAAGAATTGGTCTACTGAAACATCTAAAAGCGTAACAAGCTCATAAAAGATTTGCAGGCTTGGGTGCTGTCCGCTATTCTCAATGGACGCGATATAGCGGGGAGCGATGTTCATCTTATCCGCTAACTGATTGCGTGATATGCCCTTTGCCTTTCTTGCTGCTTTTATGGCTTGACCGAAAGCCTTAAAATCAAATCTTGCGACTTCTCTTTTCATCTCATTTCACCCTACTACATTTTACTGTTCACCTTTCGATTTCGATATGAGTACACATATCATAGACTTGACCGAAATAGAGCATATAATTCACAGATAGTCCCTTGATTTTTGTTCGGCTGTCCGTATATAATTATACTTGTAGAATTATGTGAAAGGGTGTATGAAACATGGAATATATGTCTTGTCCGCAAGCGGCAAAGAAATGGAGCATATCAGAGCGGCGCGTACAGAAGCTATGCGAGGAAAACCGCATACCCGGCGTTTCAAAAATCGGCTATATGTGGCTCATTCCAATAGACGCGAAAAAGCCTGCCGACGGTAGGCAAAAAAAACAAAAAAATTTGTAAGATTTCTTGTAAGGTTTTCGCTTTTGCGTAGTCATATAAGAAAACGAAGCAAAAAAGCAGGAAGGAATGTGCCGAAATGATTGAAGTACAGAATGTTTCCAAAACATACCCCACCGGCATACGGGCAAACCACAGCATCAGCTTTACCGTTGAACAGGGTGAGATCGTTGCGCTGGTAGGTCCGAACGGCTCCGGAAAGACCACCCTGATGCAGCAAATGCTCGGCGTTCTGAAAATTGGCGAAGGGAGCATCCGCATCGACGGGGAAGAAAACAACACGCAGAACATCGCATATATCCCGCAAACGCCTGCGATTTATCCGGCGCTGACCGTCCGGGAGTCCCTCCTTGCCACCACAAAGTATTTAGGAGTTCCCAAAAAAGAAGCGGCGGAGCGCATCGACCGTGTTCTGGAAAAAACCGGGCTGTCACGCAATGCCCGGCAGCCCGCCTATACCTTATCGGGCGGTCAGCGAAAGCTCTTGTCCTTTGGCTGTATGCTGGTACAGGAGGCGAAGAACCTTGTCATGGATGAGGTGACTTCTATGGTGGATGTCGTAACAAAGGAGCATATCTGGCAGCTAATTCTCGACGAGCAGAAACGGGGCTGCGCGATCCTCCTGTCCTCCCACGACATATCCGAAGTAAAGAAGTTATGCACAAAGCTGGTTGTTCTTCAAAAGGGCTCCGTCATTTTTTCGGGAAGCCCCCATGAGGTGCGGGACGAGTATTGCCATTGTACGATTCAGGTAAACAACGCAATACAGACAAAAACGGTTCTGAACGAAGCTGATTGCAGCTATACACATGAAGGCAATGACTTTTCCATCGTTACGCAGGACATTACCCAAATGCTCAAGCTGCTGCATGAGCTTACAAAAACGGTCAGCATCGGAAGTTTCTCCTGCGAACACCCTGCGTTTTACGACGGTCTGCTCTCAATGCTGAAGAATCAGGAGGGAAACTGATATGCTGCACACCATCAGCACCAGTATGTGGATCAACTTCAAAAACCTTCGCTTCTTCCTGCTGCAATATCTGATGCTTGTCATCATATTCCCCAGCTCTTACCTGTTGATCAGCCTTACCTCGACAGGCAGCGCGCAGCCGACAGAAGTGTATTCCATCGGCCTTTTTACCTCCATGCTGTTTTCCTTATTTATCAATATGCAGGCATCCATGATAGCAAACAGCAACTCCATCACCGCCATTGAGCAGTATGCCACCTTTAAGGTTCGTCCGCTGTTCGTGCATATGGGCGGCTGTGCCTATCATGCCCTTGTTGGACTGCCCTTTTTCATTGTTTTGCTTGTGATCAGCTTCATTTCACACAAAGGCATCAACATACTCCTGCTGCTTGCTTCGCTGGCGCTGGCAATTCTGTTTCTCTCTGCTGCCTCTATGGTGTTGGGTGGGCTTTTCCGCAATCCCAATATCGCGTCGCCTGCAATCAATATGCTGTATATGGTGATTGTTATGGTCACGCCCTTTTACAGCGACCTTGCCGCCCTTTCGCAGCCCGCACGGTTAGCGTATTGCTTCAACCCCTTCGCCCATGTGACCTCTTTGATCGGCGGGAGCTTCGGGCAGCTCATGCTGTGTAACCCGCTGATCTCGGCGGCAATCCTCGTTCTTCTGACCGCCATCCTTGGGGCGCTGTCTGTGAAACGCTGGTACAGCAGCCATGCGGCAGAGAAGTTGGGTGTTTTCTAACGGTTTCAAACTATCCTATCACACAGAAAAAGATTGGCATATATAGTTTGAAATGCTCAAAAAATATATTTTCGTTTTTTCTTTTTTACTTGTAAGATTTTTCGTTTTTCGCAGTCTTATAAGTGAACGGGACAAGGAGGTGAGCAGGTGACGGACTTTGAACAGATATACAAAGACTATTTTCGGGATGTGTTCCTCTATGTGCGGCGGCTGTCCGGTGGGGACGAACGGCTGGCAGAGGATATTACCAGCGAAGCCTTCTTCCGTGCGCTTCGCCGCATTGACAGCTTTCGGGGGGATTGCGACATCCGGGTGTGGCTGTGTCAGATCGCAAAGAATTGTTACTATACCCATCTGAAACAAAGCCGCTGGACAGAGCATACAGCGGATATGGAACAGCTTATATCGGAAGCGGAGGAATCACCGGATGAAATGCTGCTGCGCAGCGAGAATGCCCAACAGGTAAAACATCTGCTGCATGAACTTCCCGATCCGTACAAAGAGGTTTTCATGTGGCGTACCCTTGGCGAATTGAGCTTTAAGGAGATCGGGAAGCTGTTTCACAAGACGGAAAACTGGGCGTGCGTCACCTATCACCGCGCACGAAAAATGATCCAAAAGGGAATGGAGGTTGACAAAGATGAAAAATGAATGCAGTATCATCCGCGATATTCTGCCGCTGTATGTGGAAAACATGGTATCGGAGGATACGTCGGAGTTTGTAAAGGAGCATCTGGAAAGCTGCCCCGCCTGCCGTGCGGAGCTTGAAAAACTGCGGGAGCCTGTGGAGGTGCAAACAGAGCCGCAGCCCGACATGGATGCCGCGCCGCTGAAACGCTTGAAAAAGGCTCTGCTAATGAAAAAGGTGCAGACCATCCTATGCACAGCGGCGGTGCTGCTGGCGCTGATGCTGTCGGTCATCTCCTTTCTAACCGCGCCGGAATACTTCGCCTATTCGCCGGAGCTGGTGACTGTGACGGAGGAAGCAAACGGTGCGTTGACGCTCTCTTTCAGCAACGAGGTCACGAATTATAAGCTCCAACAAATCACCGACCCCGAGGATCGCAACACAGTCTACCATCTTGAGGTGTGGACCTCTGCATGGGACAGGGCGTTCCATAGACCCGGCGTACAGGCTGTGATCGCAGCGCCGGAGAGCGGCAAGCCGCTTCTCGTTTATTTCACGCAGTTTATCAACGGACACGCCGAAAGCTCCAGCGACAGCTCGGTGTGCATCTACGGCACCGCGCCCGACAGCGGCGGCTGGGTCGCTTTGGCGGGGCTTTCTTTGGGCTATTGGCTGCTATTCAACATCGCCCTGTTCCTGATCCTTATCGGGGTATGGTTCAAGCTGCGCAGGAAAGAAAAATTCCGCCGCCGGGTGGAGCGCCTGCTCCTGATCCCTATCGCATACGGGCTGGGGCACCTGTGCGTCATGGGCTTTCGCACTGCATCCTGTTCGGAATGGCGCGACTTTCAACTGATCCTTGCAATCGGCGTTCTGTTCTACTGCGCGATGCTGCTGGCATTGAGTATTTTTTATAATGTAAAAGAGCTGCGGGGTGTAAAAGGAGAGGGTGAGAATGAATAGCGGTCTGACCATTTGGAGAGTAGGTGTACCATGAGAAAACTTGTGATTTTTTGCTTTGCCGTCTGTATGACCGTGCTTTCGGTACTATCCCTGTTCAATTTTGCACAGGACGCAGAGGAAAGCATGATACTGGATAAGCGGGCGGTGATCCTCGAAAAGCCGGAGACATTGAGCAACCTTGAATTTTTGGGACAGATAGATACTGCGCTCGGAAAGATCGGCGCAGACATTATGTACCGCTACGCGGAGCTGGATGGGGACAAGCCACTGTACCGCTACTATAAGACCAGCCATACCGACAGCTTTCTTTCCGTTTCTACCGTGAAAGGGAGCGTGAGGCTGGAATCGGACGAGTTCTTTTCCACTGCAAAACAGCCGGGAGCTATGGCGCTGCATCTGTCCTCGCTGTTTCAAGATACCGCCATCTATCCACTCATGCAGGCGCAGCAGCATGACTTGACCGCCGCGACCTGGTATGTGGCGGAAGGACAGCTTGACGCGGTGCTTCATGCGCTGAAAGGCTTGGGCTATTCCGTAACAGCAACCAACGAAAGGCTTTTGTCTACCAAACTGCCGCTTTATTTCCTGTTCATTCCTGCCTTTATGCTCTGCGTCAGTATCGTATTCTACACCCTGTCCGCAGGCAAGAAAAATGTGCTGAAAAAAATGGAGGGCTATACCACGGGGAATATCCTGCTGGGGGAGATCAAAGCCTTTGCCCCTGCTTTGTGTCTTTGCTTTCTGCTGATTTTTGCCGCCGCCATGATTTGCGCCGTGTGGCTTCATCCGGTGGCGACCTGGCAATTTGGGCTGTTCCTGCTGGGGGATTGTCTGTGGCTGCTCGTTCCTCTGATACTGGGCATCCTGCTCTCCCTGCTGTTCCTCTCCGGGCAGCGCAGCGCGGAGTATGTGAAGGGCAAAGTTCCAAAGCGCGGGATCTACATTACAAACACGCTTGCGAAAGCTGCTTTTCTAATCTTTATTCTATTCTCTCTCACCATTGCTATGCGGAACATCACGCAGATCTACAACACCTTCCATGCGGCGGAGTTCTGTTCGCAAAAGACAAAGGGCTATGTGACTGTCCCTCTGAACAATGTTAATTCCGGCAGAGCACCGGAGGGCGCGGATTATCTGGCGTTCTATTATGCCACAGTGGATCGCTACAATGGAATACTCATGGCAGCCAACGATTTTAATTACGACCTGTTTGAAGGGAAAATGCTGGGAGAGGCATACGGTCAGGATTATGCCCACATCAACCGAAACTACCTTGCGTTCAACCCCATCTATGCGCTGGACGGGGAGCAGATCGGTGACGCTCTGCTTTCCGATACCCATGTGAATATTCTGCTTCCGAAGTCCAAGGAATACAGGCGGGATGAGGTACGGGAGCGCGGCGCGAGCTGGGGAAATTCCGGGGATGTGAATATTGTCCTCTACGATGATAAAGCGTCTGACATATACTCCTATAACGCCAGCACAGGGCTTGGGGGCAACGGCGCTCTGCCCGCGCCCATCCTTGTAGTCAAGGAAGGTGACCTGCTGGACGGGCTTTTCATCGAAGCATGGTGTTCACAGGGAGCGTATTTCCTCTATGTTCCCACCGATGATCCATATGCGGAGCTGCTGCCCATCCTGCGGGAAGCGGGTATTGACGCGGCGACCGTTTCCACACCGACCGTCGCCGCCACCTTTGATAAAATGCTCCATCATCTGACCTATATGCTGATGATTTGGGGCGTACAGGCTTTGGTGCTGCTGATTGGGCTGTTCTGCCTGATCTTATTCGGCGCAAGGCTCTACTGCGACAATTACAGGGACAGGATCGCCTGTCGCCTGATTGAAGGGCATTCCCTTTTGAGCTGTATTCGCACCCATCTCGTGTTGACGGTGCTGTACTATGGGGCGGTAGCGGCGGGGCTGCTGCTCTTAAAGCTCTCCATCGAGCTTGACTACAATATCCTGCTGGGTACGCTTCTCGCGGAGCTGCTGATCACGCTGCTTGCTTGCGGCAGCATTGCCCGGAAGAACCTCTATCAGATTGTGAAAGGAGCGGAAGCATGACTGCCATTACTTTATCCAATATCAATAAACGCTTCGGGGAAAAAGTCCTGTTTCGGGATTACTCGCTGCATATTGAAGCCGGAGAGTTTGTCGCCATCAAGGGCGAAAGCGGAGCCGGAAAAACAACTCTCCTGAACATCATAGGACTGCTGGAAACGCCGGACAGCGGCAGCGTCACCCTCTGCGGCGCAAGAAACCCGTCCTTTTCCTCCCGCGCTGCGGTTCATCTGCGGCGACACAAGCTGTCCTACCTGTTTCAGAATTACGGACTGGTGGACACCGACACCGTGGAAGCCAACATGAAGCTCGCCACCCGGTTCGGTAAAGCAAAGGGCAAGGCAGAGAAAGAACGCATCGCGGATGCGCTGGCACAGGTGGGGCTTTCGGGCTATGAGCGTCGTAAGGTCTACACCTTGAGCGGCGGTGAGCAGCAGCGGGTGGCGCTGGCAAAAATCATTGCAAAATCCCCCGACATTATCCTTGCGGATGAGCCTACGGGCAGTCTGGACGAGCGCAACCGCAGCTATGTGATGGATATTCTCAAAGAGCTGAACCGACAGGGGAAAACCATTGTTGTTGTGACACATGATCCCTATGTGAGCGATTGCGCCACACGGCATATTGCGCTGTGAGAGGAACGCCAATAGGGTCAAATATCAAATAAATGTTCTGCAATCTGCCGCATGACGGCAAAAGAAAAAAACCGTCGTGCAGCAGACATCTTTTCACGCCCCAATGATAACGCGGCGGTTTTGAGAAATCAAAGCCGCCGCGTTTTGTCATGCGACGACATTAAAGACATGGCGGCATAAAGGAGGCTGCCGCCATGTTGCATTATCATTATAGCCCCTAACAAGCGGGGATATTGCTCAAAAAAAGTGTCTTTTCGTTAAGGGATATTTCTGACTGTGTAGATGAACACACATATCACCATATAGCGGTATATATTTCCTTTGTAGCGCCCGTCTGCATTTTGCAGTCGGGCGCATTTTGCTTCTCCAAAAGTTTTTTTGAAAAAGTTTTCTTTTTCGGTTGGCATATTCACGGCTTCGCCGTGGAGGGTTGCCGAAAGGGGATAAATACTAACCCGCCCCCGGGACGAAAGGGGGTGAGAACATGGATTACCCTAATCGGCTGGAATGGCAAACGAGATGTGAGTTTAATGCGTACTGCAAACGCGCTTTACGAAACGAACTGATTGACGCTTGCCGAGAGCGAAAGCGTAGGCAACTCCGCGAAGTGATCTTTTCAGACCTGACCCCGCAGGAAGAAAGGCAGCTTTACACCGTTGACAAGTATTTTCAAGACGGCAACGAAGAAGCCTTTTGCGCAGGAGGCTTGAAGATTACTGCAAAACTGCTTGCCGAAGCTCTGCACACCCTGCCGGACGAAAAAAGACAAGCCGTATTGCTGTACTACTTTTTCAACATGACCGACGTTGAAATTGCGGAAGCGATGAAGATCCCCCGCAGCACAGTACAGTATCGGCGCACAAGCTCTTTTGAACTGCTGAAACGATATTTGGAGGAACGAGCCGATGAATGGAACGATTAGCAACAATTCCGATGAACGCGGCTTATTACCTTACCCGGTCATTTTAGCCGCGACGAAGGGCGACCCGACGCTATGAAACTTGTCTTGCAGCATTACCAAAGCTACATAGCCCACCTGTCTATGCAGAAAATCCGCGACGAAAGCGGCAATACCTATTGGGGCATAGATGAGGACTTGCGGGAGCGGCTGCAAGCAAAGCTCATGCGGGCTGTCCTTAACTTCAAGGCAGATTAACGCAAAATGCAAAGCGTCCCCCTTTCCGCTTTGTGCGTTCAATCTGACCTTGACCCTGCTCCTTGACAAAGAAAGCGACGCAAGATAACGGCGGCGCAGTATAGGGCAAATCGGATACGTTCCTTTTGCGCCGAGCCATACGGCGGGTGCGCCATGACTTCCCCATCGGAGAACGAGCGACGAACACCGACGCCGCAAAGCGAGCTGGCAGCTTGCGGGCAACGACGCGCAGAATACATAATGATACTCCCTTACAGCCACAGTCCGAGCGTTCAAAGCGTCGCAGGCAATGGGTAGGGCCGCATGAGAACCATGCAGGGGTGAAACTCCCGTGAGGTTGTGCTAACAACCGTCCGATTAAAGCCCCATTTATAAATCAAGACCTTTTAGCCATTACCACGAAAGGGGGTTATCTCATTGGCAAAAAAGGAAACATCAAATCCCACTGTGCCTGTGCTTCCCATGCTCAAAACGGTTGAGCAGATGAGCCGGATCAGCGGCATAGGGGAAAACAAGCTGCGCGAGCTGATGGATAGCGGCGAGCTTGAATATATACAAAACGGAAACCGCCGTTTGCTTGCCGACGCTGCTATTTGGGACTGGTACGAGAGGGCAAAGCGAAAGGTAGCTCCCCAAAACCAAGAGGGAGGTAAGTAGCTATGGCGGTATCATCAAGAAAAGTTCAGAATAAGCGCGACAGCAACGGTGTTTTGACTGGAAAGGCAGGTACCGTCTATGATGTAAACATTAAATACACCGGGCAGGACGGGAAAAAGAAATCCTACGCAAAAAAGGGCTTTGCAACCAAAAAAGAAGCGACGCAGCATGAAGCTGAAATGAAAGCAAAGCTCGCCAATCCTGTTTACAGCCCGGTCGTTGCTTCACAAGGTAAGCAGACCGTCAAAGAGTATTTGGAGGAATGGGTAGAAAACCACGGCAAGGCTAACTTGCGTCCAAGCACCTTTGCAGGATATAAGAGCCATATTCGCAATCATATCGTGCCATATATCGGTCATGTGCAGCTTAACCAACTGACCCCGGCAATGCTTGATAATATGTTTCAGCAGCTATTTGACAAGGGCTTATCCAATAGCACCGTTCGATACGCGCAGCGCATATTGAGCGTGTCAATGGAACATGCCCGGAAGTACCGATACATTGAACATAACCCCGCCCGCGACATTATAACAAAGTTCGGCAAGCAAGCGAAAACGCCTGATCCGTACACCATTGAGCAAATGCAGACCTTTATGAGCAATGTGATAGGTACGGAATGGGAAATGCCTGTTGTGCTTGCCGGAATGTATGGGCTTCGCATGAGTGAGATTATCGGATTGCGGACAACAAACATTGACCTTGAAAAAATGCAGTTTGGCGTTGTAGAGCAAATGCCCTTCAAAGTGCCGCCGGGAACAAAGACCATTACGGAAATGGCACCGACAAAATCCAATGATCGTATTTTGCCGATTACCGAAGAAGCATTGCCGTACTTCCTGCGGCAATTTGATTTGATTGCACGGCAAAAGGCTTTGACCGAGGCGGGCGGTGGGGTGTACTATGATAATAAGCTCTTTATTGCAAAGCCTGACGGTTCGCCGCAGCGCAGAGATAGAATGTCGGCAAACTTCGGACAGCTTATCCGACACCTTGAAATGCCGCATATCCGCTTTCACGATTTACGTCATACGGCAGCTACCAATATGCACCAACTGACAGGCGACTTCTACACCGTTGGCGAGATTTTGGGGCATACATTAAAGGGCATTGGCATATCCCTTGGTATTTCCACAAACCTTGAAGCGGTAACGGCACAGTATGTTGATGTGCGGCTTGAAAGAAAACAAAGCGTACTGCAAACCTATCATAAAGCATTGCAACCGAAAACAACCGTTACAGGAAAAGAAGCAGGGCAAGAAACATCGAAGAAAGCGAAAAAGAAAAGCAGCGAAATGGAGCTATAACGGCAATATCTTTTTATAGCTCCGCGCTACTTTTCATAGCTTTTTAGCAGTTCCGGGCACCATTGGGGCACCACAGTATACATCTTTCTTGTATAGCGTGTATGATGTGGAATGAGCCGGGCACCACAAAGCGGGGCGCCAAGGGCACCATTTGAATTGTTTTCCCCAAAATAAATGCTGCCCTAACAAAAGAAAAAGCCTTGAAAACATAGAGTTTTCAAGGCTTTGGTGGCGGAAGCGGTGGGATTCGAACCCACGTGCCCTTGCGGACAACTGCATTTCGAGTCTTTTATGCAACTGTGACGGGGGTGCCCGTTTTGGGGTCGTTTCTGTAAGCCCCGTACCCGCCGAAAGCCGCTTGAAATCAGGCTTTTTCGCCCGGAAAGCCTTGCGGGGCAGGCTTTTTTGAAAGTGGGTTCAAATCGGCATTTTTCCCGATTTTGGAGAGAAATGCGGGAAGATAGGAGAGAAAAATCGGGAGACGGCCATACACCGCAGAATAGAGCTTCCAACCGACGAAAATCTATTTTTGAGGTGTTACAAATGGATGTATTCCCCGTTAACTGGGACAGCGTTCCCGAGGTGATGAACAAGGAGCAGTTCTTCCAAATCTGCCACATCAGCAAGTCCACGGCGCTACATCTGCTCAAAAGCGGCAAGGTGCCCTGCGAGTGGTCGGGTAAGAAAACCCGGTGCTATAAAATCCGAAAAGAGGATGTGAAAGCATATTTGGAGGAACGGGCGATTTTTCCTGAACTCTACTCTGCACCGAAGGGCTGGTACGGTACCCACTATGTGGCGAGGCTCTCCAAGGAGCTGCCGGAGGACACGCTGCGGCAGATGCACGGCTACTATGAAAAGCTGCTGCGCAAATACCCGGATGTGGTCACGGTAAAGGATGTGGTGACCCTGACCGGCTACACCCTGACCACCGTCCACAACTGGTGCAGCCGTGGGTCACTGAAAGCTTTCCAGAAGGGTCTGAAGTTCTGCATTCCAAAGATCTTTCTCGTGGACTTCTTCTGCTCCCTGACCTTCCGCTCCATTACCCGTAAAAGCCTCTGGCATATCCAGACGCTGAATGAATTCAGCAGGAAGATAAAGCGGAAGTGATCTTTATCTGGGGTTATTTACAAAGTTCGCCGTAAAAAGTGTAGTCGGACAGCAAAAGTTCGCTGTATTTTTTGTGGAGGCAAGGTGAAGGCCTGCTGCAGATGCACGGAATCACCTTGTTTAGGCCAAAATACAGGTGCATCGTATTTTGGCCTAAAATCCACAACCCGCTATAACACTGTACTGACCTTGCGATTCTGAAATTCGCATACTCGCACCTGCCTTTCGGTTTTGGTAGACTGTAACCGAAAGGCGGGTGCATTTTGCATTGCAGACCTGCGGTGGAAATTTTGAGTGGGAGGATCACATATGGAATCGCTATTTGAGCAGCTGGGCGGCACTTACACAAGGCAGGGCGACTACTGCCTGCCGGATGTTTGCTTACCGCCCGAAGAAGAACGGCCTATCGGCATTTACGGCCAGCGGCGGCGCACCTTTCTGAGGGAGCACCACCGTGTGTTGTATTATAACCTGCTGACCGCCGGGGTGCTGGATGGGCACCTCGCAGACATCGAGGAGCAGGCGCAGGAACTCTTTCTTCGGCTGGTAAAACAATACGCAGACACCGAGGGCGTGACGGAGGAGGTAAAGGCCAGCGAACCGCAGTCGTGGGTGCGGAAGATGAACGGCATCCGAAACCGAGCGAACGAGATCGTGATGCAGGAAATTGTATATGGGTAACGAGCAAGCGGGGGTCGATGACCTCCGCTTGCTTTATATACAGCTCCGGTCGAATGAAAAAGAACAATGTTCGGAACAATATCAAAAATTTCCGGAACAATGTCAAACGAGATTTGACATTGTTCCGAACTTTATTAAAACCAGCTACGCTTCCGCTTCGTCACGAGTTATTGTGTAATACGAAAGGACTTCGAGAATTTCCTTATCATTGCAGCTAATATCGTCGCTTTTGAATTTATTTAGAGCAATGATCGATTTTGCCAGTTCAAGCTTTTGCGGTGGTAATGACCGAAACTTTTCCCACCATTCATTGGCTAAATCGCAATCGTGCATTGTGACCGTTGTGTATTTCCCGGAAAGTCGAGAACGAAGATCTGCATCATAGATTCACGATAGAAACGCTCTTTTTGCATGCGCTTATTTTCACGCCTACAGCAACCCACACCTATCTGGCCAGCAACAACAGGGAAAACTTGTTTGTTATAGGCAATATCATCCACCTTGAATACGTGACGGGAACCGTCAAGGAAGTATTTAAGAAGAGGTGTTTCTCCTAACTGTTGGAGTTGATCCGCTAAATGTTTCAGGTCAACTGCCCCTTTGGGAGAATCGGTTTCACCTGAATCCTTCCACTTCATTACCTTATTAGGATCATCATCGTAGTCAATGGATGGTAAACCAATCGAATCATAACTATACTTATATGTGTGGTAGCTTTTCCCCTTGGTTTCCTTTTCGATGATCTCCATTACTTTGGGCATTATCCTTGCCTCCTCAACTGTCCATTATAAAAGGATGATTTTACCGCTTTTTGTATCAATAAATTTAGTGCTGATCGGATTTTATTATTTTAGAAGTGCGTCCTCAAATAATTACTTCCCATTTTCCGTATCGCTTGCCGCATTCTCTGCGGATATAGCTTTTATCTTGCAGCGACTTCATAATTCGCTTTACACTTCTGATTGATTTGTCGGTGATGTCTGCAAGCTCCTGCTGCTTGATGGTTGGATTTTTCTTTATTAAATCCAACACAGCCAATTCTTCTAAAGTGCAGTCCAAAGTGCCAAATTGGCACTTTGGAATTTGCTGTTTGGCACTTTGGGAATTGCTTTTCTCCACATAATCAATGTGCATATAGCGGTTCTTCAGCTCATAATCCGTATCCAAAAGAAGATTGCTGAAAAACATCTCCAAGAATTTTGTGGTGGAGTGAACGCCCTTTTGCAGATTCGTATAGTTCGCTCGAACCAGGGCGTTGCGGAAGTACCACGAATTCTTTTCAAAGGCGTCGTTGTTCACACGGAAGCCGAAGGTTTTCATATATTTGATCATAAAGACGGCGGTGGCACGGGTATTTCCCTCGCCGAAGGGATGGATTTGCCAAATGTCCGAAGCGAATTTTGCCAAATGTTTCACCGCTGCATCTACGGACAAACCCTCATAGGAGAACTGTTTTTCAGTGGCAAAATCGTAATCCAGAGTATCCTTGATACTGTTCCAGTCCGCATAGATCACGGTGTCGCCGTTCAGCACCCACTCTTTCTTGGCGATGTTGTACTGTCGAACCTGTCCCGCGTGACGGAACACGCCTTCAAACAGCCTGCGATGGATGGAGAGCCACTCGGCGGGGGAGAATTGGAAGGCTTTTTCCCCCAACAGTTTTGCGATTCTGGCAGAAACAATATCTGCCTCTTTGGTCTCGTTCTCTATTTCGGTGCGGGTGGTGCGCTGCTCATAATAGCTATGAATGCGCTGCTGGGCTTCATCGATAGTGATTTTACCCTCGATGTGATCTTTGGCCGTATCCAGCAGATAGGCAGAGGTGTTCAGCCCGTCAACCGCCTGCAAGCCAATGGCGGTCTGCCACGCTTCACTTTTTTCTGCCCGATCCGGTTCGCCCTGCTTGATATATTCTTCCAGTTCAAATTGCCAATTCTGATTCGGCATATTTGCACCTCGCTTCTTGTTTGAAAATTAATGTTTTAGTCATCACTCAGCAAATGCCAACCGTTACTACTGTGAACAGGATATCCGTATTCTTTCCCATTCCATTTGATTTTTCCTATGGTATTATCAAAACGGTTCAAAAGATTCCGACATTCGTTTCTATAATCTAAATCAAGTTTTGGATTATTGAAGTCTTTTTGAACTATTTCTCTTGCTTTTTCAAGTTCCTCAAGACTTGCTTTTTCAAACCATTTAGAACTATATAAAGCCCCTTTTTCAATTTGTATTTTCAATGACTTCCATAAATCTGTGAGAGCATCTTTATTTTTTATTCCCATAACGGTTAAGAATACGGTAGTGATGCTAACTCCGGCAAGAAGTAACTGTGATTTGTGTTCTTTTACCCAAGCAATAACTCTATTCTTTTCGGG
>OLWL01000522.1_pt1 | contig 26718 bp, 23 predicted proteins | sample 1674151 | NCBI WGS metagenome assembly OLWL01 (sample SAMEA103958148, study PRJEB25191) | human gut metagenome
GCGTCGTCTTTCCTTTTCGACGCTTTTGGCCGGTCGGCCCTGGTCGTCGCCTTCTGGTTCTACCTGACCGGCGGACTCCACGCCGATGGCTATATGGATACGGCGGACGGCCTCTTTTCCGGCCGCAGCCGCGAACGGATGCTGGAAATCCTCAAGGACAGCCGCGTCGGCGCCGGCGGCGTAGGAGCCGACGCCGTGGGAAATGCACTCCTTCCAGCGCACGACGTTGTTGAGCACGCTCGCGCATTTCATGCCGCGCAGCCGCCCGACGGTCAGCAGCGCCGCGGTCTCCATGTCGCTGCCGAGCACGCCCTTTTTCGACCAGTATTCGTTGATCTCCTCGATGTCATCGATGTAAAAGCTCTCGTGGCTGCGGATGATGCCGAGGCGGTGGGCGAAGCCCTGCGCGCGGATGCTCTCCGTCAGCGCGAGCAGCAGCTCCGTGTCCGGCACGGCGGGATAGCCCTCGCGCACATAGGCGCGAGAGGTGCCGTCGTCGCGCACCGCGCCGGCGGCGATGAGCAGCTCACCGGGAGCGATGTCTGTCTGTAAGGCTCCGCAGGAGCCGATGCGGATGGCGTGCGTCACGCCGATGTTATGCAGCTCCTCGACCGCGATGCCGGTCGAGACGCCGCCCATGCCCGTGGACATGGCCAGAATGCGCGCGCCGCGGTAGGCGCCGACAAGGCTGCGGTACTCGCGGTTCATGCCGAGGTCCTCGACCTCGCTCATGTGCGACGCGATGCGCTCGGCGCGCCTGGGGTCGCCGGGCAGGATGGCATAGCGGACATTCAAGCTCTCGTCGAGCTGGATATGAGGCTGCTTCATATTCGTTTCTCCTCTCAGGATATGGGATTCAGAAGGAGGTGCGCCGTCACCGCTCCAGCAGGAAGCGCGCGACGCTTTCCATCGCCGCGGCGGCCTTGCGCAGGGGGAACATCTGAAAGACGTGCCACATCCCCTCGCTCACCTCGAAGCGGCAGGGAACGCCCGCACGCTCCAGCGCGTGACAGAGCATCTCGGCATCCGAATACAGGATCTCGTGATCGCCGGCCTGAATGAGCGTCGGCGGGAAGCCGGTAAGGTCGGCAAAGAGCGGCGAAAGATCGGGCGAGGCGTAGTCCCGCCCCCCGGCGTAAGCGGTGCGCACGGCCTCGATGTACTCCGGCGTGAGCATCGGGTCGCTCTCCGCCCGCTCGGCGTAGGACGCGCCCGACATCGTCATGTCCGTCCACGGAGACATCAGCACCAGCGCCCCGGGCAGGCGGCGGCCCGCCGCCTTGAGACGATGGCACAGCACGAGCGCGAGGTTGCCGCCCGCGCTGTCGCCTGCGAGCACGACATCCCGCGCGCCGTAGCCCAGCAGCATGAGATGATCCCACGCGCGCAGCGCGTCCTCGACGGCGGCGGGGTAGGGATGCTCGGGCGCGAGACGGTATTCAAAGCTCAGCACGTCGTAGCCCGTGACGTGCGCGAGCTTGGATGCGAGCACGCGCGCGTAGCCGAGGTTGCCGCTCGTGTAGCCGCCGCCGTGGCAGTAGAGAATAGCGTGACGGCTGCCGTGAGGAGCCTTGAGCCGCATCCACGCGGCGTTCATGCCGCCGAGTGAAAATTCCTCATAGTCCATGCCGGCCATCGGCGCGGTCAACCGGCCGAGGACCTCCTGACTGCGGCGCTGATGCTCCAGCTCCTCCTCGGTCATGGTCTCGGGCGCGCCCGCGCTGTGCAGCGCCTTGAGCGCGCGCATCAGCGGATCGAGGCGCGGGCTCTCGGCCTCGTTTTTCTTCTTTTTCAGCGGAAGGTTCAGCTTGTTTTCCATCGTTATCTCCTGCCTGTGATTGGTCTTCCTGCCTGTATAATATCATGTTTGCGTAAAAAAGAAAAGGAAAACCGTCATTTTTCTTGTGGTGTGCGCGCCGCTGTGCTACAATAAGCCATCCGAGGCGATGCCGCGCGGAAGGAGGAAACGACGATGGCGAGACCCGACAGCAAATGGTACAAGCTCGACAGCGCGGGCATTCTCTACTCCGCGCTGCAAAAGGAGGAATATTCCGCTATCTACCGCTTTTCCGCCCGGATGGAAGGGGAGGTCGATCCCGCCGCGCTCCAGCGCGCCATCGACCGCTGTATGCCGCGCTTCCCGAGCTTTGCCGTGCGCATCCGCAAGGGCCTGTTCTGGTACTATCTCGAGCCGAACCATGCGCCCGGACCGTTTTTGAAGGAGGACGTCTCCGATCCCTGCCAGCCCGTCCGCTTCCGCGAGGATAACGGCTGGCTCGTGCGCTTTTACTATTACCGCGAGCGCATTTCCGTCGAGGTGTTCCACGCGCTGTCCGACGGCGGTGGGGCCATCGTCTTTTTCCGCACGCTCCTTGCCGAATACCTGCGCCAGACCGGCGTGGACGTTCCCGCGGGAAACGGCGTGCTCGATCTGAACGAGCCGCCGCGCGAGGAGGAGATGGAGGACGCCTATGCCCGCTACGCAGGACGCCACGCGCTGGGCCTCCACCGCCAGCCGACGGCGTATCAGAATACCGGCACAAGCGAGCCGTTTTACACGTTCCATGTGACGATGGGCTTCGTGCCGCTCTCGAAGCTGCGCGAGGAGGCGAAAAAGTACGGCGCGTCGATCACCGAATACCTTTCCGCTGTGCTCATTTACGTCATTTTGGAAAAGCAGAAGCGAGAAAAGCCCTACCGCCTGCGCCCCGTGGCGCTGGCCATCCCCATCAATCTGCGCGGCTGGTTCCCGAGCGAGACGCTGCGAAACTTCATTACCACCGTCCGCCCGTATATCGACCCCGCGCTCGGCGACTACACGTTCCCCGAGATCGTCTCGCAAGTGCGGCATTTTATGAAGCTGCACATCAACCGGCAGGAATTGCAGGCGGCGTTCACGGGCAACGTTCGCTTTACGGAAAACTTTTTCCTGCGGCTCATTCCGGTCATTTTCAAAAATCCCGTCATGGCGCTCAATTACCGCCTGCACGGCGTGAGGCCCTATTCCTGCACATATACGAACCCAGGCACGTTCACCGTGCCGCCCGAAATGGCTGAGCATATCCGCGGGGCGGAGGTCATTCTGGGACAGGCGACGGTGCCGCGCTGCCACTGCGCGTCCATCAGCTATGGCGACACGATGGAGATCACCTTTGCCGGCACGCAGGCGGAGACGGACACCGAGCGCGACTTTTTCCGCTTCCTCGTGCGCGCGGGAATCCCCGTGCGCGTAGAGAGCAACCGATGAATAGCAGATCGAAAGAAGGAATTTGATGTCATATTGTGTCAAATGCGGCGTGGAGCTGGACGAGGGCGCGGAGCGCTGCCCGCTCTGCGGCACGCCGGCGTGGAAGCCGGATGAGACCGAGCCGCGCTATTTCCCGACCAAGCCGGCCGAGGTGCCGAGAGCATCGCGCAGAGCCGCCGCCGCACTGCTAACGGCGATGCTCGCGTCCGTGTCGCTCTGCTGCGGGCTGCTGAATCTCATTTTGCCGACGGAGCACCCTTGGGCGCTCTACGTCGCGGGCGCGGCAGTGATGCTGTGGATCTGGTTCGCACTGCCGATGCTCGTGCGCGGCATCCCGATCTTCTTCCGACTGACGGCGGACGTCGCCGCCATCGGCATTTACGTGTGGATCATCTCCGTTGCGCTGCACGGGGAGCGCTGGTTCCGCGGGCTCGTGCTGCCGATGCTCGGCTGGGCGTGCGTTGTTGTATTCCTGCTGAGCTTTCTGCTGCGCGACGGCAGGCGCTCACGCCTTTCTTCCATCGCCATGTGCATCGGCGCGGTGGGCCTGATGGCGATGGGCGTCGAATACTGCCTTGACCGGTATTTTCTTGAGGTGTGGCAGCCGAGCTGGTCGCTCGTCGTGCTTGTCATCTGCATCGGGCTCATCATCCCGCTGCGCATCGTGCGCCGCGTCCCGTCGCTGCGCGAGGAAGCGCGCAGACGCTTTAATATGTGAAGCTTGCTTCTAAATGGCAAACCCGCCCTGACGCTTTTGCGTCGGGGCGGGTTTTGTGATGTTTGCTTACAGCAGCAGCCAGCTGAGCACCATGCCGACAAGCAGTGTGATCCCGGCGGTGAGCAGGACGAGCAGAAGCTTCTGATAGGGCCGCTTGCCCGCTTCGACCTTTTGCTCGATCTCATCGAGCTTTCTGCCCTCGCTGAAGGCCAAGATCTCCTTGTAGGACTGGACGTTATTTGCTTTTTTGATGCGCTCGAGGCGGAGGGCAAAGTACATCGCGCTGCCCCAGAGCAAAAGCTCCGGAATGAGGCCGTACAGGCCGAACCACTTGAGCAGCGGCACGGGCAGAATGATCGTGGCGGCGAGCAGAATGGTGTAGATGATGCCGTCGCGGTTCATGGCCCTGACGTCGGCGGCGTTGACTTCCTGTTTCATGGTTTCCAAATCTCCTTTGATGAGTTGGTCGAGCGAAACATCGAAGAGGGCGCTGAGCAGGAGCAGGCTGTGGATATCGGGGTAGCTCTTGCTGGTTTCCCAGTTGGAAACGGTCTGGCGCGTGACGTAGACCTTTTCCGCCAGCTCCTCCTGCGAAAGCGAGAGCGCGGCGCGATGTGCCTTGATCTGATTACCGAGTTCCATAAGTGCCTCCTGTGCGTTTCGTTCGATCTGCCCCAAGGGTAGCCAAAACGGGAAAGTTTGTCGAGCAAAGCTGCTTTACATGAGGAAAAATTGCTTGTCAAAAGATTTTGGCAAGCGCCTTTTCGCCCCGATATCAGCGGCTTGCCAGCTTTTCGCGCAGCCTTGCGATGCTTCGCTGCGGGGCGTCGATGGCTTCGCCCTGCGTTTCGTGCCAGTCGGCCTTTTCGATGGCGATGACCTTTTCGTAGTAGGTGATCGCCGTTTCATAGTCACCGCGAATTTCGCAGATCTGTGCGATGGCCTCGGCAGGGTCGACAAAGCGCGGGGGCGGCATGAGCGCCATCGCCTTTTCATAGTCCGCGATGGCCTCGTCGTAGTGAGCGAGCTTGGCGAGCTCGCTCGCGCGCATAACGTAGACCTCCCACGTGTCGGGATACTTTGCGCACATGGCCTCCCACTGCGCGAGCGCGTCGTCGGTGTGCCCCTCCTGCAAAAGGATACAGCCGAGGTAAAAGTCGTCGTTGTAGGTCGGCTTCAGGCGGTGCATTTTGTCCAAGACCTCGCGCGCCTCCGCGCAGCGGCGGTCGGCGATGAGAAGGTCCAGAAGCCACAGGTGCGCGCTGTGGTTCTCCGGATGCGCAGCGAGAAACTCCTGATAGAAGGCGATCGTGCGGTAGTGGTTCGTCGCGTTCCAGTCGAGGTACGCGCCGTGCTCGGCGTCGAAGATGGCGTTGTGCGCCTCCTTGCAGTCGAGATTCAGTGCGAGCGCCTGACGCGCGAGGGGAGAGGCGAGGTCATTGTATTCCCGTGCGCGCTTGCAGTAAAGCTCTGCGAGCAGCAGCGTCGCGCGCGGGCGCGTTTCCTCCTCGCGGCACTTTTCCTGCAAAAAGTGCTCCTCTTCGTCAAATTCCTGCTGTGTGAGAAAGCGCTTGTCCCAGAGCATATTGTCGATGCGGGCAAAGCGGCTCTCGTCCGTGAGGGAGAAGAGCGAGTCGATGCTCGTTCCCAGCGTGACGGACAGCTCGGGCAAAAGCTGAATATCGGGAAGCGAGCTGCCGTTTTCCCACTTGCTCACGGCCTGCGCGCTCACGTGGAGGGCTTTTGCAAGCTGCTCCTGCGTCATGCTTTTGGAGAGGCGCAGCGTTTTGATCTTGCTGCCGATGTCGATGTTCATAAAGGCAAAACTCCGTTTCTATAAAGTGCGGACGTCCTTGATGAGTTCAGTATAGCCGATTGCAGGAAAACGCGCAATGGAGGGGAAGTTTTGCGCGCTCAAACGGCGGTTGAGCGCAAAAAGGACGGAAGATGCTTTTCTTCCGTCCTTTTTATGCAGTTCCAGTCGAATCAGTCGCCGACGCCGGGGTTCAGAACCTTGCCGACGTTCCACAGGTGCGCGACCTGCTGCGCGGCAGCCAGACGTTCCTCGGGGGACTCGTAGCTTGCGTGCGCGGTCTGCGCGCCGCAGTCGACACAGGTGACATAAACGCACCAGCCCTGCTCATCCTCCACCGTACCGGTGCCGCGGCAGTAGGGGCAGTCCTGCAATTCGATCTCATAAATCGGGTCCATGGTATCATCCTTTCCTACCGCGCAAAATTGACAGTTTGCGCGGAAATAACCTAATGACCGTAGTATAGCAGGGAAACGGGCGCTTTACAAGCAAGAAAATAGCAAAAATGGGGCGCTCGCAAGCGCCCCGCTTTTTACACGTTTGACGACGGAACAGGAAGCTGGTACTTTTCCACGTAGGATTCGTACGTCTGCTGGAAGCTGCCGTCAGCAGTCTTGGCCTGGCGCAGCGTTTCGTGCAGGTTGAGGTTATGCGCACGGGCGTCGATGACGCAGCCGGCGATGTTGGAGCAGTGGTCGGATGTGCGCTCAAGGTCGGTCAGAAGATCGGAGAGGATAAAGCCAGCCTCAATGCTGCAATGGCCCTGCTGCATGCGCAGGATGTGGCGCGTGCGCATCTGCTCTTTGAGCGTGTCGATGACCTGCTCGAGCGGCTCGACCTGTTGGGCGAGCGCGACGTCCTGCGAGGAGAAGGACTTGAGCGAGAGCGAAAGGATCTCGCGGATGGCGGAGGTGAGAATGGCGAGCTCGTTGAGGGCGCTGCCGGAGAACGTGAGGCCCTTTTGCTCCATCTCCTCAGCGGAGGAGAGAATGTTGACCGCGTGGTCAGAAACGCGCTCAAAGTCGCCGATGGTCTTTAAGAGTTCGGTCGCCTCCTCGCTCTCGTCGCGGCCCATTTTCTGCGTGCTGAGCTTGACGAGGTAGGTGCCGAGGATATCTTCATAGTGGTCGCAAAGCTCCTCATCGTCGCGGATGCTCTGGGCGAGCTCAGGCGTGTTGTGGTCAAGGGCGGTGAGAGCGTTGTTCAGCGCGCGCACGGCGCAGTCCGCCATTTCGCGGGCGACAGCGCGGCTCTGGCGAAGGGCGAGGGACGGGGTGGGGAGAAGACGCTCGTCGAGCTCGGTCGTCTTTTCACCCTGCGTCTGGGGATCGTCGGGGACGATGCGGCAGGCGAGCTTTTCAAGAAGGCCGCCCGCGGGCAGGAGCATGGCGGTGCAGAGGACGTTGAAGACCGAGTGTGTGACGGCGATGCCCGCCATGGTGGCGGATTCATCCAGCAGCGCGGGCGCAAAAGCCGCGCGCACAATGCAGAAGACCGTCAGCAGCACGACAACGCCGATGACATTGAAGAGAAGGTGAACGACCGCGGCGCGGCGGGCGTTTTTGTTCGTGCCGATGGACGACAGCATGGCCGTGACGGTCGTGCCGATGTTCTGGCCCATGATGATGGGAATGGCCGCGGCATAGCTCACAGAACCCGTGACGGCGAGCGCCTGCAAAATACCGACGGACGCGGAGCTCGACTGGATGATGGCCGTGAGCAGCGCGCCGGCGAGCACGCCGAGGAGGGGATTCTGAAAGGCAACAAAGAGATTCGTGAACGCGGGGACGTCCTTGAGGCCCGCGACCGCGCCGCTCATCGTCTCCATGCCGAACATGAGCGTGGCAAAGCCGAGCAGGATCATGCCGGTGTCCTTTTTCTTGTTGTCCTTGCAGAACATGTAGTAGATGATGCCGATGAGCGCAAGGACGGGAGTGAAGGATGAGGGCTTTAAGAGCTTGATCCAGAAGTTGCCGGAGTCGATGCCGCCAAGGCTCAAAAGCCAGGCCGTGACGGTCGTGCCGACGTTGGCGCCCATGATGACGTTGATGGCCTGACGCAGCGTCATCAGGCCCGAGTTGACAAAGCCGACCACCATGACCGTGGTGGCGGACGAGCTCTGGATGATGGCCGTGATGCCAAGGCCTGTTAAAAATCCGGCGAATACGCTGCCGGTCATCTTGTCGAGAAGAGAGCGGAGCTTGCCGCCCGCGCGGCGCTCGAGCGCCTGGCCCATCAGGTTCATGCCGAAGAGGAACAGGCACAGCCCGCCGATCATCGTGAGCACATTGAAAATATCCATATTTTCTATCTTTCCTTTTTTCTTTTTTGAGACTCTATCTATAACCAAGTAATAGTTTACGCGAGAAATGTCAAAACTGCCAGAGGAGAATTGTAAAATCTATGTAAAATACACAACAGCGACGGAATGCGGCGTGATTTGTGTCATGTTGCACAGTTTTTTTCCGCATGAACTGGAAAAAAGTGCAGACACTAAGCGCAGCATTCGCCGCGGCGTCTGCCTCCGCGGCAAAAAGCAACTTGAAATGTCGGAGGAATCGTATGAAAAAAGACTTTATCGACACCAATGAATTCACAAAGCAGGAACTGCTCGACATCATCGACTTGTCGCTCGCCATCAAAAAGGCTATTAAGGCGGGCTACTATCCGCCCTTGATGCGCAACATGACGCTCGGCATGATCTTCCAGCAGTCCTCTACGCGCACGCGCGTCTCGTTTGAGACCGCGATGAGCCAGATGGGCGGGCACGCGCAGTATTTAGGCCCCGGTATGATCCAGCTCGGCGGGCATGAGACCATCGGCGACACGGGCAAGGTGCTCTCAAAGCTTGTCGATGTCGTGATGGCGCGCGTCATCGAGCACAAGACGATCGAAGAGCTCGCGAAAAGCTGCACCATCCCCGTCATCAACGGCATGTCGGACTACAACCACCCCACGCAGGAGATCGGCGACCTCTGCACGATCGTGGAGAACCTTCCGCAGGGGAAAAAGTTAGAGGACTGCAAGGTCGTGTTCGTGGGCGACGCGACGCAGGTGTGCGCGTCGCTCGGCTTTATCACGACGAAGCTCGGCATGCACTTTGTCCAGTACGGCCCCCAGGGCCACCAGCTGAATGAGCAGCACAAGGAGATCATGAAGAGGAACTGCACGCTCTCCGGCGGCAGCTACCTTGTCACCGATGACCGCGAGAGCGTACGCGGCGCGGACTTCATCTATACCGATGTGTGGTACGGTCTCTACGAAAACGAGATGCCGAAGGAAGAGCGCGTGCGCGTCTTCCACGACTATCAGGTCAACCGCGAGCTGATGCAGCTGGGGAACCTCGGCTGCAAATTCATGCACTGCCTGCCCGCGACGCGTGGCGAGGACGTGACCGATGAGGTCGCCGACAGCGACGCCTCCCTCTGCTGGGAGGAGGCAGGCAACCGCCTGACGGCCATGCGCGGCCTTCTTGTCTACTTTACACGCTGCCGCAAGGAGCCGAGCGGTCTTCAGATCGCGGCGGCGAAGGAGGAGCTTGACAAAGTGCTCTGCGACAAGCTCGGCTGCGTCGAGGCCTACTGCGGCGTTTCAAAAGCGGAAAAGAGCTGAGATAAGCCATGGAGAAGAATCAATTCCGGCTCGCAGACGTCATTTTGTCGGTCATCTGCGTGGTGTTTGTCGCCGAGGCGGCGGCGCCGGTCGCGTCGATCGGCAACAGTCAGTATTTCTGGTGGATCTTTATGATATTGGCGTTTCTGCTGCCCTACGGCCTCATCGCCGCCGAGCTCGGCACGGCCTACGCGGGAGACGGCGGGCTCTATGACTGGATCCACGCGGCGTATCCGAACGGCAAGTGGGCGGCGCGCGCCTCGTGGTACTACTGGATCAACTTCCCGCTGTGGATGGCGTCGCTTGCGGTGATGTGTCCCGAGCTCATCACGTTCATCACGGGGCGGAGCCTCGGGACGTTCGGCTCGCTCGTGGTCGAGCTGCTGTTCATCTGGATCGTCACGCTCATCGCGTGCTATCCCGTGTGCGACAGCATCATTATCCTGAACGTGAGCGCTGTCATCAAGATCGTGCTGGCGCTGCTGGTCGGCGGGCTCGGCGTGTGGTATATCAGCCGTTACGGCTTTGTCAACGACATGTCGGCGCGGACATTTCTGCCGTCGTTCGACTTAAACAGCCTCTCGTATATCTCCGTCATCATCTTCAATTTCCTCGGCTTTGAGGTCGTGTGCACGTACGCAAACAATATGAGCGACCCGAAAAAGCAGATCCCGCAGTCTATCGTGACCGGCGGCATCGTCATCGCGGCCATCTACCTCTTCTCGGCGTTCGGCATCGGCGCGGCAGTGGATGTGCGTGAGATCAGCGTGGATTCGGGGCTTATCGACGCGGTGTCGCTCATCCTGGGCGGCAGCGGCGGCGTGCTCGTGGGCGTGGTGGCGCTTTTGTTCCTCGTGACGCTGTTCGGCAATATGATCTCGTGGTCGATGGGTGTCAATTCGACGGCGGCGCTGGCGGCGGACCACAACGACATGCCGCGGGTGTTCGCCAAGCGCTGGGCAAAGAACGACATGCCCGTCGGCGCGGCGGTCACGTCGGGCGTCGTCGCCTCGTGCGTGTGTGTTTTGGGCGTGCTCATCGAGATGGCGTCGCCGGACTCGTCACTCTTCTGGAGCTTTTTCGCGCTGAATCTCGTGATGCTGCTTTTGAGCTATCTTCCCGTGTTTCCGGCGTTTTTGAAGCTGCGGCGCGAGGATGCGAAGACGCCGCGCCCGTTCCGCGTGCCGGGGTCTGACACGGCGCTCAAATGGATCGCCTACGTGCCGATGGTGCTCATCGTCATTTCAATCATTTTCACTGCGGTCCCGCTCTCGTTTGACGCAGAGACGCTTGCGAGCTTTCTGCCCATTACGATCGGGTCGATCCTCAGCGTGGCGATCGGCGAGGTGCTGATCGCGCTGCGCGGGAAAAACGCGCGCAGCTAAGTATGGTTTCATCATAAGGAGACAAAGCTATGGCAAAACGAATCATCGGCACAACGCCGAAGCAGGACGGGTATCGCATGCCCGCCGAATTTGAGCCCCAGCAGGGCGTGTGGATGCTCTGGCCCGAGCGAAACGACAACTGGCGCGACGGCGGAAAGCCCGCGCAGAAGGCCTTTGCGGATGTTGCCAAGGCCATCGCAAAATTTGAAAAGGTCACGGTCGGCGCATCCGTGCGCCAGTATCAGAACGCGCGCGCCAAGCTCCCCGAAAATATCCGCGTCGTGGAGCTCGAGAGCGACGACGCGTGGGTGCGCGACTGCGGGCCGACGTTCCTTGTGAACGACAAGGGCGGTCTTCGCGCGGTGGACTGGGAGTTCAACGCCTGGGGCGGGCTCGTCGACGGGCTGTATTTCCCCTGGGACAAGGACGACCAGATCGCGCGCAAGATCTGCGAGATCGCGGACGTGGACAGCTACCGCACAGAGGGTTTCGTGCTCGAGGGCGGTTCCATTCACGTCGACGGAGAGGGCACGGTGCTGACGACTGAGATGTGCCTGCTCTCTGAGGGCCGCAACCCCGATAAAAGCAAAGAAGAGATCGAGCAGATGCTGCGCGAATACCTCGGGTGCGAGAAGGTGCTGTGGATCAAGGACGGCATCGACCCTGATGAGACGAACGGGCACATTGACGATGTCGCGTGCTTCGTTGCGCCCGGTGAGGTCGCGTGCATCTGGACGGAGGACAAGAACCATCCGTTTTATGAGCAGGCGCAGGCGGCTTACAAATTCCTGAGCGAGGCGACGGACGCCAAGGGTCGCAAATTAAAGGTCCACAAGCTCTGCCTGACAAAAAAACCGTGCTTACTCGAGGGCGCGGATACCATCGACGCCGTGGAGGGCACTATCCCGCGTGAGGACGGCGAGGTCAGCATCGCGTCGTATATGAACTTTTTGATCGTCAACGGCGCGGTCATCTTGCCGCAGTACGGCGACGAAAACGACGCAGTCGCCATCGAACAGGTGCAGAAAATGTTCCCCGACCGCGAGGTCGTGGGCGTGCAGACGAAGGAGGTCGCCTTCGGCGGCGGCAATATCCACTGCATCACCCAGCAGCAGCCTGCGGTGAAGAAGTAGAAAGAGCGCCGTCCGTGCAATAAATGTACGGGCGGCGTTTTTATGGTGCTTATGCAGTCTGCTCGCGGGCGATGCGGATGAATTCCGAGAGCACGCTCCACGGATACGAGCGGCTCAAGTACCCAAAGCAGATGGGATAGGAAGCCTCGGGGCAGAGCGGGAGAATGTGCAGGTGCGCGAGCTGCTCGGGCGAGAGCGCTGTGTGCAGCAGATTTTCCGGGCAGAAGCATGCGCCGACGCCCTGCTCGCAGAGCGCGAGCAGCGTTTCGACGTTTTCCGACGTCGCTTTGCTGACGGGCGAGACGCCCGAGGAGCGCAAAAGTCCGCGCCCGATGCGCCCGCCGATGTCCTCCGCGGAGCCGAGGACAAAGGGGCAGCCGCGCAGGGAGCTCAAATTTCCCGCGGCGATCTCGCCGCGGTGCGTGTCGAGGTCGATGCCGCACTGCGCGAGCAGCCCATCGGACAGGCACAGCACGATGTGCTCCAGATAGTAATCCTCAAGCACCACGCCGGGGAGCGGGTGTGGAAAGCCGGCGATGGCGAGGTCAATGCCGCCGCTGAGCAGCGCCTTCTGGATCGCGTCGTTCGAGCCTTCGAGCAGCGTGATCTCGACATTCGGATACTGACGCTGAAAGGCGGGGATCAGGCGCGGCATGATGGCGCGGCCGCGCGTATAGGCGATGCCGACGCGCAGCTCGCCTTTCTGATTTTCGGAGATGTCGCAGAATTCGCGCTCCATGGCCTGGCGCGTCTGGCCGATGGATTCGGCATAGCGCAGAAACGTCCGGCCTGCGTAGGTGAGCTCGAGCGGCGTGCGGCGCACAAGGAGCGTGCAGTTCAGCTCGCGCTCTAAATTGGCAATGTGCGATGAGAGTGATTGCTGCGTGATGTGCAGCGCTTCAGCGGCGCGGGTGAAGTTTTTCTCCCGCGCGAGCACGAGAAAATAGTCAAGAGAATGGAAATTCATGGGAACGCTCCTTTTACAGTTGTTTCTTGTAGAATATATCAATTTTAACAGTTTTACAAGCGCGAAGGCGGCAATTATACTGTGGGCAGTGGGTGCGGACGGCAGGAAAAAGATTCCCTTTTTCCGCCGTGCGTGCTAAGATAGCGATACTGTGTTGAGAAAAGGATAGGGAGGACTTGGATGGCTGCGATCGTTTTATTTTGCCTTGCGCTGCTCGTGTGCATCGTGCTGGGGACGAACATCCTCTACGCGCTCCTGGCGGGGCTCGTGATCTTCGCGCTGTACGGCAAAAAGCAGGGCTTTTCGTGGAAAGAGCTCGGGAAGATGATCTGCTCGGGCGTGAAGACGTCGGCAAGCGTGCTGCTCGTCTTTCCGCTGATCGGCATTCTGACGGCGTTCTGGCGCGCGTGCGGCACGCTGCCGTTCATTATCTGCTGCGCCGTCGACCTCATCCGGCCGGAAATTCTGCTGCTGATGACGTTTTTGCTGAATTGCGGCGTCTCGATGCTGACAGGCACGGCGTTCGGCACGGCGGCGACGATGGGCACCATCTGCGTGAGCGTCGGCATTTCGATGGGCATGGACCCCGTGCTGCTCGGCGGCGCGATGCTTTCGGGCGTATACTTCGGCGACCGCTGCTCGCCGGTCTCGACGAGCGCGCTGCTCGTGAGCGAGCTGACGGAGACGAACATTTACGACAACATCAAGCGCATGCTCAAGACGGCGCTCGTGCCGTTTCTTCTGAGCTGCGGCGTCTATGCGTCGCTCGGCATGGTGAAAAGCGGCAGCGGCGCGGCGGGCGAGCTGTGGTCGCTCTACGGGCGTGAGATGACGCTTCACTGGGTCATGTGCCTGCCGGCGGTGCTCATTTTGATCCTGTCGGTCCTACGCGTGAACGTGAAAAAGGCGATGTCGGTCAGCATTCTGGCGGCGGTCGTGCTGTGCATTTTCCTGCGGCATCTGGACGCGGTGACGATCCTCAAGACCGCAATCTTAGGCTACACGGCGTCGGACGCCGAGGTCGGCGCGATGCTCAACGGCGGCGGCATCATTTCAATGGTGCGCGTGGCGCTGATCGTGATGATCTCGTCGGCGTATTCCGGCATTTTTCGCAAGACGGGGCTGCTCGACGGGCTGTGCGGGCGTGTGACGGCGCTGCGCGACAAAACGTCGCCCTATGCCTCGATGCTGCTGACGGCGGTTTTGGCGAGCCTTCTCGCCTGCAACCAGACGTTGACGATCATCCTGACACACCAGCTCTGCGCGCCGTCGCAGAAGGATAAAGAAGAATTTGCCATCAACCTTGAAAACAGCGCCGTCGTCGTCGCGCCGCTGATCCCGTGGTCGATCGCGGGGGCGACGCCGCTCTCGACCGTCGGCGCACCGATGACAGGCATGGCGTTTGCGTGCTTTTTATACATCCTGCCGCTGTGCGAGCTCGTGCGGCGGACAGCGCAGCAGTGCGCGGCAAAAAAAGCCGCCGCGCAGAAATGAGAAAGGACTTTGCATGAACGGAAAGACGTTACTGGCGGAAGCCATCGAAATGAAAGATGAGATCGTCGAGAACCGGAGAGCGATCCACCGCGCGCCGGAGGTCGGCGCGCACCTGCCGCAGACGGTTCAATTTGTCGAAGAAAAGCTGCGATTGCTCGGCTATGAGCCGCGCGAGCTGGGCGGCGGCGTGGTCGCGGAGCTCACGGGCGAAGACATGGGGCGCTGTATCCTGCTGCGCGCCGACATGGACGCGCTCAAGGTGCGGGAGAAGACCGACCTGCCGTTCCGTTCGGAAAACGGCAGCATGCACGCCTGCGGACACGATATGCACGCAGCCATGCTGCTGGGCGCTGCAAGGCTGCTCAAGGCGCATCAAAGCGAACTCAAGGGCACGGTGAAGCTCGTCTTCCAGCCCGACGAGGAAGGCTTCACGGGCGCGAAAGCGATGCTTAAGGCCGGTGTGCTGGAGGCACCGGAGCCGCAGGCGGCGATGGCGCTGCACGTGAACTCCGGGACGCCGTCGGGCCTGGTGCTCTGCGGCAAGGGAACGTTTATGGCGGGTTGCACGCTGTTTCGCATCACGGTCAAGGGTGTCGGCTGTCACGGGGCAATGCCGGAGACGGGCGTCGACCCAATCAACATTGCCGCGCACATCTACCTTGCGCTTCAGGAGATCACGGCGCGCGAGCTGCCCGCAAAGACGCCCGCCATCGTGACAATGGGCAAATTCAGCGCGGGGCACGCGCCGAATATCATCCCGCAGGAGGCCGTGATCGAGGGCACAATCCGCACGTTCGACCGCGACGTGACCGCGCTGATCCTGCGCCGCATCGGCGAGATCGCGGACGCAACGGCCAGGGCCTTCCGCGGCAGTGCGAGCGTCGAAGAGCTCGCGAGCGCGCCGCCGCTCAAAAACGACGAGGCGCTGACCGAGCAGATGGCACGCTGCGCCGAAATGCTGTTCGGCGAGAAGAGCGTCTACCGCCTGCGTGAGGGCGGCATGGGCTCGGAGGACTTTGCGTCCTACACCTACGAGCTGCCGTGCGCGTATCTGTTGCTCGGCGCGGGCACGGCGCAGGAGGACGCGCGCTACGGAAAGCCCATGCACAACGAGAGCGTCGTCTTCAACGAGAACGTTTTACCGCGCGGGAGCGCACTGCTCGCCTATGGCGCGATGCAGTGGCTCGAAGACCGGCAATAAAAAAATCCGCTTACGAATTTCGTAAGCGGATTTTTTATAATCGGTTGTCGATGACTTAGCCGACGAGCGCCTCGGTATCCATGGCGATCATGAGCTCCTCGTTCGTGGGGATGAGGAGGACGGTGACCTTGGAGTCGGGCGCGGAGATGACGCGTTCTTCGCCGCGGACCTTGTTGGCGTCCTCGTCCATCTTGACGCCCATGAACTCGAGGCCGGAGGCGATGGCCATGCGCTGGGAAGCGCTGTTCTCGCCGACACCTGCGGTGAAGATGATGGCGTCCACGCCGCCCATCGCGGCGGCATACGCACCGATGAGCTTCTTCACGCCGTAGTTGAACATATCGACGGCAAGGCCGGCGCGCTCATTGCCCTGCTCGAAGGCCTCTTCGAGATCGCGGAAGTCGGAGCTGACGCCGCTGACGCCCATGACGCCGGACTTCTTGTTGAGGATTGTGAGCATCTCGGTGATGTCCATGCCGTACTTGTTCATCAGGTACTCGAGGATACCGGCGTCAATGTCGCCGGAGCGGGTACCCATGGGAAGACCGGCGAGCGGGGTGAAGCCCATGGAGGTGTCGACGCTCTTGCCGCCGTCGATCGCGGTGACGGAGGAGCCGTTGCCGAGGTGGCAGGAGATCAGCTTGAGCTGCTCGATGGGCTTGCCGAGCATATCGGCCGCGCGCTGGGAAACATACTTGTGAGAGGTGCCGTGGAAGCCGTAGCGGCGGACCTTGTCCTTCTCATAGTACTCATAGGGAAGAGCATAGGTGTAAGCCACGGGAGGCATGGTCTGGTGGAAGGCAGTGTCGAACACGGCGACCATGGGCACGCCGGGCATGAGCTCCTGGCAGGCCTTGATGCCGATGATGTTGGCGGGGTTGTGGAGCGGGGCGAGGGGAGTGCACTCCTCGATTGCCTGCATGACCTCGTCGGTGATGACGACGGACTTGGCAAACTTTTCGCCGCCGTGGACGACGCGGTGGCCGACAGCGTCGATCTCCTTCATGGAGCCGATGACGCCGTTCTTCTCGTCGACGAGCGCGTTCAGCACGGCCTGGATGGCCTCGTTGTGGGTGGGCATGGAGACGGAAGCGGCCTTGATGGCTTCCTTGCCGGGAAGCTGGGGCTTATAGGTGAACAGACCGTCGATGCCGATGCGCTCGCACAGACCCTTCGCCAGCAGCTCGCCCGTGGTGGGGTTGAGCAGCTGATACTTCAGGGAAGAAGAACCTGCGTTGATGACCAGAACATTCATAAGTATACTCCTTTTTCCGAGGGCGCTTGCATTGCGCCCGAATTTCCGATAAAATAAGAATCAAATTGATCGGATGTACAATTCAATACAGAATATATTATAACAACTTTTTTCGCAAAGACAAGTAAATTTAACAAAACGTAACTCTTTTGTAACCGCTTTGAGAGGACTTCCATGAGGGTATTTGGTATAATATGCGAATATAATCCCTTCCACCGCGGCCACAAGTGGCAAATTGATGAATTGCGCCGTCTGGCAGGCGGGGAAGAGTGCGCGGTCGTGTGCGCGATGAGCGGCGATTTTGTCCAGCGGGGCGATTTTGCCATTGAACGCGCGCATGCGCGCGCCGAGGCTGCCGTGCGCGGCGGGGCAGATTTAGTCCTTGAGCTGCCGCTGCCGTGGGCCATTTCGTCGGCGGAGGGCTTTGCCCGCGGCGGCGTGAGCATTTTGGCGGCGACGGGCGTGGTCGACACGCTGGCCTTTGGCAGCGAATGCGGTAACGCGGCGAAATTGCAGCGCGCGGCAAAGGCACTGCTGCGGGCGGATTTTCCCGACGCGCTGCGAGAGGAGCTTGCCAAGGGCCTGTCCTTTGCCGCGGCGAGGGAGAGCGCCGCGAGGGCGCTCATCGGCGAGGATGCCGCGGTGCTCCGGGAGCCGAACGATATCCTCGGCGTAGAATACTGCAAGGCGCTGCTGCAAAGCGGCAGTACCATCGCGCCGCTGGCAATATTGCGAAAGGTCGTCGGGCACAACGGGGGTGCGGCGAAGGGCTTCGCCTCGGCGAGCCACATCCGCGAGCTGCTCACGAACGGAGAGGACGCCTCCGCGTATCTGACGGCGGAGAGCGCCGCCATCTATGCGCGCGAATGCGCAGCGGGCCGCGCGCCGGTGACGATGCAGAATGCGGAGCGAGCGGTGCTTTCCCGGCTGCGTGCGATGTGCGAGGAGGACTTCGCCCGCTATGACAGCGGGAATGAAGGCCTTTATCGCCGGTTTTATGACGCAGCGCGGACGGCAGCGTCCGTCGACGAGCTGCTCTCCGCGGTGAAGACGAAGCGCTATGCCTATGCGCGGCTGCGGCGGATGCTGCTTGCGGCGTATCTGGACGTGACGGCGGCGGATGTGCCGCCGGAGGTCCCCTATCTGCGCGTGCTGGCGTGCAATGAGCGGGGACGAAAGCTGCTCAAAACGATCAAAAAAACGGGAAGCGCACCGGTGCTGACCAAGAGCGCCGATGTGCGCGCGTTGAGCGAGGAGGCGCAGAAGCTCTTCGCTCTGACGGCGCGCGCGGCGGATCAATACGTGCTCGCCTATCCCGAGCTGCGCGCGGCCAGAGGCAGCAGCGCGTGGACGGAGGGGCCTGTGATCGTTTGAGCAAGGAACCGAGACCTCGAAAGGAGAACAGAATGAAAAAATGGATGACGCTGCTGCTTTGCTGCGTGCTGGCGCTGAATTTGACCGCCTGCGGCGCAGGAGCGTCCGGCGGGCTGGAGGACAACGCGCCGCCGCAGGCGAGCGCGCTGCACTTTGAAGTCGCGACGCAAGTTTACGAAAACGAGTACAAGGCCGACGACGGCACGGTGCTTCTGGCGGAGCGCTACGAACTGCCGGTGCTCGAACTGCGCACGGAGGACGGCGAGCTCTACACGCTGGCGGAGAACGTGACGGCGAACGGCGGCACGGGCAACCCCGCGCAGTTCACGGCGCAGAACGCCTTCAACACAGAGATGAACAACGTGCTCGCGGGTCTTGAGTCCGAGGCGGCGCAGATGGCCACCGAGGCGAAGGAACTCTATGCGGAAAACGGCACATCGGTCTTTTTGAACGGAAGCTACTGGACGAACGAGCTGAGCCTGACGCAGACCTACATGACCGACGGTAAGTTTCTGAGCGTCGCGGCAGAGAATTACACTTACTACGGCGGCGTACATCCGAATTCCGCCACCCGCGCGTGGAGCTTTGATCTGACGACGGGCGAATTCCTGACGCTGGACGCGCTGGCCTCGGAGGAGGGCGATTTGCGGGGAAACTCGCTGCAGGAGAGCATTTATTGGAATATCTACGAGCAGATCGCGCAAAAGGGCCTCAGCGAAGGATATTTTGACGATTATGACTCTTATTTGCAGGATTTCCCCACGCTCGCGACGCTGAACTTTACGGAAAACGGCCTGACGGTCACGTTCGACCAGTACGTCATCGCGCCGTATGCGGCAGGGCCGCAGGTGTTCTCGGTGCCGTACAGCGAATTCTACAACGCGCTGAGCGAGCATGCGAAGACGATCCTGAGCGTGTCGCAGGAGCAGACCGTGACAGCGGATTTCAAGGCGGCGGCGACGCTGTGGTCGTGGTTTTATATGGACGATCCGCCGATGGATTACAATGTGACAGCCGAGGTCGACGGCAATCTTTATGATCTGGCGGACATCAAGGGCGTGGAAACGCTGGAGGGCCTCCGTGCGCTGCTGCTGCGGTATGTCACACCGGAACTTGCCGACGAATGGCTGGGCAGCACTGAGCAGCGTTACCGTGATATTGACGGCAGACTCTATGTCATGTCCGCAGGCCGCGGCGGCAACGAGAGCCTGGGCGGATACACGTGCACGGTTGCGCTCGACGGCGACAGCGGCGTGCTGACGCAGACGGTCACGCTGCTTGCGTGGGACGACACCGCGCAGGCGTGGGCGGATACCGGCAAAACGGAAGCCTACGAATATCCATTTACCCTCGTCGCCGGCCACGCGGTGTTCTCAGCGTTCCCGTGCCCGTACTGAGAGAATAGGAGAGAGGGAGGAGAGTCCCATGGCGTAAAAAGTGCGGCTGCGCCGCAGAAGCGATCATAATAGGACCACTTTTACGGAGGATGAGAGAAATGAAGAGAGTAAAAATCTTTCTGCTGCTTTTTACCCTGTGCTGCGCACTGACCGCTTGCGGCACAAAGCCCGCGGACGACGTACCGCCGCCGGATGATGAGACGTCTGCGGTGGACATCGAATGGTTCAACACGGAATTTTTCAATGTGGGCAGTGGCGTGTGCATGACGAATATGCTGCTCAGCAGCTATTACGACACCGCCGCGGACATCGACCTCTATGAGCTCTTCTATAATGGCCCGACAGGAATACAGGAAGAGGTCACTGAGGCAGAACAGACAGCAATCGGCCCGGTGGCGTTTGAGCATTATCCCATCAAAACGCAGAGAACGGAAATGGACGCCTTTTTGCAGGAGTATTTGGGCGTGGCACTGGACGAGACGAACAAAAAGAATCTCGACCAGTTCATCTATCTCGAGGAGTACGATGCCTATTATCTGCTCCACGGCGATACGAATTTCCAGCGCTGCACGGTCACCTCGCTCGAGCAGAACGAGGACGGGACTATCACGCTCACCTATGAGAAGGAGAGCGGTGAAAAGGGGATCGTCACGCTGAAGGGCAGCAAAGGCAGCTACCAGTTTGTGTCGAACAAGGAAGCGTGAAGATAAAAGAAAAATGCTGGCTCATAAGAGCCAGCATTTTTTATATGTAGCTTACCGGTAGCGCTCGCGGTGTGCGTGCATGATCTCAGCCAGCAGCACACCGTTGTCGGGCGGGGTGTAGGTGATGGCGTTCGCGCCTGCCGCGATGGTCTTGCGAATAGTCTCATCCTTCGGGCCGCCGGTGGCGATGATGGGGATCTCGGGATGACGGGCGCGGAGCGCGGCGACGAGCTGCGGCGTTTCCGACGCGGCAGAGACGTTCAAAATGTCAACGCCTGCGGCAATACGCGCCTCAGTGTCCTGCGTGGCGGAGACGATGGTCGCCACGACCGGAATGTCGATGTGCGACTTGATGTCGCGCAGGATATCCGCCGAAACGGGCGCGTTGAGCACAACGCCGTAAGCGCCGCAGTGCTCAGCCTCCATCGCCTGGGCGACAGAGCGCGCGCCAGACGTGAAGCCGCCGCCGACGCCGCAGAACACGGGCATATCCGCCACGCTGATGACGGCGCGCACGATGCGCGGCTGCGGGGTAAAGGGATAAACGGCAATCACCGCATCGGCATTGACGCTTGCGATGGTGGCAACGTCAGTGGAAAAGACAAAGGACTTGATCGTTCTGCCGAAGATGCGGATGCCGCTGCACTCGTTGATGCACTCGGGTACCATCAGCATATGGTTGCGGAGCTTTCCGCTGTAACTCGGCGTGGGCGTAGGGGTAAAATCGCTCATAAAAGCACCTTCCTTTCCGCAGGTAATAGATGACCGGTAAAATGTTATGCAGGGAAATTATTCGACATGAATGCTTGCACGCATGGCGAGGATCGTCTGCTCAATGAGCGTGTCAAGATCCCAGCCGAGCATTTCCGCGCCGCGCTCGATGACCTCGCGCGAGCAGCCGGCGGCAAACTTCTTGTCCTTGTACTTTTTCTTGACGGACTTGACCTCAAGATCGCTGACGCTCTTACTCGGGCGCATGAGCGCGACCGCGCCGATCAGGCCTGTGAGCTCGTCGGTGGCAAAGAGGACCTTTTCCATCTCGTGCTGAGGCTCGGGAAGGCCGTCAAAGTGCAGGCCGTAGCCGTGGCTGGCGGTGGCGCGGATCAGGCGCTCGTCGAGACCGTTTTCACGCATGATCTCCTGCGACTTGATGCAGTGCTCGTCGGGATACATCTCAAAATCAAGGTCGTGGAGAAGGCCGACGATCTCCCAGAAGTCCGCCTCGTCGCCGTAGCCGAGCTTTTCCGCGTACCAGCGCATCACGTCGGCGACGGTGTTGGCGTGCTTTAAGTGGAATTCACCCTTGTTGTACTGCGTGAGCAGCTCCCACGCCTGTTCTTTCGTATATGCCATAATGATTGCCTCTCTTTGCTTATGGCTGCTCGTCCGTAAAGTGGACGTGATTGAAAATGTGGTCAGAGCAGAAGCAGTGGTACCCTGCGCACTTGCTGCAATAGCGGAACTGCAGCTCAGGATTTGTCACGTCCGTGCGGCCGCACACGGCGCATTTGTGGCGGAAGCCCTGCGTCTGCTGCTGATACTGCTCCTGACGCTGCTGGGCGCGCACGGTGTTATGGAAGTGCGTGGCCTGCTTGCTCTGGTGGCGTTCAAGTCCCCAAAACCGTGTAAGCTCGGGCCAGAAGAAAATGACGAAATTCAAAAGCGCCACGATGGGCATGATGGAATAGTACCATCTGCCGGCGGCAATGTAGCGCACAATGTCGAAGAAGAAGTAGAATACGTCAATATACGCGAGCCACTTCATGCGGATGGGGAAGACGAAAAACAGCAGCACCTGCGCATCGGGATAGAGGAGCGCGAAGGCCATGAACATGGCAAAGTTGACATAATTTGCACCGTAGACGGGGATGCTGTAGCCCGTGATCAGGCTGACGATGCTCGCGCCGAGGACGGTGAGCAGCATGCCGCTCAGGTAATACGTTGTAAACTTGGCTGTGCCCCACTGCCGCTCGAGCGTCGAGCCAATCCAGTAGTAGAAATAGCAGGTGATGAGAAGATAGAACGGACTCGTGCTCTCAGGGATGAGGACAAAGGTGATGAGCCGCCAGACCTGCCCGTGGAGAAGACCCGAGAGCGTGTAGGAGAAGAAGCTCAGAAAGTTGCCGTTCGAGAAGTTGGACAAAAGCCCCAGCACCACGTTGCCGATGACAACATAGAGCATCAGGTTGGGGATGCCAAAATTCGGGTGCAGGATACAAAAGCGGTCGATCGCCTGGTTGAGTTTTTTCAATGCGGGATACCTCGTTTCGATCAAATAACATTTACAAACATTATTACACAGCGGCGGGGAAAAGTCATCAATAAAGTTTGAACAAATGACCATTCCTGAGTGGAATGAAGAGCAAGAATGCGGAAAGAAACGAATTCTTTCCACATTCTTAACACTTGTTCACTTGAGATCGAGCTCGGGCGGAACGTCGATCTCCTCGCCGACGTATTTGCCGTTCTTTTTCCGCTGGCGCACGCACTCGGTCAAAAGATACTCGATTTGGCCGTTGACGGAGCGGAAATCGTCCTCTGCCCAGGCGGCGATGGCGGCGTAGAGCTTGGGGGACAGGCGCAGGGGCACCTGCTTTTTGGCGTTGTCGTTCATGGCAGCCTCCCAAAAAGTAGCGCGGCGCGCTTAATACAGGCTGCCGGAGTTGACGACGGGCTGGGCGTCGTGGTTGCCGCACAGCACCACGAGCAGGTTCGAGACCATGGCCGCCTTGCGCTCCTCGTCGAGCTCGACCGTGCCCTTTTCCGCCAGACGCTCAAGCGCCATTTCGACCATGCCGACCGCGCCGTCAACGATCATCTTGCGCGCGTCGATGATGGCGCTGGCCTGCTGGCGCTGGAGCATGACGGCCGCAATCTCGGGCGCATAGGCGAGGTAGGTGATGCGCGCTTCGATGATCTCAAGGCCCGCGTCGGCGACCTTGGCCTGAATTTCATCGCGGATGCGCGCGGCGACGACCTCGCTCGAGCCGCGAAGGCTGCCCTCGTCGGCCTGACCGTCGCCCGTGGTGTCGACATTCGGAGCGACGTCGTAGGGATAGACGCGCACGATATTGCGCAGCGCCGCGTCGCACTGGAGCGACAGGTACTCCTTGTAGTTATCCACGTTGAATACGGCCTTTGCCGTGTCGGTCACGCGCCACATCACGGCGATGCCGATCTCCACGGGGTTGCCGAGACAGTCGTTGATCTTCTGGCGGGCGTTGTTGAGCGTCATGATCTTGAGCGAGATCTTCTTGCCGCCGCCCACTTCGACCGCGGCGGACGCGCCCTGCATGGCAGCGAGAAGGTCCGTGCCCTTGTGGCCGCCGTCCACATCGCCGGACTGGTTGAGCTTCGTCTTGGCGGCGGGGTTGAACGACGAGCAGAAGGGATTGACCCAGTAGAAGCCCTCGCCCTTGAGCGTGCCGATGTACTTGCCGAACAGCGTCAGCACCAGCGCCTCCTGCGGCTTCAGAACGCGCAGGCCGCACAGTGGGATCCAGCCGAGCAACAGCAGGATGACGCAAAGGACGACAAGGGGCAGAAAGCCCGCATTGATGCCGACGATCAGAAAAACGACCGCGGCGATGTAGAGAACAAGCTCGAGCAGCAGTACGAGCATGCCGTTTTTGTGACCGGTGATGATCTTTTCTTCCATAAAAAGCACCTCCAAGTTTGATATCAAAATAATATCACAACAATATGAGATGTCAAGAGGAAAATGCAGAAAAACCGACCGGTGATTGCACCGGTCGGTGAAAAATCAATTATGTGGCAATGACAAACTGGAATCTATCTGGGTATTCCATCATCATTAAAATGTTTTTTCAAAGCTTTTTCTGTCGGGTAAATTGATAGAATCATAATAAAGCATTGGATTGTTACAAGAATTATCCCTGCAAATCCAATCGTATTCTTATCACTATGGTATAACGGAATATGTATCAAGGCAGATGGTATAACCATTACCCATCCTATTTTCCACCAAAGTTTTCCACAATAGTTATGAGCAAATTTCCATGTATCCATATTTTTCATTGAACGAGTTGTTCTGTATCCTAACATGCTGTTTATATGTTTTGGGCAATGCTTCCACATCATTCTTCCTGCAATGACCATAACAATGGGAATGATCAAATCGCATAGTAACATAAACCACCAAAAGCACATAACATTCACCTCAAAAAGTAGAATTTGATAGAATTATTATGCTACAGCCCGTCAGAAAGCGCAAGCACAGCCGCGGTGGTTCGAGCTACCGTGGCTGTTTGGATGATCTGCTTTATGCGTAGTGGTATTTTTTCCGTCCGAGGAGGAAAAGCGTTTCTGTGACGATCAGTGTGAGCGCTTCGGCCACGGTGATGGCGAGCCAGATGCCGTTGATGCCAAGAAGTTTTGGCAAAAGAAGCACCGCGGCGACCTGAATGACGAGCGTGCGCAGGAACGAAATGAGCGCGCTGGCTGTGCCATTGTTGAGCCCCGTGAAAAACGCCGAACCGAAGATATTGAAACCGCAGACGAGGAATGAGAGCGCGTAGATGCGCAGCGCGTTGACCGTCATGTCGCACAGCTCCGCGTCGTAGCCGACGAAAAGATGTGCGATGGGGTTTGCCAGCAGGATGGACGAGGCCGTCATCGCAAGGCTCGTGATGAGCGTGACGGTCAGGCTCTTTTTGAGGAGGCTCTTGAGCTCGGCGTGATTCTGCGCGCCGTAGTGATAGCCGACGACGGGTGTGACGGCGATGGAATAGCCGAAGAAAAACGCCATGAAGATGAAGCTCACGTACATCAGAACACCGTAGGCATTCACGCCGTTTTCCTTGGCAATCGCCATGAGCTGCACGTTATAGAGTACGCCGACGAGAGAGGTCGAAAGGTTGCTGACCATCTCGCTCGAGCCGTTGTAGCAGGCCTTGCCGAGGGCGCGGAAGTCAAAGCGCGGACGCGTGAGGCGCAGCAGCGAATCGTTCGGGCGGAGAAAGTAGACAAGCGGGATGAGCGCGCCGACAATCTGCGAAAACGCCGTGGCGAGCGCCGCACCGAGAAGCCCAAACGGGAACACGTAGACGAGCAGAAAATCGAGTACCATGTTCGTCAGCCCCGCGAACACCGTCACGCGCAGGCCGAAGTGCGGCTTTTCCGCCGTGGCCAAAAAGCTCTGGAAGCTGTTTTGCAGCATGAAAAAAGGGAGAGCAGCCAGCAGCACGCGCCCGTAGAGCACGCAGTCATCGATCGTCAGGTCCGTCGCGCCGACGGCGAACGAGATGGGGCGCAGGAAAACGATGCACACGCCGCTTAAAATCGCGCCGCCGGCGGCAAGCACGATGACGAGCATGGAGAAGATCTCGTTCGCTTTCCTGGGCTTGCCCTCGCCGAGCGTTTTGGCGATGAGCGCGCTGCCGCCCGTGCCGATCATAAAGCCGACGGCGGCGAGCGCCATGATGACGGGAAAAATGAGGTTCAGCGCGGCAAACGAATTTTTGCCGACGAAGTTCGAGACGAAAAAGCCGTCGACAATGCTGTAAATAGAGGTGATGATCATCATCAAAATGCTGGGCGCGACAAAGCGCAGCAGCTTTTGATACGTAAAATGATCGGAAAGGGAAATCTGCATGGAAGAGCCTCCGATTGTTTCAAAAAATATAAAAAAAGTCCGGTCACTGCTTGACCGGACGCATCCGACATCTCTCGACCGCTGCGGCTGCGGCCGCAAGTCCCCGATGACATTCAATTTATGAACAATATTGTAGCATAAATCCGGACAAAGTCAAGTATTTGCACAAAATCTTCAAAAACTGATTGACAAAACGCACAAACATGGTAGAATACGATTCGGCGAAAGCCACAAGTGAATACTTCATCGAGAGTGGTTGAGGGATCGGCCCTATGACACCACGACAACCTGCCCGAAGAGGCAAGGTGCCAAATCCGACGAACGAATCGAAAGATGAGGAAGAGCAGAAAGCGCGATACTCTGTCGGTTCGACAGAGTATTTTTTGTTTTTCCCAACAATGAGAAAGGAAGAAAAAGAACCATGGCAAAACGTTTATTCACCTCCGAATCCGTCACCGAGGGGCATCCCGACAAGATCTGCGACCAGATCTCCGATGCGGTGCTCGACGCGATCCTTGAAAAAGACCCCAACGGCCGCGTGGCCTGCGAGACGACCGTCTCCACCGGCCTTGTCCACATCATGGGCGAGATCACCACGAGCTGCTATGTCGATATCCCGAAGATCGCGCGCGATGTCATCCGCGACATCGGCTACGACCGCGCGAAGTACGGCTTCGACTGCGACACCTGCGGCGTTATCACGAACATCGACGAGCAGAGCGGCGATATCGCGATGGGCGTCGACAACTCCTTTGAAAATAAGGAAAGCGGCGCGAGCGACCTCGACAACGGCGCGGGCGACCA
>OLWL01000523.1_pt1 | contig 26717 bp, 21 predicted proteins | sample 1674151 | NCBI WGS metagenome assembly OLWL01 (sample SAMEA103958148, study PRJEB25191) | human gut metagenome
CGGCAGACAGTGAGATCGACGGAATTTTGAAAGAATCCGTGGGCTATCCGCTGGGCGTAGCCATCACCGCCCGGTGTATGTCTCCGGGCAAGCCGTGGACGCCGGAGTTGGTGGCGCGGGTGTTCCGGGAGGTGTTTCTCTACTTTGAAACCGCCATCTACCGGCGCTTTGACCTGCCGGTGCGGCGCTTCCTGTTGGAGCTGGCCCCCTTTGAAAGTTTTGACTTGGAAATGGCACGGATGGTCAGCGGCGATCCCCGTGCCGGCGAACGGCTGGACTGGCTTCTTCGATACACCACTATGCTGCGCTACGACGACTGCCAGTGCTTCCACTTCTGGTCGGGGTTCCGAGCTTTTCTCCGCTGGGAGATGGATCGGGAGTATACCGAGGAAAAGCGCAAAGCGCTCTTCAGCCGGGGCGGGCTGTACTATGAGCTGAAGGAGGACTACGCCCACGCCCTGGAATGCTACACCAGCGGCGGCGACCATGCCAAGGTCTCCGAGCTGCTGATCCGCAATGCGGAGCTGCATCCCGGCATGGGGCACTATGCGGAGATGGAGCAGTACTACCGCGCACTGCCGGAGGCGGAAATACTCGCCTCGCCGTCTCTGATGCAGGGCATGAGTATGCTCTGCGCTCTGAGCGCGGACTATGACGGGTCGGAGCACTGGTACGGATGCCTGAAACGGTTCGTGGAGCGCTGCGGCAAGGAGGACGCCGCAGGTCGGCAGGCACGCGGCCGTCTGGCATGGCTGGACATCTCGCTGCCGCAGCGGGGCGTGAAACGCCTGACGGACACGATCCCTGCGGTGTTCCGGCTGCTGACAAATAAGGAGCTGTCGCTGCCGTCCTTCTCCGTCACCAGCGCGCTGCCCAGCATCATGAACGGCGGCAAGGACTTTTCCCCGTGGAGCAAAAAGGATGACCTGCTCTACCACACCATGCGTATCCCGGTGGAGGCGGTGCTGGGGCGGGACGGCGTGGGTCTTGCGGACTGCGCCATCGCCGAGAGCAAGTTTGAAAAGGGGGAGGACGTGGCCGGTCGGATGCTGTCCCTTCTCCCACAGCTGAACGAGGTCCGCAACCGCGGCACGCCGGACATGGAGTTCGCCGTCAGTGGACTGCTGGCCCGCAGCCAGCTGGCAAGCGGACAGCCCGCCGACGCGCGGCGCACCATCGATGTGCTCCGTGAATGCTTTGCCGAGCGCGGTTTGACACGCTTTCTGCCCAATATGGACGCCATGCTCTGCCGTATTGACATGCACACCGGCGACCTTGACGCGGCGGACGCGTGGTATCGGGAAAAAGCCCCGCGGGAGCCGACGCACCTGAACGTCATGCGGCGCTACCAGTACCTCACCCAGGCCATGGTGGAGCTGGCGGACGGCAGACCGGACGCGGCGCTGCTGACGCTTGCCCCGCTGGAGCCGTACGTCCAAAACTGCGCCCGCATCATCGACGGCATTCACCTGAATGTCCTGACTGCCATTGCCCTGTACCGCAAGAAGGACGAGCGGTGGCGCGAGCGATTGACGGCGGCGCTGGACGCGGCGACGGAGTACCGATTCATCCGCACCGTCAGCGTATACGGCACGGCGGTGCTGCCGCTGCTGGAAGCGCTGGACTGGGACGGCGACAAAGCATGGCGCAAGCGGCTGATGGCAGCGGTGCGGACGCAGGCGGCGTTCTACCCGCATTTCCTCGAACCCAGCCTTGTCCCCGGTGAGGAGCTGACACCCACGGAACTGCAAGTTCTCCATCTTCTCTGCGCGGACAAGTCCAACGCTGAGATTGCGCAGATCATGGACGTGAAGCTGCCCACGGTGAAGACCCACGTCAGCCACATTCTCGACAAGCTGGACGTGAAGCGCCGGGCGGAAGCCAAGACCGCCGCGAAGAAGCTGCATTTAGTGCAGGACGACCTGTAAAAAAGCATCCGGCAGATGTCGGATTTCCATATAAAAGCAAGACGATTTTTTAAGGAGGAAGAATATGAAAAAACGAGTATTGAGTATGTTCATGGCGCTGGCGCTGTGTCTGACGCTCCTGCCCGCACCCGTGCGAGCGGCGGAGGATACGCCGGAGAGCGGCGCCATCGTGCAGCAGGAGCGGCAGGAGGAAATTTCGCCCGCCGTATCCGAACAGGCTGGAACGAATGAGGAAGAGAACGGTTCAGAGGGTGACCCGCAAAATACCGGTACCCCTGACGCCGGTGGCGCTGAGGACAGTAAAGCAGATGCGCCGGAGAGCGGCGAGGATGAAAACGCCGGGAACAATGCGGACGCGGCGGTATCCGCTGTGCAGACGATGATCGATGCGCTGCCCATCGTGAGTGAGTTGGACGGCATGACCGCCGACGAGCTGGACGCAGCTTATGACGACATTCAGGCGGCGTATGATGCTTATGAAGCACTGAACGCAGAGCAGCAGGCGCAGATCACCGGCGCAGACTTCGAGGCGCTGCTCGGCTGGTTCAACAGCCAGACCGCGCTGTTGGCGGACGCACAGTCCGGCGAGCATACCCACTGTGTCTGCGGCAAGGACAGCGGTACAACGGTCAACGGTCATACCCATAACAACAGCACAGCATGGACGGCAGCCGATTCCCTGCCTAATTCTGCGGGCAGCTATTATCTGACGCGGTCTGTGTCGGGGAGCTGGGCTGTGCCAGAAGGCGAGGTCAACCTCTGCCTGAACGGGCAGACGATCAACGGTAAAATCACCGTCGGCAGCGGCGGCGGCGTATATGTGGGTGAGAAGTGCAGCTTCACCATGGACGGCGGCACCATCACCGGCAACACGGCAACCGCCGGCAACGGCGGCGGCATCTATATCCACTTTAACGCCGGCAATGTTTCGATCTCCAACGCCACGATCACCGGCAACAAGGCGTCCGCCACGGGGGATACAAGGTATGGCCACGGGGGCGGCATTTATTCGGAGAGAGGGGTAACCGTCAAGAATGTGACGATCACCGGAAACAACAGCACCTTTGAGGGCGGCGGCATCTATGGAAAGGGCGCTATTACCCTCACCGATGCTACCGTTACCGACAACAATCAATATGACGTTTACTACGACGGAACAGAAAGCACAAACCCTAAACTTACCGTTTCCGGCTCGGTGAAGGCCGGCTATTACGCCAATTATGATTGGAAGCTGCCCATTCTTGTATCAGGCGCATTGAGTGAGGATTCGGTCATCCGTGTGGGCGTGCGTGAAGGCATAAATCCTGGGGCCATCGCCGAACCGGCAAGCGGCGTGACGCTCAGCGCTGAGAACTTCAAGGCGGACGCCGCCGACAGCGTGACCAGCCTGGGCAATGACGGCAAGGTCTATCTTGTGCCCTGCACGCACGAGATGGACGATACCGGCTACACCTGCAAGAAGTGCAAAACGCAATTCGACGCGCGCGTGGGCGATAGCGCCTATTATAAGACGCTGACGGATGCGTTTAATGCAGCCAGAGGCAGCACCGTGACGCTGCTGCGGAATGTGACGCTCACAGGAAATTGCTCTTCTGAGAACTACTCAGCGACGCTGGATCTGAATGGCAAAACTGTCAGCAGCGATCGTTATTACATTTGTGTCGGAGGCGGGAACAAACCCAATACTCTGACAGTCAAGGATTCCGGAACAGGCGGTGGAACGCAGGCGCTCACGGTCAAGTTCCTCGTTTACTCCAACGGAACGCTGGCGGTCGACAACTCCTACACCGGCAAGATTTCGCGCGTGGAGCTGCAGGCCGGCGGCGCATTGGAGCGCTTTGGCGGCGAAATCGGCGAGTTGGTTTTAAGCAATGCTGCGCATGGCTCCACAAGTACGGGCTACGGCCTGAAGCTGTGGAAGGGCAATACAAACGCCTGCACCATCGGCGGGTTCACGGATAACACGACGAGCAAGAGCCTCACCGTTAATGACCTGCTGGGAACCGCCTACGCGAAGTGCGAGCTGTACGGCGAAAAGGACGGTACATGGAGCATCGTTGATAAGAGCACCAAAATTGCAGAGTTGACCGGCTATACAGCGTACAAGGTGCAGTTCCCGGAGTGCGTCCATCAGTGCGCCGATGACAGCAACCCCGTATGCTCTGTGTGCCACAAGAAACTGTATACGAAGATCACCGCCAAGGCCGCTGACGGCACGACCAAGACTGCCTACTTCACGGAAGACAGTGCGCTGGAAAACGGCTATGTAGAGGCCATCCAGACCTTGAACGGCTGGAGCAATGAGGGCTGCACCGAGCCAACGCTGACCCTGCTGCGGGATATGTATGCTTACGGCACCTCCATGCCGCTGACCGGCACGCTGACGCTGAAGGGCGGAACGCACACCGCCAAGAATGTGACGGTCGCTAAAAACGCGGACGTGACCTTTGCCAGCGGCAGCTATAAAGGTGCGACCATCGACGGCACGGCGACGGTGAAGGAGGGCGTCACATTTACCGATGCCTCCGTCGAGGTGAACGGTACGCTGAACGCCAAGGGCGGTACCTTCACTGGTAATGTCAAATTCAACGGCAGCAGCATCGCGAACATCAGCGGCGGCAGCTTTAATAATGAAAAGAAATATGGCGGCGTTACGTTTGACTACAATGTCACGGGGACGATCACCGGCGGCACGTTTACCTTCGCGGATTTTTACACCACCAAAGTCAAGCTCTCCGGCGGCACATTTACGATAATCAAAAGCAACGGCGACCGCAAACTCGCCGACCTGCTGGCGGAGGGCGCGGCGTATTACGGAGCAAGTGATAATCAGGCTGTGACCAATGATGGAGTGAATACGCTGGAAAATGTCAAGGTCGTGTCGCATACGCACAACGGCGGCACGGACGGCAAGGGCATTTGCAGTGTCTGTAAGAAGCAGATGGCGGCGTCGCTGACCGTCGGCGGCAAGACGAGCTGGTACGCGGCCTTTGCCACTGCCATCGAGGCGGCGAACGCGGCGGACGGCGAAAAGACCATCACGCTGTATCAGGATGTGAATGGCTATGCCGACGGGCATTCGACCACCTATGAGCTGACCCACGGGCCGGTGACGCTGGCGACCGGCGGGAAAAGTGTCACAAGAGCAAACCTCACCGCCAAGGGCATTTCTCTGACGGTCACGGGCAGCAACGGAGGCTTCAATGTGACGGTGGAGGGCAAAGACGCGGAATTGACCGTCAACGACAAGGATACGAAGCTCGCCATTGTCACGGCGCAGAACGGCGGAAAGCTTTCGCTGAGCAACGGCACCTTCAGCCGTGTGGCTGTAAAGGACGACGGTAGCAGCGCCAGCCTCAGCGGCGGCAGCTACGGCGAGATCACGAGCGATGCCGGCTATGTCAAGCCCTACGCGCTGCTGGCGAAGGGGTACGCTTACAAAAAAACAAGGGATAACCAATGGCTCCCCAACGCCAATTCAATCCCGTCAGAAGTCACCGTTGAAAAAGCGCCCTTCGCGGTCGAAAAGATCTATCCGAATAGCGATACGGACTACACCGGAAACTCGGCGTTTGCGACGGACGGCAATATCACGCTGACTGCGGTAATCGCGTCCGAGCCCGAAACGGAGAACGTCACCTACTACTACTGGTGGGAGCTGTTTAACGAATCAGAAAACGACTGGACCACGAGGTTCAAAAAAGTTAATACTGCAACGCATACCGGCGAGAAGAGCAAGACGCTCACGATCTCCGGGCTGCCCGTAGACAAGAGCTATCAGTACCACATTTTCGTCCAGTGCAGCAATGGCTATCAGTGCTACAGCGAGCCGTTTACCGTGACCCAGCATCAGCATAGCTGGACGTACAGCGCCAGCGGTGCGACCATCACCGCGAAGTGTACGGCAGAGGGCTGCTATCTGACCGACGGAAACGGCGGCAGCGTGACCATTGCGGCCCCCGCCGAGCTGACCTACAACGGCAGCGGCAAGGCCGCCGTGGTAACCGCAAGCGGTGACGATTGGCAGGGTCCGGCGGCGAGTGAGATCACCATCAGCTACATAAAGACGGGCAAGTATGGTCCAGAGATATTGGAAAACGGCACGCTCCCCACCAAAGCGGGCGAGTACACCGCCAGCATCACGGTGGGCGAGGGCAATAAGGCTGCCACCGCCAGCGTGAAGTATACCATTCAGAAGGCTAATCCGGTGGTGACCGAATGGCCGACGCTTTCTGCATCGGTTTATGTCAACAGTGAAGCAACCCTCACCGGCGGCAGCGGCGAAGGCACCTTCGCTTTCAAGGCAGGTACTGATAAATCTTGGGACAGCACAGGTAACAAGACCACCACGGTTGTGTTTACCCCCACAGATACCAATAACTACAAGGAGCTGACTCGGGACTACACCGTAACGGTTGTCAAGCGTACGGTAAAGAGCTGCACTACGCCGACTGGCATTACGGACAAGCCCTACGGAACGGCGCTGGAAGAGCTGGGACTACCCGAAACCGTGACGATCACCACGGAGGACGGCAAAACATTTGATAAGATCCCCGTCACATGGAGCGGTTATAATCCGAATACGCTGGAGGAGCAGACGCTCACCGGAACATTAGATCTTACTTCGATTGCTAACGAGGTGGAGCAGCCCGACATGCCTGTGACGGCGCAGATCAAGGTCAAACTCACGACGAAGAGCTTCAGCGGTATTTCGGCTGCGGCTTATGAGGGTGTGTATGACGGTAGTCCGCACGGGATCACCCTCACCGGCGTGCCTAGTGGCGCAACCGTAAAATACGGCACAAGCGCAGATAGTTGCACACAGGACAGCCTGACCTACACTAACTTCACTAATGGTGCAAAGACCGTGTATTATAAGGTTTCCCAGTCCGGCTATGCGGATGCTTCCGGCTCCGCCACGGTAAATATTACCAAACGCCCACTCACCGTTTCCAGCATCACGGAAAATAAGACCTATGCGTATGCTTCCGGTTCAGACGGTAAGGCAATCGGTGTGAATATTGCAGGAAAGCTTCCGACGGATAGGGGAACTACAGCATATGCGGTTGCAAAGACAGATACAGAGAAGCTTTTAAGTGAGGTAACAGTCGATACAGCCGGAAATCTGACCTATAAAGTAAATCAGGTAGATGCGTCCAAGGTTGGAAAGACAGCAATTATCACGGTAACAGCTTCGATGGAGAACTATGCGAATGCTGGATACACGCTGACGATTAGTATTACAGATAAGAAGACGGTAGAGATTAAGAGCGGAAACACCGTATCTGTAGATGGAAGCAATGCGCTGACCTATGGGGAAAAGGTTTCAAAGCTGACACTTGGAAATACCGTTTTTGTGGAAGCCGGTACAGATGATGTGATAGAAGGTATTCTTTCATGGAGCAATCCGGATGAGATACCGGCAGCCGGAACCACACAGGCGGGCTGGGTATTCAAGCCGGCAGACAGTACGTATTACGCGGAACTTACCGGAACAGCAGCCATCACAGTAGCCAAGGCAACTCCGATAGTTGTAACAGTACCAACCGTTGCAGAGCGTGGATACAATCCGGATGCTGCGCTTACCGGTTCAGATATAACAGGCGGAAGTGTGACAGGGGCAGATGGCAATTCACTTGCCGGAACATGGAGCTTTACAGGAACGAACATCATTCCGACTGTAAACAACAAAGGCTATCAGGCAGTATTTACACCTGATGACACAAACAACTACAATACAGTAACTAGAACAATAACAGTTACGGTCAATAAGGCAGCGAAAGCTCCAAACATGCCGGAAGCTGCAATGACACCGGCACACAGCACAAAGAAGGTTGGCAATATTACACTTCAGGAAGGATGGAGCTGGCAGGAGGCAGATAAGGACACGGTGCTTGCAGATGGTGTGGCTGTGACGGCGACTGCGGTTTATATAGGAGCTGACAAGGGAAATTATGAGACAGAAAGTGTAAGCATTACGATTACAAGAAGAGAATGTGATCACACGCACACTGAAATACGGAATCAGCGGGAAGCGACCTGCACGCAGACCGGATACGCAGGAGATACCTATTGTACGGACTGCGATAAACTTATGAGTACCGGAAAAGAGCTGGCAGCATTGGGACATGATTATAAAGCAACCGTAACAAAGCAGCCGACGACAACCGAGGAAGGAGTCAGAACCTACACCTGCACCAGATGCAGCAGCAGCTACACAGAGAGCATTGCGAAGCTTACGAGTCCGTCGCCGCAGCCAACTGCAACACCGTCAGGTAAGCCGGAGACACCATCACCACAGCCAAAGGGCACCAATCTGAAGGATGACACAGGTGCAGCCTACAAGGTAACAAGTGCAAATGGCAAAACACCGGCAGTGCAGTATATAGCACCAAAGAGCGGTGTCAAAGGAACGGTGACAGTTCCTTTGGAGGTCACGATCGATGGCGTAACCTACAAAGTAACCTCTATCGCAGGCAATGCTTTTAAGGGCACTAAAAAGATTAAGAAGATAGTGATCGGAAGTAACATTACTTCTATCGGGAAAAATGCTTTTGCAGGCTGCACAAGTCTGACAAGTATCACGATCGGAAAGAATGTGACGAAGATCGGAAAGAATGCCTTTACCGGCTGTAAAAAGCTAAAGTCGATCACAATTAAGACGAAGAAGCTGACAACAAAAACCGTTAAAAAGGGAGCGTTTAACGGCATCAGCAAAAAGGTTGTGGTAAAGGTGCCAAAGAGCAAATATAAGACCTACAAAAAGCTGCTCCCGGCAAAAGGTCTGAAAAAAGCGGCAAAGATCAAAAAGTAACCAACACGCTGAAAATACAGTAACCTCATATGAGAGACTGCTTAGGCAGCAGAAATGCAAATACAGACCTGCGAATCAACCGGAGCAGGGAAGTAATTGTATTTCTGCTGCCTTTTACTGCATTTTTTACTCTAAGTATTTGCAAAAAGATTTTCGTGCTTTTTTCAATTATGATGTTATAATTTTTATAATGTATTTACGAAAATGCGATGAACAGATAGCATTATTACACACGACATTGATGGAAAACAGGTTTTCATTACTGCGATAAAGGAGCGGCTATGAAAAAAACAGGAAAATCAGGGAAACGACACAATAAGTTTCTGGCACCGCTTCTGGCACTTATCGTGCTCCTGGCAGCATGCAGCTCGCAGGGCGGCGATAATGCACCGGATAGCAGGCAGAAGGAAGCTGTGCAGACGGAAGAGACATCGGCTGAGACAGCGGCAACGGATGAAATCAGGATGGATGGACAGCTCACAGGTGATATGCTCATGCAGCCATCCGGGGATACAGAGGGAGAAGCAGCGGATCCGGACGGATATAGTCAGGAACCACTTGAAGTACATTACATAGATGTCGGACAGGGCAGCGCGACACTATTAAAGAGTGGCAGGCATGCTATGCTGATTGATACCGGTGACAGCGATCAGGGTACAAAGATACAGCTCTATCTGACAAAACAGGGCGTGGAAAATCTCGATTACCTTGTACTGACGCATCCGGATGCGGATCATATCGGTGGTGCTCCGGTCATTATTACGAAATTTGGGATCGGACAGCTTTTTCTTTCTAATTATGAGAAGGATAATAAAACAACACAAAAAGTCAGGGACGCGATGCAGTATAAAGGTCCGACCGCATCGGACTGTCAGGTTGGAGATACATATACACTTGGAAATGCATCTTTTACGATTCTTGCTCCCGTAAAAGAATATGCGGATTCCAACAACGCATCCATTGTCATTATGGTGCAAAACGGAAATAACAGATTTCTATTTACCGGAGACTGCGAAGCAGAAGCCGAGGCGGATCTGATCGCATCCGGCGCGGATCTTAGTGCAGATGTTTACCTGGCGGGACATCACGGAAGTGACACTGCATCTTCACAGGCATTTATGGATGCAGTCAGCCCTTCTTATGCGGTGATCAGCTGCGGTGAGGGAAACAGCTATGGGCATCCGCATGCAGAAGTCCTCAACAGATTCCGCAGCATGGGCATTCAGGTATTCCGTACAGATGAGCAGGGCTCTGTGATCGCGGAAAGTGATGGAACCGGGATCACATGGAACTGTGCACCTTCCGAGACCTGGCAGACAGGAGAACGAACTAAAAATGCACAGACCGGTGCAGAAAATGCGGAAACACAGCCTGCAAATGAGACACCCATACAGGAGACAGATACTGCAGCCGTGCAGGATAAGCCTGCAACCCAGCAGTCAGATGCGGTAACACTTCCTGCGCAGGAGCAGAAACCGGTTGTGGCAGACGAAACGTCGCAGGCAGGCAATTATATCGGTAATCGCAATAACGGCAAGCTGCATAAGGCTTCCTGCAGTTATCTGCCGGATCCGCAGAATCAGGTGCCGTTTACAACAAGGGAAGAAGCAGTGGCAGCTGGTTATGATGATCCGTGTAAACGGTGCAATCCGTGATGAAATATGCGCCGGGATGAGAAAACCGATTGCCGGCATTCTGACGCGATACATAAATAAAAAGCAGATGTAATGCAAATGTTTGCCGTATGTTGGCGGAGAAACAGGCAAGCAATCCGGCGGAGTAAAAAATGATTCTGGAAAAGGGGAATACATCATGGAATTGAGACATATCAGGTATTTTAAGGCTGTGGCAGAGGAAAAGAATTTTACCCGGGCGGCGGAAAAACTGGCGATCGCACAGCCACCGCTCTCAAGGCAGATCCAGGATCTCGAGGCAGAGCTTGGTACACAGCTTTTTATCCGTTCACCGCATAAAGTAACGCTGACAGAAGAAGGAGAACTGTTTTTGCAGTATGCATCCCAAATACTGGATCTTGTGCACCGTTCCGAGGAAGAAGTCAGGGAAAGAAAAGAAGGTCTGCAGGGAACCTTATATATTGCTTCCGTAGAAGGCTGTGGACCGCGTTTGTTTGCAGAATGGATTGCAGCATTCGGACAGCAGCACCCACATGTGCAATATAATCTCTGGAATGGCAATACGGATGATGTGAATAACCGTGTCATGAAAGGTCTGTGTGAGATCGCGATGATCACAGCACCCTATAATACAGAAGAATTTCAGGTACTTCCGGTTTACCGGGAGCCATGGGTGGCAATGATCTCCAAGGGACATCCATTATATACGCCGGAAAATGATCCGGTAAAGCCGGATGATCTTCTGCCGTATCCGCTGTTGATCCCTTCCAGGGAATCCAGAAAAAGTGAGATTGACAAATGGTTTTCCAATACCGGTCAGACACCTGCGATCCGCGGCAGGATCGCACATATGATGAATGCATATGAGCTGAGCCTGCACGGTGTCGGGATTTCCATTTATCCGGCTTCTATTTCCGCAATGGCAAAGAACAAGGAAGTCTGCATCCGTAAAATAGAGCATCCGGATGCGTATGCATCCTATGCTCTCATTTGGAAAAAGGATCACACGCTTTCCCATGTGGCGCAGGAATTTCTTTCTTTTATCCGGGAAGGCAGTGAAAATACAGATGAAACATGATTTGTATTCACTATACTCGAAAAGTATCATAATATATTTATAATATGTATTTCACATTATAGAGCCTGTATGATACATTATAATCATCAAAAGGAAGTCAGGCCGGACCTCTAAAGTAACTGATCAATTTCAAAATGTAGAAAGGTTATGGTGAGTGTTATGAAAAAGATTATGGGTAAAATCAATGAGTTCTTTGGTGAATATTATAAGAGCTTTGGTGAAAGAATCTGATCAAAGAGGCGTAAAATGAATCAGAGTGAAAATCAGACAGAGACTTAGAACGGGCAGTGTATCATATACATTGCCCGTTTTGTGTCATGGCGACGAGGAGAATGAATGCCATGCTTGCATGGGCAGACATTCGACGACCGCTGATCAGAGCGAGATTCGCGAAGCGTATCTCGTCTCTGTTGCGGGCAGAAGGATTTTCGAATGAAAAGATAGAACCCCTTCTTTATTGGGAGAAAAAAGACTTTCAAAAAATAGGGACTTGCGTACAACTGGGGGATATGCTATGATATCTCTCGGCGGCATACAGTTGTACGCCGTACAAAAACATTCGGAAGAATGGAGCGTGAAAGAAATGGAGCAGTCTACCGGCTATTTTGTGGTAAAGCAGAAAGCATTACCGGAAGTATTGTTAAAGGTTGTGGAAGCTAAGAGGCTGATAGAGTCCGAACGTGCTGTTTCCGTGCAGGAAGCAACAGAACGGGTGGGGATCAGCCGCAGTTCTTTTTATAAGTACAAGGACGATATTTTCCCATTCCACGATACGGCGGCGGGCAGAACGATCACGCTGACTTTCCAAATGGATGATGAACCGGGATTGTTATCGGATGTGCTCAAGATCATAGCCACATTCGGAGCAAATATATTAACCATCCATCAGAGTATTCCGATCAACGGAGTTGCCTCCCTGACGATCAGTGTACAGATATTGCCGACAACGGCGGATGTATCCCTGATGGTCGATGAGATGGAAAAACAAAAAGGCGTACATTACGTGAAAATCATAGCTAAGGAGTAAAGAAAATGGTAAAAGTAGCAGTATTAGGATATGGTACAGTAGGAAGCGGTATCGTTGAGGTAATCAAAACAAATCAGGATATGGTAAATAAGAAAGCCGGAGATGAGATTGATGTCAAATATATCTTGGATCTGCGTGATTTCCCGGGAGATCCTTATGAGAATCTTGTTGTACATGATGTTGAGATTATTTTAAACGATCCTGAGGTGCTTGTGATCGCAGAAGCAATGGGCGGAGTGGAACCGGCCTATACCTTTACAAAGAGAGCACTCAGTGCAGGTAAGAGCGTATGTACATCAAATAAAGAGCTTGTTGCAAAGCATGGTGCAGAACTAATTGAGTTATCGCGCGCTAACAAATGCAACTATATGTTTGAAGCAAGTGTCGGCGGTGGTATTCCGATCATTCGTCCGTTAAATGCTTCTCTGACACCGGAACGTGTAGACGGTATCACCGGTATTTTAAATGGTACAACAAACTATATCCTGACAAAGATGGAAAAGGAAGGATCAGATTTTGATACAGTACTGAAGGAAGCACAGGACAAAGGCTATGCGGAGCGCAATCCGGAAGCAGATGTGGAAGGTTATGATGCATGTCGTAAGATCGCCATTCTTTCTTCTCTGATCTATGGTAAAAATGTAAATTTTGAGCATATTTATACAGAGGGTATTACAAAGATCACAACAAATGATTTTGCATATGCAAAAAAAGCAGGCTATACGATCAAGCTGCTTGCCATGAGCAAAGAAGTGGACGGCAAATATTTTGCCATGGTAACCCCTTGCATGATCAATGACCAGAACCCGCTTTATTTTGTAAATGACGTATTTAACGGTATTCTGGTACACGGCAATACACTGGGGAATACAATGTATTATGGAGCAGGAGCAGGTAAGCTTCCGACAGCAAGCGCGGTTGTATCCGATATCATTGACTGTGTGAAGCATCTTGGCAAGACAGTATTCTGTTTCTGGGATAAAGAAGAACTGACATTGTCCAGCATGGATGATTCCGTAAAGCGTTTCTTCGTCCGTGTGAAGGATGCTGATTTTGCAAAGGCAAAGGAAGTATTTGGTGATGTGGAAGAGATCGATGCACAGATCGCAGGAGAAAAGGGCTTCTTTACACAGGCTATGAGCGAGAAAGCATTTAAAGAAAAGAGTGCACAGGTCGGTGAGATCATCAGCCGGATCCGTGTTGAGGAGTAAGCAGGATTACATATGGAATCACACATGACAGCTCGTGTGATCCTAAGTGAAAATAAATACCGAGGAGTAGGAAAATGAAAAAAGTAGTAAAATTTGGTGGTAGTTCATTAGCAAGTGCAGAGCAGTTTGAGAAGGTCGGAAAGATCATCCGCGCAGACAAGTCAAGATGTTATGTGGTTCCGTCTGCACCGGGTAAGAGAAACAGCAAAGATACAAAAGTAACGGATATGCTGTACAATACCTATGCACTGGCAGAAAGTGATGATGCATTTGATAAAGAACTGGATGCGATCAAAGCAAGATATCAGGAGATCATCGATGGACTGAAATTAAAGCTTTCTCTGGATAAGGAATTTGAAGTGATCCGTGAGAACTTTAAAAAGAAAGCGGGCAGTGATTATGCAGCAAGCCGTGGGGAGTTCTTAAACGGTATCATTATGGCAAATTATCTGGGCTATGAATTCATCGATGCAGCAGAAGTGATCTTCTTTGATGAAGACGGCAATTTTATGCCTGATCACACAAATGAAGTACTTTCCGCGCGTTTGTCAGAAACACCAAAGGCAGTTGTTCCGGGCTTCTACGGTGCGAAGCTCGATGGCAGTGTAAAGACCTTCTCCAGAGGCGGTTCCGATATCACAGGTTCTATCGTGGCTAAGGCTGCACATGTGGATGTGTATGAAAACTGGACAGATGTTTCAGGCTTTTTGATCGCTGATCCGCGTATCATCGATAATCCGAAGGGAATTGAAACAATTACCTATCGCGAACTGAGAGAGCTTTCTTACATGGGTGCTACCGTGCTGCATGAGGATGCGATCTTCCCGGTTCGTAAGGAAGGCATTCCGATCAACATCCGTAATACAAATGCGCCGAAGGACAATGGTACATGGATCGTAGAAAGCACTTGCCAGAAGCCAAAGTACGTGATCACAGGTATTGCAGGTAAGAAGGGCTTCTGTTCCATCAATATTGAAAAGGATCTCATGAACTCCGAGATCGGTTTCGGCAGAAAGGTTCTGCAGGCATTTGAAGAAAATGAGATTTCTTTTGAACATGTACCATCCGGTATCGATACAATGACCGTATTTGTACATCAGTCAGAATTCATGGAAAAAGAGCAGCGTGTACTGGCAGCGATCCATAAGATGGCACATCCGGATTCCATTGATCTGGAGTCTGATCTGGCACTGATCGCAGTCGTAGGACGCGGTATGAGACAGACGCGCGGTACAGCCGGACGGATCTTCTCTGCATTGGCACATGCCAATGTCAATGTCAAGATGATCGATCAGGGATCTTCCGAGCTGAATATCATTATCGGTGTGAAAAATGAAGATTTTGATGCAGCGATCCGTGCGATCTACAATATCTTTGTTGAGGTTCAGTTATAAGATGATGCCAGGGTCAAAAGGTCTAAAACCATGTGAGCTTGCTCATAGGTGGGTGAAAGACCTTGGGACCCGCCCCGATATGAGCATCAAAGTCGGGGCTTTTGTCCCCGACATCATACGATAAAAATAGATAAAAACAGAAACATCATATAGCAAGCAATCGATAGCGTAGGCGACTGAGATTTATCGCTCGTTTACCCGGCGGCGAGATCGAAACGCTCTTTTTCGACCGGAGCCGGGTAAAATACGAGCAAGATAAACGTGAACCACCACACATGTAAAATCGGCTTCGCCGATGTGTGGTGGCTGCATAATGAATTTGTTGTACAAATTCATTATATTTCGCAAGGTAGCCAAGCGTGATTGCGGCTATATGATGTTTTTGTTTTAGACAGAATAACTAAAAATGCCAAAAAGTTATGCCGAAATGGCATAAAAGCAATAAAAGTATTGCGATTTTATGATCTACCCCGTATACTGAAATTGTGTTTATCACAATACTATCTTTATATGGAGGGATTTATGAAAAGTACAAAAGGAATCAAGAAAATTTTAATGGCGCTTGCACTGGTATTATGTGTTGCTGCATTTGTTCCGGCAACTGCAAGCGTACAGGCAGAGGCAAAAACAAAAAAAGTTACAGCAAACAGAAACTACAAAAAAGCACCGGCGCTGAAGTTTGGAATAACCTATAAGGTGACAGAAAAGGTAAACCATTCTATGGTAAAATTTACAGCTCCGAGGAATGGTACTTATAAGGTTACGATCAGCAATATTGCAACTCTTCCAAAGGTAAAAGGCAGAACAGATCATAATCTGGGTAATCTGTATATCCGTAAACCATATTATAATGGTAAATACCTTATGTCTCAGACTGTAAAAACACAGGGTGGCAGATACTCCTGTTTATTTACAGCAACAAAAGACAGCTACAATGATTTTTACAAAGGTCGGAAGGTAACAACAGATACGTATCTGGCAAGTAGATATGGTAAGATCAAGCTGAAAAAAGGCGAAACAATTTATATGGATTATTCCTATACCGGTAAAGGTGGAAAGTGTACTTACACAATGAAGGTTACGAAATAAAAGTTTTAATTTAGGCTAAACAGGCGGCGTTTCTGATTTCCCAGGCAGGGAGTTAGGAATGCCGCTTTTTTATGGCGTATGGTGTATGGCAAGAAAGACTAAATGCACTTGTAAGAAAATATGTGAATCTGGAATATAAGAATTGTCAATGCTTTGCAGTGATGGCGACATGGAAAACAGAAATGAGGTGGAGACGCAGGAGATCACGGAGGCTGAGGCATGTAAAATGCTGCATTTATAAGATCAGGCTTCTGACCATCTGTGCCATGGCGGCAGGTGTTTCCTGCATACCGCCTTCGAGCCATTTTAAAAACACATTGTAAAGGGCGCCGGAATAAAAATAAATTTTATAGCGTCCCACATCATTATATGGCATATCGCCGATCTGTTCTTCTAACTGCCTGTCGAAAATATCCAGGTAAATATAGGCAAGACCTGCTTTATATACGCATAAGATAAAATGCTTGTAGGTCTTGAAGTAGCGGAAGACCAATAAGATGGAATCATACCCGAAAAAGTCGTCAGATAGTTTGGCGGCTTTTTCTCTGTAATTCTGCCAGATCTCATCTGTTACCTTGATCAGTACTTCTTCCTTGGAAGTAAAATTCCGATAGTAGGAGGCTCTTGCTACACCTGCGGTCTGCACGATCTCTGTGACCGTAATATCCGAAAAATTTTTCTTTTCCATAAGCTTTGTCAAAGCTCTTGCGATCCGCAGCTTCACAAGACGGTTTGCTTCCAGTCGTTTATCAGTTTCTTTCATTGTAAACTCCATTCTGCCGCGGAAAAGAGAGGTTTCCGTTCGTATTACGGAACAATCCGCAGGCATCAAAGTCAGGTGACTTTTGAAATCGGCATCATGATATAAAATGAGATAAAATGTCTCACGTATATGCCTTGTATTCCGAAGAATCCCTGTTAAAATCATATTTATGTATTCAATGTGATACAAAATATATCATATTTGTCTAACAATACTATGACACAATATGAGAATGAAGTCAAGAAAAGAGATGTCATGTGCTGCATGAATGCAGGAAATCAGGGATGTGGCAGGAAATGGAGTAGAATGAGAATTATAACAGATACGGGAACAGATATACTGGACAAAGAAGCCAAAAAGCTGGGGATTGAACTTGTGGCAATCCGTTCCAATTTTACAGATACCGTTTTCAGCGAGAATACAGAAGCTGAATTCACACGGTTTTATGATAAACTGCGGCAGACGGATACACTTCCTGTCTCCAGCCAGCCGTCTCCGGCTGAGTTTTTAGAGCTTTTTGAGGATGCGAAAGAAAAACAGGAAAAGGTCGTGGTGATCACAATCTCCTCAAAATTGTCAGGCACGTATAATGGAGCTATGCTTGCGAAGGATATGGCAGAATATGACAATATTTATGTGGTAGACAGTCTGCAGGCATCTTTGTCAGAAAGACTGCTTGTGGAATATGCGGTAAAGCTTCGCGATGCGGGTATGGGAGCAAAGGAGCTTGTACGGAAACTGGAACAGGACAGGGAACGCGTGATACTGACAGGTGTTCCTTCCACGCTTTTATACCTTAAAATGGGAGGCCGTATTTCTCCGGTTGTGGCGGCAGTCGGTGGCGTGATCGGGATCAAACCGGTGCTCTGGTTGAAGGACGGCGTGATCGAAAGCCGCAGCAAGGCAAGAGGTATGCGTATGGCGAAGTCAGGCATGCAGAGCTTTTTAAAGGACTATGAGGCAGATCCTGCAATGCCTGTCATGTTTGCACACAGTGACAATGCTGAAATGGGACAGCAGTTTATGGAAGAAACTGTGCAGCAGTTTGGACTGACAGGCTGCAGCCTGCATGAAATTGGCATGGCGATTGGAACACACATCGGACCGGATGCCCTTATGATGGCATTTATGCGGAAGTAGGACAACTGCTGTTCAGAGCGGGATTTGCGGAGCATATCTCGTCTCTGTTGCAAAGACGCAGGGATACTGTACCTGCATGGGCAAGCATTCGGCGACCGCCTCTTAGCGTGGGGTTCCCGAAAGAATATCCAATATCCCATTTTTGTAGATATGGCTGGGGCAGCGTATATGATTCTCGCCCAAATATATAAAATATGACAGCCTTGTATGAAAAAAGTTGTCTGTTTGCCGCAAGAGAAAGCTGTGAAAAGGAGATTTATTCTGATTTTCATACATAATGAGATAATTTTGCTTTTTAGTATGAAAAAATAAAAAGAATAAATGGAAAATGAGGTAAAACGGTGGGTTTGAAGAAATTTTTTTCGACTTATTTTGAAAAGATAAGTAAAAAAGTATGAAGCAGGCAAACAAGGGGAATGTAGTATTCATACTTTTAGAGGCAATTTGGCAATATAGTATGAATTGAAGAAACAGGAAGAAAAAATATGTGTACCAAATAATCAAAAAGATCAAAAAAGGGCGAAGGATAACCCAAAAATCATTTTGAAAGGCAGCCTGCAAATCATTGCAGGAAGCATCACGCATAGCATTATGAAATCGCCGCAAAATTATAATAAAAATCACAACATAAATCATCACCAAGTCATAAAAATCACAACTTAAATCATCACCAAGTCATAAAAATCACAACACAAATCATCACAAAAATGCAAAAATCATAACACAAACCAGCATAGAAAGCTTCATGGAAAATAAACAGTATAGTAAAGGTGCAGGAAACAAAATCAGGTACAAGCAAAGGCAACCGGATTTCTGCATATGAAAAACAGAAAATAAGCTGGAAATTACAAAATAAACAGTATATAACAGTTGACAACAGTTATATACTGTTATATACTGTTTGCACCGGAGGAAGTATTATATGCATATGATTATCAATAACCAGTCAATGGTACCAATTTATGAACAGATCATGGAGCAGATCAAGAAAGCGATCGCTTCGGGTGAACTTTCGGAAGGAAGCATGCTGCCTTCCGTCAGAGGGCTTGCAGCAGAGCTTAGGATCAGCGCACTGACCGTAAAAAAGGCTTATGACAGACTGGAGGAAGAAGGGCTTACCGTCACTGTGCATGGCAAGGGCACCTTTGTGACAGAAACGAACCGGGAGCTTGTGAAAGAACAGCAGCGTATGATGGCGGAGCAGGAACTGCAGAAGGTAGTGGAAAAGGCGCTGCGCGGCGGACTGACAAAGCAGGAGCTCAGAGATCTGTTTGAAATGATAATGGAGGAGTAACATGTTAACACTTACAAACGTACATAAAAAGTATGAGGATTTTACCCTGGACTGCAGTATAGAGCTGATGCCGGGCAGGATTACCGGACTGATCGGCAGAAACGGAGCAGGTAAATCGACAGTTTTTAAAGTGGCGCTGGGGCTGGTCGGAACGGATGGCGGAGAGGTAACGGTGTTTGGAAAGCCTGTGGAAATGCTGACAACGCAGGACAGGCAGCGGATCGGCGTCGCATTTGCAGACGCAGGCTTCAGCGAATATTTAACGATTACAGATATTGCCCCTGTACTTGCGGCGATGTATCCGTCAGTGACGGAGAAAGAATTTTTAGAACAGTGCAGCCGGATGGAACTGCCACTGTCAAAAAAGATCAAGGAATTTTCGACAGGTATGCGTGCCAAATTAAAAGTATTGATCGCGCTTGACCATGAGGCGGAACTTCTGATCTTAGATGAGCCGACAGTCGGGCTGGATGTGGTAGCTAGAGAAGATGTGCTCGCCATGATCCGGGAGTATATGACGGCACATGAGCAGGCAGGGGTTCTGATCAGCTCGCATATTGCCACGGATCTGGAAAGCCTCTGTGATGATCTGTATCTGATCCGGGACGGAAAGATCATCATGCACGAGGATACGGATGTGCTTCTCTCCGAATATGCCCTTTTGAAAGTACCGGCAGAAAAGTATGAGACTCTGGATAAGCAGTACATTCTGCGCAGTAAAAAGGAAAGCTACGGTTACGCGTGTCTGACAGACAAGAAACAGTATTACCGTGAAAATGAACCGGATCTAGTCATGGAAAACGGAAGCATTGATGAACTGATCCTGATGATGAACGGAGGCCGAGAATGAAAGGATTATTGATAAAAGATTATAAACTGTTGATGCTGCAGAAAAAGACCTTTCTGCTGATGTTACTTATTGCGATCTGTATGAATTTTGCAATGCAGGATAATCCGGGGTTTATCATTGGTTATCTCACCTTCTTTGCGGCACTTATGGCAAATACAACCTTGTCCTATGATGAGTATGGAAATGGCATCATTTTTTTGCTGACACTGCCTGTCACAAGAAAAACGTATGTCAGAAGCAAATATGTGGGAAATCTGTTATTGCTCCTGACTTTCTGGCTTGCAAGTGCTGTACTGGAAGCAGTTTTGTATACAGTACAGGGCATGCAGTTTTTCACAACAGAGACGATGATAGGCGCATGTTCCATTCTCCCATGTTCTCTTATTTTTGTAGATTTTATGATACCGCTTGTCCTTCGTTTCGGGCAGGAAAAAGGAAAGCTGGTATGGGCAGCGGTCGGTGGCCTGATTTTTGTGATAATAGCAGCTCTGAAAGCCCTGTCAGAAGCCGGCAGACTGGAAGCGTTGAAACAGATGTTTGGTAAAATGGCACAGCACGGTGTGATAATGACAGTCTGTATTATTGTACTGTCGCTGCTGGGGCTGGCTGTTTCCTATAGCTTTAGTGTAAAGATCATGGAAAAGAAAATATTTTAATGTCCCTAAAGCAAAAAGCCCCTGTTCAATGCAGCCGATCAGGCGTATACTTGATATGGATGCAGATTTGTTTCACAAGTGAAATAAGAAGAAGCCATGCATAATGGCTGAAAGCAGGAGGTAAAACAAAATGACGATCGAACAATTACAAAAAGATATGATGGCTGCCATGAAGGCGCATGACAAGGAAAGAAAGGACGCAATCTCTTCTCTGGTTTCCGCAGTGAAGAAAAATGCGATCGATGCAGGCTGCAGAGACGCGATCCCGGAAGATATGGTAAACAGCACGATCTTAAAAGAACTGAAGACTGTACAGGAGCAGATCGATACCTGCCCGAAGGACAGAACAGAGCTGATCGCAGAGTACCAGAAGCGTCATGATATCATGCAGGAGTATGCACCGAAGCTTCTTTCCAAAGAAGAAGTTCAGAAGATCGTGACAGAGCAGTTTGCAGAAGTGCTTGCAACAAAAAATAAAGGGCAGATCATGAAGACTGTTATGCCGCATCTGAAAGGCAAAGCGGACGGTAAGGTGATCAACGAGGTTATCACGGAATTAACGAAATAAGGATACTTACGAAGGATCTTGCAAGTGGATTCATTACGACAAAAGCATAAAATTTCCCTGCCACTCATGTCAGGCAATCTGCTGCAGCAGAGGTACAATACGCCGACACATGGGTGGCAGGTCGCGTTCTGGGAGCGGATGCGCTGGCAGCAGTCGGATCTTCTTATACACTGATGGTCTTTCTGACTTCTATCCTGCTGGGACTGTGTATGGGAAGCGGTGTCGCAATCTCCATGCAATACGGAAAACGTGCGCAGGATAGCATGCGGCGGAGCGTTTTTTATGTCCTTTCTGCTGATCCCACAGATTGGCGTAACAGGCATCTGGGTTTTCGTTCCAATCGGATGGGCACTTGCGGATCTGATCGGCTTTGCAGCTATGCGATGGCACACTCTTTAGTTTTGTGTGACATATTCTTCCAGACAGCAGCCTTCCTGCCAGATCTCCTTTGCAGCTTCTTTTCCAACATAGCGGTAATGCCAAGGTTCATAGCCGGTCCCGGTCACATTTTCTTTATCCTTGGGATAGCGCAGGATAAAGCCGTATTCCCAGGCATGTTCTGCCAGCCATGTGTAGACTTCATCATTGGTGGATTTTGTCTTGTCCGCATTGATATCGACAGCAATCCCAAGCTGGTGCTCGCTTGTACCGGGCGCAGCGACCCATTCCGATGCCATCTTTTTCGCCAGAAGACTGCTGAGTCCTTCCTGTTCATAGGCCTTGATCTTATCATCCAGAATGGATTGCTGATCGGTTGTAGTGCGGTAACCTTCCCGGACGATCGGATAAATGCCGTCTGCCCGCATGGCATCAAACAGATCCTGCAGCGCGGGGTAGATCCGGCTGTCTACCTGTTTTCCATTTGATAATGTAGTCAGTTCTGTCTGATACCCATCCGGGATCGTATTCCATTTATTGACGACGATCAGTTCCCAGTCTGTTTCACTGGGCATTTTATGAAGTGTCTGCTGCAGCTTACCGCCGCAGAAATGGGCTGTCACAAGGAGCAGCAGAATCCAGATTATGATATGTTTTCTGTATCGGTTGCGTTTCTTTTTCCTTTTTCTTCCTGCCATGTCCTTACCTTCTTTTCTCATACAATACCGTATAAGATGAAAGACAGCTTTAAGGAATCTTTAAGATTTTTATAAAATGAAAGCTTGACCTTGCAATAATTGTAAGGTTTAATATTCGTGTGGGAGGAATGAAGATGAAAAAAGATCTAACCACAGGAAATGTCTTTCAGACAATTTTATATTTTGCTCTGCCATATCTGCTGTCGTATTTTTTGCAGACATTGTACGGAATGGCAGATCTGTATATTATCGGGCAGTTTAACGGTGTGGCAGCAACAACGGCAGTATCGATCGGCAGTCAGGTAATGCATATGTTGACGGTCATCATCGTCGGGCTTGCCATGGGAACAACGGTCACGGTGGGACGTGCCATCGGAGCGAAAAAAACAGATGAGGCATCACTGGCGATCGGTAATACCGTGACCCTGTTTATGATCGTTTCTGTTGTATTTACCCTAGGCTTACTGCTTTTGTTAAAGCCTATCGTTGCGCTGATCAGTACGCCACAGGAAGCGGTGCAGGGAACAATACAGTATTTGTTCGTCTGCTTTATCGGGATTCCGTTTATTACAGCCTATAATATCATCAGCTCGATCTTCCGCGGGCTCGGAGATTCCAAAAGCCCGATGTATTTTGTTGCGGTTGCGTGCGTGGCAAATATCGGACTGGACTATCTGTTTATTGGTGTCATGTCCATGGGACCTGTCGGAGCCGCACTTGGTACGACACTGGCACAGACCATCAGTGTCGCGATCTCGCTTATAGCGATCCACAAAAAGCAGATCGGTGTTCATTTGACAAAGAAGGATTTCAAGCCGCAGGTGTCTGTCATGAAAATGCTGCTTTCTATCGGCGTTCCGGTCGCGTTGCAGGATGGCTTTATCCAGGTGGCATTTATCGTTATCACGATCATTGCAAACCAGCGCGGCTTAAATCCAGCGGCAGCGGTCGGTATTGTTGAGAAATTTATCAGCGCGGCATTTATCGTACCGTCTTCCATGCTGGCAACGGTATCGGCACTTGCGGCGCAGAATATTGGTGCAGACAAGCATGACAGGGCAGCAAAGACGTTGTATGCAGCAATGCTGATAACAAGTGTATACGGCATTTTGATCGGGCTTGTGACAGAAGTGGCGGCAGAATATATTCTGGGATTTTTCACAAAAGATGCGGTTGTGATCGTACTGGGCAGTCAATATCTGCGTGCTTATATCTGGGATGCATTTCTGGCAGGGTTCCATTTCTGCTTTACCGGTTATTTCTGTGCTTACGGACTGTCCTATATTGGGTTTATCCACAATGTGCTTGCGATTGTACTGGTGCGTATTCCCGGGGCATATTTTACCTCGAAATGGTTCCCGGACACATTGTTCCCGATGGGAATGTCAGCGCCGGTGGGGTCTCTTTTATCTGCACTCATCTGTATTGTGTTCTTTATCTGGCTGAAGAAAAGGAAGGTCATTTATGGAAGAAACGAAACTGTTTAAAATCGGAGAAGTGGCAAAAATGCTGCATGTCAGTATGGGAACTCTGCGGCATTATGAGCAGGCGGGGCTTCTGACACCCGAATATGTGGACAGGAAAACAGGCTATCGGTATTATAGTGCAAGGCAGCTTGAGGTTTTAAATACGATCCGTTATCTGCGTGTGCTGGATATGCCGCTGCCTCAGATTGCCGATTTCCTACAGAACAGGGATGTGGATGTGATGCGCGAAAAACTGCTCTGGCAAAAAGAAATGATCCGGGAAAAGAAACGGGAGCTGGAGCTTGCAGAGCGTAAGATCGATCACCGTCTGGAACGGTTAAATGAAGCGTTGCAGGCAACACTGGAAGAGATCACAATAGATAAAATACCGGCAGGAAGGCTTGCCTGGATTCGCGATAAGCTGCAGCTAAGCTCCTATCTGGATCTGGAGTATTCGATCCGCAGGCTGGAAGAAAACCAGAAGGAAACACTGGTCTTTCTGGGAAAAGTCGGTGTGGGGATCACAGAGGAAAGCCTTGCAAAAGGCAGCTTTTCAGATTATGAACGGGTATTTTTGCTGCTGGATGAGGAAGATGCTTATGAAGGGGAGACGGAAGAATTCCCGGAAATGGATTGTGTGATGATACGGTTCCGTGGCAGTCATAAGGAAGCACCGATCCACTATGAAAAGCTGATTGCCTATATGAAGGAACATAAGCTGGTAGCAACCGGGTTTTCGCGGGAGATCACGCTGATCGATAATGGCCTGACGGATGATCCTGAAAAATTTGTCACAGAGATCAGAATCCCGGTTCAAAGGATCTGGGAAGCATGATTGTATAGATTTTGTAAATAAAAAGCCTCAGTACAGATAAACAGAACTGAGACTTTCTATATTTATGAAGGGAATTATTGAACGCTGCGTTTCTGCATTTCAGTTTCATCTAAAACAGAAGTACACTGCGGACAACGACAGGCTTCAATGGAAATTTCGGCTCTGCACATCGGACAGATCTTGGTTGTCTTGGCTTCTTCCGGCTTCTTTTCTAAAGCGGCAAGTCTGGCGGAAGCGGTGTTGATCGCTTTGACGATCACAAATACAACAAATGCCATGATCAGGAAGTTGATGATAGCTGTCAGGAATTTGCCGTAGTTTAAGGTAACTTCTCCAAGGATGTTCCAGGACAGCTTGTCGAAATTCATGCCTCCGAAAAGTCCTAAGATCGGTGTGATGATATCTTCCACCAGAGAAGATACGATGCTGGTGAATGCGCCACCGATGATAATACCGACTGCCATGTCCATGACATTGCCACGACTGATGAATGCTTTGAATTCATTAAAAAATTTTTTCATGTCTTATCTCCTTCTGTCATATTTTTCTATATTATAACAGAAAAAAGATAAAAAAGCCTATTGTGAAAACATTTCCTGCGTGGTAAAATGCATTTGAAATGGAAAAGCAATGACGGAGAGAGTAGTGCAGAGGACGTATTCAGAGAGAGCAGCAGATGCTGGAAGCTGCTTATGCAGAGCCTGTATGAAGACCACTCCCGAGCTGTGCGCAGAAGACAGTTGTCGAAGCGTCACCGTGTAGCTGCGTTATAAGCAAAGAGTAAAAAATAAGGTGGAACCGTGTGAGAGCACCCTTAGATGCGTGTATGCGTATCAAAGGGTGTTTATTTGTAGCGAGGAAAGAAACCAAGCGACGGCGAAGCTGGCATTTGGTTTTGCCGAGCGTACAACGAGAAAATCATAAGTGCGAAGCACGGCTGACAGCGAAGCTGGCAGGATTTTCGAGTCTGAAAGAGGAAAGAAACCAAGCGACAGCAAAGCATACGGTTCAGAATCAGGAAAGGAAACGAAAATGGTAAACTTTAAAGAAAACGAAGAGCTGAAGACACTTAACCATTCCTGTGCCCATGTGATGGCACAGGCGATCAAGCATTTGTATCCACAGGCAAAATTCTGGGTAGGACCTGTTGTAGCAGAGGGCTTCTACTATGATGTGGATCTTGGAGATGCTGTCATCCGCGATGAAGATATCGAGAAGATCGAAAAGGAAATGAAAAAGGTCTGCAAATCCGGTAAGAGAATCGTCCGTAAGGAAATCTCCAAAGAAGAAGCAAAGGAAATGTTCAAGGATGATGAGTACAAGCTGGATCTGATCGATGGTCTGGAAGATGGAAATATCACATGCTATGAGCAGGGGGATTTCACGGATCTCTGCCGTGGACCGCACGTAGAAAATGTAAAGCTTTGCCGCAACTTTAAGCTGATCAGACATTCCGGTGCTTACTGGAAGGGCGACAGTAAGAACAAGGTGCTGCAGAGAATTTACGGTGTATGTTTCCCGACACCGGAAGAACTGGAAGATCATTTAAGACTGTTAGAGGAAGCGAAGGAAAGAGACCACAGAAAGATCGGTAAAGACATGAACCTGTTCATGGTAGACGATCTGGTTGGCCGTGGCTTACCGATGTTCTTACCAAAGGGCTATACGATCTGGCAGGAGCTTGAAAATTATATCAAAGAAAAAGAAAGAAAGCTTGGTTATCTGCATGTTATGACACCATGTGTCGGAACAGTCAATCTGTATAAGACATCCGGTCACTGGGATCATTACAAAGAGAATATGTTCCCGGCGATGGAAGTGGAAGGAGAATCCTTTGTGCTCCGTCCGATGAACTGCCCGCATCATATGATGATCTATGCAAACAGAATGCATT
>OLWL01000541.1_pt1 | contig 25973 bp, 20 predicted proteins | sample 1674151 | NCBI WGS metagenome assembly OLWL01 (sample SAMEA103958148, study PRJEB25191) | human gut metagenome
TACTACGTGTGAGCCGATGAAACCAGCACCGCCCGTGATAATGATATTCTTCATTTCAATTAATAATTTATAATTAATAATTATTTTGCTGCCGCCAATTCAGCGATGCACTTCTTCAAACTGTCAGTCCAGTATGGCACCTTAAATCCGAAAGTCTGCTTCAGCTTACTCTTGTCAAGTACAGAGAAGTGAGGACGCTTCACTGGGCTTGGGAACTCCTCGCTGTAGCAAGGCTGTATATCGCAAGTATTTCCGCTCAGTTCGCAGATAATCTTAGCGAAATCAAACCAAGAGCAGACACCCTCATTAGAGAAGTGGTAGATGCCCGTCTTATCCAACTGGTCAGTTTCGATGATATGTGAGATGACAGCAGCCAGGTCGCCAGCATAAGTTGGAGTACCCACCTGGTCGAAGACCACCTTCAGGGTGTCGTGGCTTGCCGTGAGACTCTGCATGGTCTTCACGAAGTTCTTACCCCACTGCGAGTAGAGCCATGCTGTACGGATGATGATATGCTTGCATCCTGTAGCTTCAATACTCTTTTCGCCTGCAAGTTTCGTTTTACCATATACCCCCAAAGGATTCGTTTCCCAATCTTCACGGCAAGGTATATTCTTATCGCCCTGAAAAACATAGTCGGTAGATACATGAATTAAAGCACCATCTACCTCCTTCATAGCCTGTGCCAAATTTCCCGCAGCAGTATTGTTGAGCAGATTAACCAGATCGTAATCTGTTTCAGCCTTATCTACGTTGGTATAAGCAGCGCAGTTAACAATTACCTGAATATCATTCTCCCTCACCTTTTCTCGGATAGCGTCAAGATTGGTGATATCCAGTTTTTCATAGCCTTCAGCCACATCGGTGAAGACAAACTTGTGATTGCTTTTTTGGGCACAGATTTGCATTTCATGTCCCAATTGACCATTAGCGCCTGTTACTAATATATTCATTGTTTTAATATTTTATTCAATATAATATTTTAAAGTCTACTTACCATTTCCCTCTACACATGAAGAAAACTGATTTTTTCTCTCGAAATCTATTTCCTACTACCTACATATATAAATCCATTCATCTATATATAAATATGTGGCAAAGGTAAAAAAATAATTTGAGTTGACCAAAGAAAAGAAAAAGAAAAGAGAAGAAACTAACATATATTAAACAAAAACCGCCACACTTTTTCACAAAAGCATGGCGGTTTTCCCTAAAACATAATAGATAAGCTTTGCCGTTAAGGGCAAACTTGAATCATCAAGTAGCCTAGTCTATTACCAATCCTTTTTTCCCTAATATAAACTAAACCTGTTTTCCTATTTAAATCAACATACTAAATCAACAAAAGGAATTTTCTTTATCATTAAATACTTTTAGAAGACTTGAAGTGGTAATTAAACCATAAAAACTACTGTTTTCTGATTTCGGTTGCAAAATTATATCATTTTTTTCAAAGTTGTATACCTAAGTAGTATTTGGGTAAAAAATTAGCCTACTAAAGAAATAGATAACTCCCTAAAAATCAGAGATTTCTACATATTAACCATTTTTGTCTAAAGTAAATGGTATTATATGAAAGGAAATTTGTATCTTTGCACCACAAAACGGACAAAAGGACGAAAATAACATTTAAAAGACGATTTTGTTATAATTATAAAGAAGCATTAAAGATGAAACTACTTATATATTTACTTCTTTTGCTTACTATGCCATTGGCTGCTCAAGGCAAAACGGACGAGAAGACTTTATTGGATTGTATTGACAAGATGATTGAAAACGACCAATATTATCAGGGAATCAAGGAAAAGGAATTGAAACATCTGAAGCGGCAAGCTTATGAAGCTGAAGACGACCAAACCCGACTACTGTTTCTTGACAGCATATATCATGCCTATAGTACTTACCGCTACGACTCAGCATACGCATATATGAAACAGGGGCTTGAATTGGCAGAAAAATGTCATAACACCTATTATATATTACGTAACCAGATAAACCGGGCGTCCATACTCTCGGTGAGGGGATTTTATGGCAAAGCAGAAAGCTTACTCCAATCGCTCAATCCTGATGAGATGCCATACCAGCTGAAGCAATACTATTACTTCACATACGCCTGGCTCTACAACTATTGGGAATCATACGCCAAGAACTCAGATTATGCCGAAGAATTCCGTGCCCAGAAGAAACATTATATGACCCTTCTGATACAGAGTTTCAACGAAAACAATAAGCATAACGTCTTCTATCAGTATCTCATGGGCGAATACGCCTATCTCCACAACCCTACCAGCAAGGAATCGCTCAACTATTATCTGAAGGCACTGAAGATGTCGCCAGCCAAATCCCGCATACATGCCATGTCGGCTTATGGTATAGCCAGATATTACAAACATATAGGCAAATTCGACCATTACGAGAAATATCTTGTAGAGGCATCCGTGAGCGATGGATTGTGCCAGCTCAAAGAAACGATTGCGCTTCAAAAGCTAGCCTACTACATCTTTAAAAAGGATGCGAGTAACAGTAAGAGAGCTGCCAAATATATCCAGCACACGATGGAAGATGCACAGTTCTTCAACAACCAACTGCGCATGATGGAGATTTCCAACATCCTTCCAGTCATCGCTTCAGCCAACCAGCAGGCTGCCGAGCGCTCTCGTACCCGCTTTCTTTGGGGGTTCATTGGTGTAAGCATGGCGCTGGTCATCATTCTCATCCTCTCATTCGTCAATAACCGACAGAAGAACAGACTGAAGAAAAACAAGGCTGAGATTGAAGAACAGAAAGAGAAGCAGAAAGAAATGAATGCACAGCTCACCGAACTGAACCAGCAGCTGATAGAGACCAATATCAAGCGAGAGACCTACATGCGCCTCTTTATGGACATCAGTGCGGCTTATATCAGCAAGTTATCAGATTACCGCAAACTGGTAAGCCGTAAGATCAAGGCAAACCAGACCGCCGATTTGCTGAAGAATCTCCACACCCATAAATTGGAAGAAGAGGAATCACAGATGTTCTACAACCGGTTCGATAAGGCATTCATGGAGTTGTATCCGGGTTTCGTTACAGAATTGAACAAGCTTCTGCTGCCAGAATGTCAACTGGAAGTTCCTACTACGCACGACCTGACCACTGAGATTCGCATCTTTGCCCTGATGCGACTGGGTGTAACCGACAGCCAGGAGATTGCCACCCTGCTGCATTACTCCACCCAGACCATCTACAACTACAAGTCAGGAATGCGAGCAAAGGCGATTAATCGAGATACATTCGAATCAGATATCAATCAGCTTTGCCACATCATTAATAGTTAATAATTAATAGTTTATAGCATAAACCGCTTTGACAATCTTACTCAACGGCGCAGCCTCTATAAACTATTAACTGTAAACTATTAACTAGCTTCTGTGTATCACGGTTCCGTTAGCCTGATGCGTAGCAAGAACCTGCACCTCAGCTATTTGCACGTGTTCTGGAGCACTTGCAGCATAGAAGGCAACATCTGCCACGTCATCCCCGTTCAGAGGCTCTATGCCGCGGTAAACGTTGTCTGCGCGGTTCTGGTCACCATGGAAACGGATGTTAGAGAAGTTTGTTTCAACCAAACCCGGTTTCACATTAGTAACACGCACTTTCGTATGTGCCACATCAATACGCAAGCCGTCTGTAATAGCCTTTACAGCCGCTTTGGTAGCACAATATACATTACCTCCCGCATAAGCAGCATCACCCGCCACACTACCTATATTGATTACATGACCATGATTACGCTCCACCATACCAGGTACTATCAGGCGAGTCATGGTTAAGAGGCCCTTGATATTGGTATCAATCATCTGGTCCCAATCTTCAAAATCGCCCTCATATTCAGGTTCCAGTCCACGTGCGAGTCCTGCATTATTGATAAGCACATCCACATTGCGCCACTCCTCAGGGATGTAATCCACCGCTTTTTTAGCAGCTTCACGGTTACGCACATCGAAAGCCAAGGCAAGCACCTCAACACCCTCAGCCTCGAGTTCTTTCTTCAGGATTTCCAACTTTCCCGTGTTTCTACCTGTAAGAATCAGGTTATAGCCGCCACGGGCAAAACGACGTGCACAACCTTCGCCAATACCGCTTGTTGCGCCTGTAATAAGAGCAATTTTATTCATATTCTTTGATACTTTGAATTATACTTTGAACTTTTGATACTTTGAACTTTATGATTAGCGAAGTTATTGAATTCTTCACTCTTCACTTAAAGAATAAGGACTCTGACCTCAGCATTCGCCATTTTCTCTATCTGGTTCATCGGACGTTTATAATAAACACTCTGGATAGCCTTGTTGATGATGCCATGCCCCACAGCAAGAACGGTCTGATCAGGATAAGTAACCTTGAGCCAGGTAAGGAAATTCTGGGCTCTTGATTTCATCTTTTCCAGCGTTTCTATGTTGTCCGGCCAATCCTTTGGGTCCTTCGGCAGGTCAGGGATGAATTTACCCGTAAAATCGCCCCAATCGCGCTCTCTGAGCAAGGGAGTGGTGACAACGGGATGCGAGCCGGCGATAATTTCACAGGTCTGTATACTGCGATAGAGATCGCTCGATACGAAAACATCGATAGGTGTACCGGCCATTTTCCTGGCCACTTCCTCAGCTTGCTCAATACCTTTCATATTGAGTTTTCCCGGTGTTTGTCCCTGCATAATTTGCGCCTTGTTATCCACCGTTTCACCATGGCGCACCAAATATAATTTTGTCATTGTCTTTACTTTTTCCGTCTATATCAAAAATGAGTTTTTACTTTTCCTAAGTCTATACTCCAGACATAGTTTTTACTTTCACTAAGTCTCTTTCCAAGACATCATGATTCTGATTTTGCTTACAAAATTACGGCTTTCTATCGAGACAAACAAATAATTTGCGTTAAATATAGCAATAATTAGCGTTAAATATAGCAATAATTTAAGTTTATATAAAAAACTTCTTGCTAGTTTCGGATTTCTTTCGTAACTTTGCCCCGAAATAACAAAATCAGTTTTAGTATGAAGGTAATACACAGTTCAATATTCCGCGCAGTATGCGCCATCATCGTAGGAGTCCTGCTCATCCAATATCGTGAGCAGACCGTCACCTGGATAACCATCGCCATCGGTGTTTTGTTTTTCCTTTCAGGTGTCATCTCCCTTGCCAGTTATTGGGCAGCCAAGCGCAATGCAGAGAAGATGCAGGGCCAGATTCTGTCTGATTCCAATGGTAAGCCTATCATGGGCATGATACCTAAATTCCCGCTTGTGAGTGTAGGCAGTCTTATCCTGGGATTGCTGCTTGCCCTGATGCCTCAGGTGTTTATCGCCTGGCTGATGTTCATCCTGGCATTCATTCTGATTCTGGGTGCTCTGACCCAGTTTGCCAACCTGGCTTCAGCAGCTAAGATGGGACGCGTAGGCATTCTCTTCTGGCTCTTCCCTTCAGCCCTTCTTCTGCTGGGTCTGCTCGCCATCATTAAGCCTTCAGCCATCGCCTCTGCTCCTCTTTTCATCATCGGTTGGGGTATGCTCATCTATGGAGTAGTAGAGCTTCTCAACGCCTTTAAAGTCTCCAACAACAAGAGAATCTGGCTGAAGAACCAGCAGCAGAAACAGAATTCAAAGGAGATTTATGTGGATGTAGAGGAAGTGAAGAACGAAGAGTAAAACAACGAAATCATTATATCATCATATATGAATAAAATTAAGTCTCTCTTTGCCTGGTTATGGCAAAAGTTTCGCGCATTCTGTACCTGGTACAAAGGATTGTATCAGGGCAGAGCGTGGTATACCAAGACCCTCGTTGCCTTGGCAAGTTGTATAGTCGCCTTCATCTTGTATCTGGGCGCAGTAGATATCAACTTCTTATGGCTCTTCGGCAAGTCACCTGGCTATTTCTCAGGCATCCTGGACCCACAGACCTCAGAGGCCTCTGAAATCTATTCGGCTGATGGAAAGCTCATCGGCAAGTATTTCAACGAAAATCGTACTCCGGTAGAATATGATGAGGTAACACCTGATTTCTTCAAGGCACTGGTAGATACCGAGGATGAACGATTCTACAAGCACATCGGTATCGATCCTATCGGTGTGTTTGCTGCTGCCAAGGATGCACTCCTCCATCATAACGGGCGCGGTGCTTCTACCATCACACAGCAGCTGGCGAAGAACATGTTCCGTGTACGGTCGCAATATTCTACCGGTTTGCTGGGCAAGATTCCTGTACTCCGCCTGCTCATCATCAAGAGCAAGGAGTGGATCATCGCGGTTAAACTCGAAACGGTGTTCAGCAAGAAGGAAATCATCACCATGTATGCCAATACAGTAGATTTCGGTAGCAATTCCTATGGTATCAAAACCGCTGCGAAGACCTACTTCAACACCACCCCTAAGGAGTTGACCACCGGTCAGGCTGCCGTGCTCGTGGGCATGCTCAAAGCTACCACCTACTACAACCCACGCACCAACCCGGAGAACAGTCTTGCACGCCGCAACACCGTATTATATAATATGGTGACACATGGCGATCTCTCAAAAGACAGATACAATGAACTGAAAGATGAGCCTATCAAGCTCGATTTCAAGGTAGAAGAAAACTACGACGGACAGGCTAAATACTTCCGTGAGGCAGTAGCCAACTACCTGAAAGACTGGTGTAAAGACGAAGGTTACGACCTCTATACCAGCGGTTTGAAGATTTATACCACCATCGATACCCGCATGCAGAAGTATGCAGAAGATGCAGCTCGCAAGCAGATGAAACAGGTACAGCAGAACTTCAACAACCACTGGAGCATCCGCCGTACCCAGGCAGGCAAAGGCAACTGGATGGGTCAGGATCCTTGGCAGGATGAGAACCACAACGTGATACCAAACTTCATCCAGGGCATCGCCGAGCGCCAGCCATTCTACAAGGCATTGGTAGCCCGCTTCCCTGATAATCCCGACTCAGTAAACTATTACTATAAGGAGTGGGTTCACCCGGTTAAGGTGTTCGATTATGACAAGGGCAGCATCACGATGAACATGACATCAGAAGACTCCATCAAGTATATGACCACCTTCATGCACTGCGCCTTTGTAGCCATGGAGCCACAGACCGGAGCAGTAAAGGCATGGGTGGGCGATATCGACTTCGACCACTGGAAGTATGACAAGGTAACAGCCGAGCGCCAGCCTGGTTCTACCTTCAAGCTCTTTGTTTATACCGAGGCGATGAATCAGGGTTTAACCCCTTGTGATAAGCGTCGCGACGAATATATCTCTATGGAGGTATACGATAAGAAGAAGCACGAAATGACCATCTGGCGTCCATCCAATGCCAACGGTTCGTTCTCGGGCGACAGCATCCCATTGAAGAGTGCCTTTGCCAAGAGTATCAACTCTGTGGCTGTAAGATTAGGACAGGAGATGGGCATCAAGCGGATCATCGAGACAGCCAAGAAGATGGGTATCAACAGTCCGCTGGATGACACCCCTTCTCTCGCCCTCGGTTCCAGCGATGTCAACCTCCTGGAGATGGCATGCGCCTACAGCACCATTGCCAACAATGGCAAGCACCACGACCCGGTATTGGTTACCAAGATTGTAGACCACGACGGTAAGGTGGTTTACGAGGGCCCTACCGATTCCGAGCAGGTAATACCTTACAAGAGTGCCTTCCTCATGCAGCAGCTCTTACAGGGCGGTATGAAGGAGCCGGGAGGTACATCCCAGAGTCTCTGGGGTTATGTAGGCAACTACCGTGATACTGAGTTCGGTGGCAAGACAGGTACCACCAATAACCACTCCGATGCCTGGTTCATGTGTGTGAGCCCTAAGCTCGTAGTTGGTGCCTGGGTAGGAGGCGAATACCGCTGTCTCCACTTCCGCACCGGAGCCTTGGGTCAGGGTTCGAGAACTGCTCTTCCTGTGTGCGGTTACTTCCTTCAGAGTGTCTTTGGCGACCCAGCCTTCCAGCAGTATCACGGCAAGTTTGACAAGCCACATGACAGCGATATCACCCGCGATATGTACATCTGTGCAAGTTATGCACCAAAGCCAAAGGTAGATACCACCAAGGTAGACAGTACCGTCTTCCAGGAAGAGATCGTTCTCGATGACGAAGGCAACCCTATCATCCGCGAGGTTCCTGCCAAGAAGACGGAAGACGAATCTGCCACCGGTACTGCCACTACAGAAGAAAAGAAAGAGAAGAAGAAGGCTAAGCCAACCGAGCAGCCTATCAACTTCGATGATCTTTAAATTTAGTTTATAGTTTATAGTTTATAGCGGCTACGCCGTTTTTTAGCAAGAAGGCGATTTAATGTGGCTTATGCTATAAACTATAAATTATAAACTATAAATTAAATACAATGATTGATCTCGACAACCCGGAGTTGCAGAATGCACTCCAAATCATACAGTTTACCCGTCGTTCGCTTTTCCTTACCGGAAAGGCGGGGACGGGTAAATCTACTTTTTTACGTTATATAGCCGCTAATACCAAGAAGAAACATATCATTCTTGCCCCAACAGGCATTGCGGCCATCAACGCCGGAGGAAGCACGCTCCACAGCTTTTTCAAGCTTCCTTTCCACCCGCTGCTACCCAACGACAGCATGTATTCCGTCCGCAACATCCGCAACACCCTGAAGTATAATTCAGAGAAGATAAAGATTATCCGCGAGGTAGAGCTCATCATCATCGATGAGATCAGTATGGTTCGTGCCGATATCATTGATTTCCTGGACAAGATATTGCGGGTATATTGCCGCAACATGCGAGAGCCTTTCGGGGGCAAGCAGCTGCTTCTGGTGGGCGATATCTTCCAGCTGGAGCCTGTGGTAAGAGAGGACGACCGCCGTCTGCTCAGCCCCTTCTACCGCAGCAGTTTCTTCTTCAATGCCAAGGTGTTCGAATACTTCAAGCTCGTGAGCATTGAACTCAAGAAGGTATACCGTCAGAGCGATCCCGTTTTCATCAGCATCCTCGACCATATCCGCACGTCTCAGGTGCCCATGCAGGATCTCCAGCGCCTCAACCAGCGCGTGGGAGCCCAGCTCGATGAGAGCGATTCCAAACTTGCCATCACCCTCTCTACACGCCGCGATACGGTAGATTACATCAACGACAGCCAACTCCAGCGTCTTCCGGGAGAGCCTTGCCTCTTCCGTGGCCACATACAGGGCGAGTTTCCGGAGAGCAGTCTCCCTACCCCTATCGAGCTTTACCTCAAGACGGGGGCTCAGGTTATCTTCATCAAGAATGATATCGAGCATCAGTGGGTGAATGGCACGCTGGGCACCATCATCGGTTTTGATGAGGATGAGGATGCCAAGATTTATGTGCGCACCGAGGAAGGCAAGGATGTGATGGTGGAGCCTGCGGCATGGAGCAACATGAGATACCATTTCAATGAGGTTGAGAAAAAGATTGAGGAGGAAGAGATTGGCAGATACGAGCAGTACCCCATCCGTCTGGCTTGGGCGATAACGGTTCATAAGAGCCAGGGCCTCACCTTCAACCAGGTGAAGATTGATTTCACGGGTGGTGTCTTTGCGGGCGGACAGACGTATGTTGCCTTGTCCCGCTGCACCAGTCTCGAGGGCATCAGTCTTCAGGAGCCGTTGCGTCAGAGTGATGTTTTCGTGCGCAATGATGTCAAGCAGTTTGCCCGTCATTATAACGACCAGAGCACCATCAACACAGCGCTTACCCAGAGTAAGGCCGACAAGCAGTATCATGATGCCGTCAAGGCCTTTGACAGGGGCGATATGCAGTCGGCTCTCGACAACTTCTTCCTTGCCATCCACAGCCGTTATGATATCGAGCAGCCGCTTGCCAAGCGTTTCATCCGCAGAAAGCTGAACAGGGTGAACGAGCTTCAGGCAGAGAACGAGCGGTTGCGCGAAGAAATAAGAAAGAAGGATGAAGAGAAGGAGAAGCAGCAGAAGTTCCTCAAGCGCCTTGCCACGGAGTATGTGATTATGGGGAAGGAGTGCGAAAAAGAGGGAATGAAAGAGGCTGCCATCATGAATTACCGCAAGGCCCTTACCCTTTATCCTGAGCACCCGGAGGCGAAAAAAAGGCTTTTAAAAGTAAAAAGGTAAAAAGCAATATAGATAAAACAAAAAAACAGGCAAGTGATTTTGCCTGTTTTTTTGTTTTATCTATAAGCTGAAAAGCTTTATCAACTGGAAACTTTCAACTATAAGCTATCATCTAGTACCATTGTACAGCGTTCGAATAACCGCTGCGCTTGTCATATTTCAGCGCATCTGTCAGGGTGGCTGCGTTACAACGGAAGGTGAAGTTGTAGCTCGTATATGGAGCGAGAACCACAGAACAGCTCATGTTAAAACAGTGAAGATCACGAGCCAGACTGGCGGTGGTCATACTGATCTTGTGGTTGTCAAAATCATAACCGGATGAGAAACTGATGTTCCAGCCATCACTGATTCTTACGTTACCACTCATGTTTAGAGTCTGGGTAAACTTATATGCATAGCGCATCGTCTTCTCATTGAACTTTTCTCTTCGCGTATCCTCGCGCATTGTTACACCATAACCGAAGGTCAGCGACCATGGCATCTTAAACGCCATATAACCATCTGAATCCGTTTCAGCCTTGCCGCCCTTCTTGGCTGCCGTCTTACCCTTCTCCATGCTGTCGTCTACGTTGCTCTCGATGTCGGTATCCAGACCTTCATCGTCATCATCATTGCGCTGGCTGTCCTTCTTGTCGTCCTCATCATCGCCCCCGCCAAAGAGTTTCTTCAGCTTCTCCGGGTTCAGTGTGAACGAGAAGTTTTGCGACATACCCTGGAATCGTCCGAACCTGCCCTTGCCCCACTCCGTATGGGTACCCACATAAACATTGTTCTGGTCGTCCAGCTCGTAGGCATAGGTGGCAAACACAGCGTCCATGTTGAAGGTATAGTTCTTCCACCACTTCAGTCTGAGTTTGATATTCATATCGCTCCAAGGGCGAACCTTGGCTGCGGTATTGTAACTCATGTTGATGTCGAACGCATCGATGATACTGAGTTTCTTGTATCCGGTAGAGTCCTTATCGCTCTTCACCTTCATCTCGATGTTGTTGCCCAGGGAAAACGAGATATTACCACTCTTACCCTTGCCCGGCGCATCGTAAAGGGCATTGGCATACTTCGAGTAGCTCACCAGTGATACGTTTCCGTCGGCATCGGTCTTCTGGTAAGTGTCCCAGTAGCCGTAGCGTGAAGCTCCGAAGTCTGGGGCATAACTGAAACTCACCGTAGGCGTAAACACGTGGCGCACAGCCTGTATTTTATCTCCAAAGAGCTTGCGGCTTGGTATGTAGAAACCATAGAGTTTGGTAGAGAGACCTACGCTCATGTTCCAGTTATATACGTTGTTGAAACCGTAGATGGTATCACATTTCTCCGTTTGGCTGGCTTCATCCCATGATCTCTCCACCTTGTTGGTATACATACGGTCAGTGAAATTGAACGATGGGTTCACATTGAGATATTTGAAGAGCGTGAATGTAGCGCTCACCGGTATCTGATGCTGCCATCCGTTGCGCCAGTCCTTGATGAGTGAACTGTGCATCAGCTTATCCTCTTTGGTATTGATGCTGTTAGAGATGTGTCCCGTATAGCTCATGGCTATCTTCTCGTACCATTTCTCATCGCCCACCATCTTCTTTCTTCTGAACGGATAGAAGCGGGAGATGCTGATGTTGAGGTCGGGCAGCGTCATGGCGATGGATTTATCGCGCATGTTCTGCGAGAGGTTGGCGGTGGAACTGAGCGTCATACCGATGCTTGAGAACGAGGTGCTCCAGTTAACAGATGAGGTTCGCGTACTCTGCGTCATCGTCTGCGGATTGTAGAGCGAATTGAGGTTGTTGCGTTCGTAGCTCGATGTGGCGAAGTTCACACTTGCCGAAAGCGAACTGTATGGGCTTGCCTTGCTGTCCTGGCGGTGGCTCCATTGCAGTTTGAAGCTCTCCTGCTCGGTATAGTCTGGCATTCCCTTGTCGCCGTTCTTCGTATCCTGGTAACTGAAGAAGAAGGAACCCGAGTATTTGTATCTCTTTCGGTAGTTGCTGGCTGCCGAGAGTCCCCACGATCCCTTGGTATAAATCTCGCCCAGCAGCTTCAGGTCCCATTTATCGTTCATGGCGAAATAATATCCGCCATCTCTGAGATAGAATCCTCGTGCCGTTTCATCGCCGTAGGTTGGCATGATGAAACCGCTGCTGTAGCTCTTGGTGAACGGGAAGAAGCCGTAAGGGATGGCAAGCGGCATAGGCACATCGCACACCACGAGATAGGCTGGTCCGAATACCACATCCTTGCCCGGCCTTACCTTGGCTCGGGAGAGCGAGATGTAGAAGTCGGGATGCGGATTATCGCAGGTGGTATACCTTCCGTGCTGCAGATAGATGACTCCCGATGAGTCGCGTTTCGACTTCACACCGGTCAGGAATCCGTCTTGCTGTTCTGTATATACATTATTAATAAGGGCCTTCTTGCTCTTGAAGTTGAATTTGATGGTGTCGGTATCATAGGTGTTGCTACCCATCTTGAAGACAGGTTTGCCCTTGATGCCTCCCTCCACCGTACTGTCGGGTGTACCCATCGCCTTCACGTTGCTCTTGTCCATATCCATGGAGATGCGGTCGGAACTGAGGTCCATGTTGGTATACTTCACGTTGGAGTTTCCGTAGAGATATGCCACCTTGTTCTTGGCATCATATACGAGAGAGTCGTCCGCCTGATAGTTAACCGGTGCGTCTACTCCACCCTGTTTCTTTCTGGCGATACTGTCAAGGCGAATACTGTCATCCACCACTTTATTATGTTTCCATATAGCTTTCTGCAGCGAGTCCATCTGCGTGGTGTCGTCAGCCTGTTTCAGCTTGGGCTTTATTTCGTTACCCAGCGAGTCTACGAACACACTGTCCCCCACGCTGTCAACGGTTTCCGTCTTCTCCGTTTTCTTCTTTTTCTTTTTCGAATCGGGCGTACCTGGTTTAGCCACCATCATACACGAGATGGCAGCGAGCAGCAGCATAGCTATCGTCGATTGTTTTCTCATTCAATAAATTAGAATTCTATTCAAACATGCGTTCCCATTGCTGGAAGCGTTTTACTCCTTCCTCTCCGAACTTCATGAGACTTTTTTCTGCTTTCTCAATTGTTTTTTCCCGGTCGAGGTGAGTTTTGCTGAAGAATTTATCAGCGTAGCAAATCACCTTCTCCTCCATGGTTTCCGGCAGGAAATCCTGATGTGGCAGGGGCAGGTTCTGTGCTATGATCTGTGCCTCTGTGATGCCTGCACCGGTATGGCGCTCACATACGCGGGCATGTCGCTCATATCCTTCCTTGCGCAGGATTTCTGCTCCCAGTCGTCCATGGCAGATGTAGGGCTGCGAGCCGAAACACTGTATGCCTGGGGCATCGGTCATGAAGATGCCGAGGTCGTGGAGCATAGCTGCTTCTTCGATAAACTGGGCATCGAGTTGCAATTCGGGATGATACGAAACAATCTGTAGCGCTTTTCGCGCTACAGATTGGCTATGTGTAATGAGGATATGCCGAAGCTCATTATCCTCAGGATAATACTTATCAATAATAGCTTGATAATTCATTTCTATTATATTTACTCAGCATCGCGCTCGATGTAAGCGATAACATCGCCCTTGCGCACCTTGCTGCCCTGCTTGGCATTGATTTCTACGAGCTTGCCGCCCAATGCAGCTGGGATGGTTTCAAACTCGCCCCAAGAAGCCTGGATATAGCAGAAGGCATCACCTTCTTTATATTCCTTGCCGATGTATGGCTCTACAGCTGGCTGGCACTCGCCCTCGCCCTGGAATTCCCAGAAGAGCTGGCCGGCTACTGGTGCCACTATGGCATCTGCCTTGGCGTGCTTGAACTCTGCAAGCTGTGCAGGAGTAAGGGTTGTACCGAGCTTAGCATCCTTTGCCTTCTGAAGGTCGGCCAGGAAGTTCTTCTTTGCCTGTCCGCTCTTGTAGTTGCGATACTGCTCTGGGTGCATAGCGAGCTCAAAGAGTTCCTCGTCGTCCTGACCGTAATCCCAACCGTTCTCGTCCATCTCCTTCTTGAAGTCGTCGAGGGCGTTGGTGAGCAATGTGTGTGCATCAACATCTGTAAACTCGCGACCCTGCTTCTTGGCGAGCTCTACGAGTTCTGGGTCGATAGTTCCAGGAATCTTACCGCTCTTACCGAGAATCATACCCCACATAGAGTCGTCCATCATTACGAAGCGCCCCTTGCCCTGCTCCATGGTAAGGAGGTTCATCAGTGAGATGTTCTTTACATACTGGCTGAATGGGGTTACCAATGGAGGATAACCTACGCGTGGCCATACATACTCTACCTCGTCGAAGAGCTTGATGAGCAGGTCGTCCATAGACAACTCTTCCTCACCCTTCTTCTTGCGGATGTTGTTGATGGTCTGACGCATACCGCCGAGGTCTGCCATCATAGAACCCATCATACCGCCAGGGAGACCGCAACCGAGCAACAATGAAGACATGATCTTGTTACCTGGGTTGATGAAGTAGCCGAGCCACTCGTCGATGAACTCCTGAGTCATAGCACGAGCCTTCATATAAGCACTCATGTTGATTTCAGGCACCTCGAAGCCCTCGTTCTTCAGCATGCTGATAACTGAGATTACGTCTGGGTGAACCTTACCCCATGACAATGGCTCGATGGCTGTATCGATGATGTCGGCACCATTGTTGCAGACCTCGAGGATGGAAGCCATAGAGAGACCAGGACCTGAGTGACCATGATACTGGATGATAATCTCTGGATACTTGTCCTTGATCATCTTGGTAAGCTTACCGAGGAATGCAGGCTGACCGATACCAGCCATATCCTTCAAGCAGATTTCCTCAGCACCGGCAGCGATGAGCTGGTCGGCAATGTTCATATAATATTCGAGAGTATGAACAGGAGAGTTGGTGATACAGAGTGCACACTGTGGAGTCATGCCGCCCTCCTTGGCCCACTTGATAGAAGGAATGATGTTGCGAACATCGTTCAAACCATCAAAGATACGGGTGATGTTGGTACCCTGCTTAGCCTTCACCTTGTACATGAGGGCACGTACATCGTCTGGCACAGGATACATACGAAGAGCGTTCAGACCACGGTCGAGCATGTGGGTTTTGATACCAGCCTCATTGAAAGGCTTGCAGAATGCGCGAACAGCCTCGTTAGGGTTCTCACCTGCCAAGAGGTTTACCTGCTCGAAGGCACCACCATTGGTCTCTACACGGCTAAAGCAACCCATCTCGATGATCACTGGGGCTATCTTAGCCAACTGGTCTTTACGTGGCTGGAACTTACCAGAACTCTGCCACATGTCTCGATAAACGAGACTGAACTGAATTTTCTTCTTCATTATTTTTTTTGTATATTTTCTTCAGATTTTACAATACATAATTTACCAAGGTGCAAAATTAGGGAAAAAAATCCGAATTCACCCCTATACTAGGCGTTTATTAATAATGTTTAATGTTTAATTTTCCAATGCCTCCGTAAATTCCTTGTGGAATGTACTGAAGAGATAGAGGATTTCCTTGCGTGCCTCCTCATCCTCGTCCCAGAGACTCTGCTCTCCAGCCTGATGCGCCAAAATCATCTTGGCACAACGGCGTATCTTGCGCTTGTTGTTGCGTGCTTGCAACTGGTCGCCCTGGATAGGCTTCTGACTGACATAAGAGAATGCCACCAACTGCTTCATGAACATATCGAACATGGCATCGTCGTGGCGCCAATCCTCCTCCTTCAACCAGAACCACTGGAAAGCATACTTCTGTTCCAAGGCTATCAGATGACCGCCCAGTTCGTCGATATTTCCAGCTGCCTTCTGGAACTGCTCGTAAGCATAGTTGCCCAAGGCAGTAGGCTCCAGCTCAAACTCGCTTTCGCTCTCCGACTCCAGAGAAGTGCCGCTCAGGGTGACACGCCAGCGATAGTTCTTGTTCTTCACAAGAATCTCGTGGGCATTCATCATCAAGTCGGTCAACTTGCCCTCTGATGGCAATTCATCCACGATCGCCATCTTCTGTCTTTGGTCACGTACCACGAGTTTCGCCTCGTGAGGACGGAGCACACAAGTATAGATGAGCTTGTCATTGTCCAAGTGGAGCGAGAAGCGGTCGTTGTTGTCATCGCCCACGAAGTCATAACTATAGTCGTTCACCTTGTCGTGAGGCACGACCACATCTCCGTGCACCTTGTTGCCATCCTTGTCGTAGAGCGAGAAGCCCAGGTATGGAATCTGCAAGCGCATCGTGAAAGGTGCGCCCTCATCAGGAGTCAAGGTGACAAGCAGTCCCTCGTCGCCGAAGTCCTCCTTCTTGCAGACGAATCCGTCACGAGTCTTCTCCGACTTCTCCACTTTCACCTCACCATAGTCCCAGTCGATGTCGAAGGTGATGGTAGCATCATCCTCCTCCACCACCTGGATGAAGTCCTCTACATCCTGGTCGAGGAAGACAGCCTTGACTGGCTCCACCTCCTCGTCATCATCGCCCAAGACCGACACTAGGATTTCACCTGGCACCGGGTCGTCTTCCCACTCTGCGTCCTCAGGTGCATCAGCTGGCTTGAAGACCAGGTATAAGATTCTCGCCTCTTTTCTGCTTCCATCCTCTCTGCAAAGGAACACTTTCGACTCCTTAGGCACGAAGAATGGAGTTGACAGATAAGGGCTTTTGCATAACGCCGTATATTCGATTTCTGCCCACGCTGGCAGATGATGTGCATTTTTGTTTGTCATCCTTGATATTGAAGTTATAACTGTTATTTGATTCTTTCTGAGATTGAAATGTTATTATCTGTTCTTGTACATGTTTTCGTAATACCTCTGATAGTCACCGCTCGTCACGTTGTCCATCCACTCCTGGTTGTCGAGATACCACTTCACGGTCTTCTCGATGCCCTCCTCAAACTGTAGGGAAGGTTCCCATCCGAGTTCCTTCTGGAGCTTGCGTGAGTCGATGGCATAGCGCATGTCGTGACCCTTGCGGTCGGTCACGTAGGTGATGAGGTCCATGTCCTCGCCTTCCTTTCTGCCGAGCAAGCGATCCACGGTCTTGATTACCACCTTGATGATGTCGATGTTCTTCCACTCGTTGAAACCACCGATGTTGTAGGTCTCGGCGATCTTGCCATGGTGGAATATCATGTCGATGGCACGAGCGTGATCCTCCACATACAACCAGTCGCGCACGTTCTCACCCTTGCCGTACACTGGCAATGGCTTGCGATGGCGGATGTTGTTGATGAAGAGAGGAATCAACTTCTCTGGGAACTGATATGGACCATAGTTGTTGGAACAGTTGGTCACGATGGTAGGCATTCCGTAGGTGTCGTGGAAAGCACGCACGAAGTGGTCGGAACTAGCCTTGGAGGCTGAGTATGGAGAGTGAGGGTTGTACTTGGTGGTCTCCAAGAAGAACTCCTCGCCATAAGCCTCATGGTTCTTGTCGCTCGAAGCCTTGGTGGTGAATGGAGCTGGCACGCCCTCTGGGTGAGTCATCTGCAAGGCGCCATACACCTCGTCGGTAGAGATATGGTAGAATCGCTTGCCCTCGTAACCCTCAGGAAGGCTCTCCCAATAGGTCTTGGCTGCCTGGAGCAGAGACAAGGTTCCCATCACATTGGTCTGTGCGAAGGTGAAAGGGTCCTTGATGCTTCTATCCACGTGGCTCTCGGCGGCAAGATGGATGATGCCATCCACGTGCTCGTCTTGCATCAACTGATAGAAGGCATCGAAGTCGCAGATATCCATCTTCACGAATTTATAGTTTGGCTTGTCCTCGATGTCCTTCAGGTTGGCGAGGTTGCCAGCGTAGGTCAACTTATCGAGGTTGATGATGTTGTACTCAGGGTACTTGTTCACGAAGAGGCGAACAACGTGTGAGCCGATGAAGCCCGCACCGCCTGTGATAACGATATTTCTTTTTGCCATATTTCGAAATGTCTTGATTGTTACTAATTAAAAAGTCTTCTTCAGATTGGCGATACATTTCTCCAGCGAGTCAATCCAGTAAGGCACTTCCACACCGAAAGTCTCCTTGATGGTGCGCTTGTCGAGCACGGAGTAAGCCGGACGAGTCACTGGCGAAGGGAACTCGGAGCTATAGCATGGCTGGATGTCACACTCGGTGTGCCCTGCGATTCTCGCTATCATCTGCGTGAAGTCGTACCAAGAGCAAACGCCCTCGTTCGAGAAGTGATAAACGCCCACGTATTTCTCGGCAGCATCTGCCCCAGCAGGAGCATTGCCCTCCGAAGAAGCATTGCCGTCAGCAGAAGACTGGCTTTCCTTCACCTTATTTAATATAGTGACGATGGCATTAGCGAGGTCAAGGGCGTAGGTAGGCGTGCCACACTGGTCGAACACCACCTTCAACTGCGGTTTGGTGGCGGTCAAGTTAAGCATCGTCTTGCAGAAGTTCTTGCCAAACTCAGAGTACAGCCAAGCCGTGCGGATGATGACATACTTGCATCCCGTGGCGATGATCTTCTGCTCGCCATGCAGCTTGGTCGTGCCATATACGCCCGTAGGCGTGCCCTTCTGCTCCGGACTGCAAGGCACATTGTAGGGTTCCTTGCCGAACACATAGTCGGTGGAAATCTGAACCAGCAATCCGTTCACCTCCTTCATCGCCTGGGCGAGGTTCTCAGGGGCATCGGCGTTCAGTTTCTCGGCGAGCGCCGCCAATTTCTCATCGGTCTCACAAGCATCCACATTGGTCCATGCGGCACAGTTGACGATGACATTGACGTCATTCTCCTTCACCATCTTTCTGATGGCATCCATATCCGTGATGTCGAGGTAAGTGGTCTCAAGCCCCTCCACCTGGTTGACATCCGTGAAGATATAGTGGTCTGTGGTATTTTGGCTAACGATTCTCATCTCATTGCCGAGCTGACCGTTGGCACCTGTCACTAGTATATTCATTTTCTCTGATGATTTTAATACAAATTTCGTTGTACGGAAGTTCAATTATTCGTACAAGCTTACATTGATGTCGAATGGCGTATCGAAGTCCTTCAGCAAGTCGTGCTTGGTGTCCTTCTCGCTCAGGATGGCATGGTCGGTAGGAATCTTCCAGTCGATGCCAAGGCTGTCGTCGAGGATGGAGATGCCACCGTCTGCCTCTGGGTGATAGAACTCATCACACTTGTACTGGAACACGGCGGTCTCGCTCAGCACGGCGAAGCCATGGGCGAAGCCACGAGAGATGAAGAACTGGCGATGATTGCCCTCGGTGAGTTCCACCGCCACGTTCTTGCCGAAGGTAGGCGAACCCTTGCGGATATCAACTGCCACATCGAGCACCGCACCCTTCACGCAACGCACCAGTTTGCTCTGGGTGAAAGGTGGGCGCTGGAAATGCAGACCTCTCATCACGCCGTAGGACGACATGCTCTCGTTGTCCTGGCAGAAATTCACCTGATGCCCCAAGATAGGCACCACCTTCTCGTCAAACTCCCTCTGCGAGAAGCTCTCGAAGAAATAACCCCTGGCATCCTTGAAGATGCGAGGCTCTATCACCAATACTCCTTCTATATCAGTCTTGATTACTTCCATTTTTCTATTATCTTAGAATAAGACTTTTGTCTTTCATTTACCTTTTTACTCTTTCAGGCTCTGCTGATACCACTCATAGAGTTTCTCCACGCCGTCCTCGATCTCCACCTTGTGGGTCCAACCGAGCGAGTGAAGCTTGCTCACGTCGATGAGCTTTCTAGGTGTGCCGTCTGGCTTGGCAGCATCAAACTCCACGGTTCCCTCGAAGCCCACGGTCTTGACGATGAGCTGGGAGAGCTCACGGATGGTCAACTCCTTGCCTGTGCCCACATTGATGTGGCAGTTGCGTATCTCGCCAAGCGAAGGGATGGCTCCACCACGACCCTCAGAGTTGTTGCGGTCAACGGCTCCATCCACCTTGGCACCATAGAATACGGAAGAGTACTTCTCAATGCCGATGATGTCCTTGAAATCGACATTCAAGAGCACGTGAACGCTAGCATCCGCCATGTCCTCGCTCCAAAGGAACTCACGCAAAGGCTTGCCAGTGCCCCAGAGCACCACCTTATTATTATATATGCCATAGAACTCCAGTGCCTTCAAGATGCGCTCGTGGTCGTTGTTGCCATCCACGTTGCCCTCGCCGATGATGGCACGGAGCTTGTCGGTAGGGTTGATCGGACGCTTGTTCATATCCACTTCGATGCTCTTCCAGTCGCCCTCGTGGATGAGTTTCGCCAAGTAGATCTTGCGCATCATGGCAGGCATCACGTGGCTGTTCTCCAAGTGGAAGTTGTCGTTAGGACCATAGAGGTTGGTTGGCATCACGGCGATATAGTTGGTGCCATACTGCAAGTTGTAGCTCTCACACATCTTCAAGCCAGCGATCTTGGCGATGGCATACTCCTCGTTGGTGTATTCCAGCGGAGAAGTCAGGAGCACGTCCTCCTTCATAGGCTGGGGCGCATCCTTAGGGTAGATGCAGGTAGAGCCGAGGAAGAGGAGTTTCTTCACGCCATGGCTGTAGGCATTGCTGATCACATTGCACTGCATCTTCATGTTCTGCATGATGAAGTCAGCACGATAGAGCGAGTTGGCCATGATGCCACCCACGAAGGCAGCAGCCAATACGACTGCGTCGGGGCACTCCTCGTCAAAAAACTTCTGTACGGCATATTGGTCAGTCAAGTCCAACTCCTTGTGAGAACGGCCCACGAGGTTGTTGTATCCACGTTTCTTCAAGTTGTTCCAGATAGCGGAACCTACCAATCCATGATGACCAGCAATATAAATCTTACTATCCTTGCTCAGCATTTTATGATATCTTTTTAAAGTTGTTGTTGTTATTTTGTGCAAAAGTACTATTTTTCTCTCAAAGAATAAAATCTTTTTGGGATTTATTTTGTATTTATCGCATTTTGTTGTACCTTTGCCAAAGAAATAAAAAGACAAGAATGAAAATTAAGACTCTTTTAATCATAACTATGGCATCTCTTGCCATGCTGTCTTGCCATCATGGTCCGAAGCCACAGAGGGTGAAGACCAACCTGCCTATCAGCATGTCGAAACCTGCCAAGGGCGACAAGGCGATCTATGGATTGGCGTGCATGGGCTGCTCCGACACCGCCGTTGTCCTGCTTCCCAATGGAGGCGGCGACCCTATCCGTTACAACATCCTCGATGCCACCCGCAACCATCAGGTATTTGGCGACATCGAGATTGGCGACTGGATTTGCGTGATGCCTTGCACCGACAAGGATGACAAGAATGGTGCCGACATGGTGATCGATCTCGACAAGCTCAAGGCTACCTGGACCTATCCGGTGATGCCTCATCTGCGTGATGTCACCCACCTCTCCAAGCGCCAGCAGGCTCGCATCCTCGCCAATATGCCCGACAGCATCGTGGAGACCTACATGATTCCTCGTGACTATGGTTTCACGCTGAAACGAATGAGCGAGGCTCGCTCGGTAGGCTTCGTGATGGCGAATAGCTCGGTGGAGGACGATAGCCCTGTGGAATATCCTGAGGTACCTCAATACACGGAGTGGCACGCCTACAACGGCAAGCTCATCCTCGTCAAGGGAAGACAGGAGTTCAATGGTGTGGTCTTCAATGAGAAGACGACCTACGACACCCTCTCCTTCGTCTATATGAAGGGCGACTCACTAGCCCTTCGCGACAGCCGTGGCAACGTCCAGGGCTACCATCGCAAGGCGAGTGCCCAGGCTGCCAATGCCGCCGCTCGTGCCGTTGCCATGAAGGCTGCCAACAAGATGAAGCAAGAGCTGAAGTAGATGATCATACACTATCAGAGGAATACTCATCAGATGATCGTAATCCAGATAGCCTCCTCCTTTCTCTCTCTTGCATCCAGGATTCTCCTAATGAGCTGATTGAGCCAGATGCGAGAATCCACTACCATTCCCACCACCTTGTTGCTGCCCACGAGGATGCAGCCTTGCGTATCATCGGGGAAATTGCCCGAATGGATGCGGATGCCCTCGAAGCCAGGCACGCCTTGCACCAAAGGCAACCATCGCCCGAACCTAGGCGACCACGACACCACCACGGGATAAGTTCCCTCAGGTATCGCCGTCTTGCCAGGCACCTTGCGTGCCTTCTCGCCCGACTTTCGGCTGTATCTTGCGTCCACCTCCTGGGGCGAGAGTTCGATGCCCAGGAGGTTGCGCCAAGTAGGTTCCAGCGTATCGCAGAAGTAATGAGTTTCATCAAGTTTCCCAGTATCGAAGTCGTGGCGGATGATGCGCTTGTCCTCCTGATGCTTGCCTGGACCCACCCTGCGTTCTACCTCCCCATCCTCCAGGATGTAGAGGCGACCTATCGTATAGGTTTTCTTCTTAGCTATGCGTCTTACTACTATCTCCATGATAATTAATAATTAATAATTTATAATTAAGAATTAAGAAATTTCAACTTGCGGAAAATCGAACTGTAATTGTCATTGTCATCAACTTGTTCTGCTGCGACTCCCATAGAAGGTGGCACCATGGTCAACCGAGCCACATATCCACGATGTACCCATTGGTTAATCGCATTCATGGCACGCTTCCGATCATCTCCCTCGAAACCCTGTTGGCGACGGAGCTTGAGATAATCCTCCAGCGTGAACTCATCGGGAAGCATCCGCAAGAGATTCTTCGGACCCGACACAAACTCCTTGTCGGTCTTCGCCTGCTCGTTGTCTGCCTCGTATATCATCTGACCAAACAACTTCAACTTGCACCACAAGTCGTATCGCTCGCTCCATCTCACGAAGTCCTCGATGCTCTTCTCCCACTTCATCCCATTCGCCACATACAGCACGCAAGCCTTCAGATAGGCGATGACATTGGCACGGAAGGAGAGGTTCTCGAACACATAGTTCTGCGACAACCGGGCAAACTCCGCATTCTCTTGCACCAACTTCTGGGCGAGCTTGAAAGCCTGCGGACAATCGACCAAGCCACGTGCCTTCACCAAGTTTTCGATGTACGGACGAAGTTCCTCATCGAAGGCAGCGTCATACGAGCCATACACCGGTATCTCCGAGCCACAAGGACGGCGGTCGATGGTCGAGAAAGAGATACGTGACACCGGACCATCCGTCACCACCCTTCTGAAATAATCACGGCATTTCTTCGGGGTGCAAGAGGCGTTCCAGTTGAACCTCACCCTCACCGTCTCGGTCACGCTCTGCACACCCACACGGTCCTGTCCATAGATGCCCAGGTCGAAGGCGAGTTCCATGATGCGGAAGTGCTGGTTGGTCTTGCCCTTGAGGGCATCGAAGAGGTTCAGTTCGTTCACCTTGGCGTAGAGGAAATGTTCCTCAGCCTCCTTCATGCGGAGCACGAAGGCTGGGTTGGTCATATCGATGTTCACCTCTTGGATTACCAGTCCCTCTGGGCGTTCACGCTTGTCCTTGTTGGAGCCCTTCGAGTTGCATTCGTCCTTCCACGCCTTCTCTCTCGCTCTCTGTTCTGCGTCACGTATTCGGATGTCAGCCATGATGTGGTTGATAGGTTCCGAAACGCACTCCTTGCCCGAACCCGTTGGCGCACAGAGGATAGACATCAGCGTGGCCTCATGCTCCACATTGTCGATATATCGGAAGCGAGTGCTGCAGAGATGGGCGGCAAGTGGTGGGAAGACGGCTTGCGATACGGCTGGCTGATACATCTTCGGCGTCTTTGAGACGAGGAGCTTGATGAGGCGAGGCAGCTTTGTGGGCAGTTCGTTGACGTGATAGAAGTAAGAGTCAGGGTTGCCGATGTCGCCGAAGTCAGCCTCCTCATAGTTCTTGCCTTGCCCCTTCTCCAGCTCGTCCTGGCAGAGTTTGATGGCTTTGCGCACGATGCCCGGCATCACGTGGCTCTGTTTTCTAGCGCAGGCGCTCTCCACGGTGGTGAAGGCTCGCCTCTGTTCCTCGCCGAAGATGGGGATCACCGACTTCACCCAATCGGCGTTGTCGTCGCAGATGTAGCGGAGGTAGCAGGCGAGAGTGAAAATGAAGGTGTTGCGCGAACCGTGCTGGGGTTCGCCTCCCAGCAATTCCACGAGCTTTGTGACGAGCGTGGCATAGGGAATGCCATTGTATTCTTGAGGAAACTGCGTTTCCGAAGTTTTTTCCAACCACCCCGTCCCTCCTTCATAAGGAGGGCTCCACCTCTCTCCCCTGCCCTCTCCCCTCAGGGGAGAGGGGGAAACCGCTCCTACTCGTCGCTCTGAACCGCTTCGCTCTAAGGTAGGCGGGGCATCAAAGCCCTCGCCTTTGTTATTTAACGCAACAGAGTTGCGATTGTTTGTGCGGTGTAAACCGCCTTGCTTGAGGTCCTCTGATTCACTTGCGCTGCCTTCCTTGATGTTTAAAGAGGTATTTGCAACTTCAAAGAGTTTCGCCTCGTCGATGTAGAGGATGTAGTCTTCGGGGACGAGGAAGGATGGTCGGGCCAAGTCTTTCACGCAAGAGTCGTAGTCATTGTCCTCTAGCTGCTCCGACATCCACTTCTGCGCCTCTGCCAAAGTCATTCCCTTGGGAATCTTGAAGATTAAACGCAAACCTTCGGTCGATGGAGTAACATGCACGAGGCAGATGCAGTCGAGAACCGACTTCTGGGCGAGGATTTTCTGTTTCTCCTCCCAATAGCCTCTTGGGTTGGGGATGTGGTCTTTGTCATAGATGGAGAGACCGCTCGGGATGGCATCGGCATTGAGGCGGCGACCATTCTTGAAGGTGGCGTGAGGGGTGAGGATGGGAAGCTGCGACTTCAACTGGGTCTTCATTCGCTCATACTCCTCCTTCTTCAACTCCCCTCGGCGCAACTTCTCCAGCGCATCCTCGATCTCGGCACAAATCAAACTCACCTTGCTGCCCTTGATGGCTTTTCGGAAAAGTTCGGGGGTGCAAACCTGCACCTCCCGACTTCTTACACTTCTTGATATTCCAAACATATTTTTTTTATTTAAATGTTGCTCACCACGAAATCACTCGCCTTCTGGCTCTCGCTCGCTATCACGTAGTCGGGCATCACATCAGTCTCGGTTCGGTCGATGCGGAGGGTGAGTCGCACGTTCTCCTTGCCAATGCTAGCTCTGCCATGCGGCAACTTGATAAACTTTCTCACCTCACGCTTGTCTTGATGCGACTTCCAAGCATTGAAGTTGCCCTCCTTCGGGCTTACCAGGGCGATAGTGCCGCTTACTCTGCTTCCCTTGGACAAGAGGTTCTTATACACCTCGTCCGAAATCTGTAGTTCGATGTTCATAATTCTTCCTATTATAAATTATTTCCAAACTCCACGATGCGCACCTCGTTGAAGCATCGTCCGTTCTTCTCGTTCACATCGTGATGCAAAGCCACACTGATGATGCCGCCCTCCTTGGCGGTGAACTTCTCCACAGCATCGCCGAAGAGATTTGCCATCCATTTCTCAGGATACATCACGTTCTGCACTGACTCCAACAGCACGTCACGAGATTTCCACTCCTTGCCACTACTGCGGCTCACTCCAGTTCTTACATCGAAGATTTTCACGACTTTCACTTTTTCCATTTTCTTGTTCCTTTCTTTACTTTTAAAATCGTTAATACTAAAAATGATTTGCCGAAATCGAAGCCTACCCATCAAGAAATGCATCTGTCTCTCTTTCGACATTGCAAAGATAGGAAAGAACAACAAAGAAATGCATAAAAAAATCCCCCATATGCCAAAGCGGTATATGAGGGTATATGAAGTTTTTATTCTAGGTATATGAAGCATGGTATATGTGGTATATGAAGTCAATCTTCGCTTACTCCTGTATCAAACCATCTGATGCAAAATGACTCCTTGCAATCGACTCGCCCCTTAGGAGACTTCTCCATAAAACTGGAGATGAGCAAGCCACGCCATCTGATGTAT